>Ga0209246_10000832_pt1 | contig 12800 bp, 12 predicted proteins | sample LauGreSpBDMM15SN_2_FD_187560 | JGI IMG/M metagenome (GOLD analysis project Ga0209246, IMG submission 187560) | Freshwater lake microbial communities from Lake Michigan, USA - Sp13.BD.MM15.SN (SPAdes) (version 2) | ecosystem: Environmental > Aquatic > Freshwater > Lake | place: Lake Michigan...
ATCAACTCGTAGGGAATCTGCATGGCTGGCATTGTGGCATTGCGGCATTGCGGCATTGCGGGGTGGCCAAGCGGCTCTGCAAGACCCGTCAGTCAATTTGAATCTCGCGGTAAGCCCGGCTGATTTCTTGCACGCCGGCATCAATCAGGCTGGCATGAATGGCCGAGTAACCCAGCCGGAAGTGCGATTGGTTCGCGCTGCTTGATTTGCTAAAGAAAATATCCCCCGGCTCAATCAGCACACCGCGCGCCATGCAATTTTTCGCCAGCGCATGGCTGTTAAATCCATCAGGCCCCTTAATCCAGGCGCCAGAGCCGCCCTGCGACGACATGATTTGAAATTCAGGCAGATATTTTGAAAATGCAGTGGTCAAAATCTCGCGCCGCTCGCGGTAAGTCACGTTCAACTTGCGGATGAAAGCGTCATGATGGCCCTGCGCAATAAACAGGCTGGCAGTGTGCGAATTGTTGGTTGGTTCATGCCGCATGATCAAGCGCCGCAAGGCACGCAGTTCACGAATCAGCTCTGCGGGTGCCACGATAAAGCCAATTCGCAGGCCATGCACCAACGTTTTTGACAAACTTCCCAGGTAAATAACTCGCCCATCGTTGTCCAGACTTTTCAACGCCGGCAAAGGGCGCCCGGAAAAATTCAGTTCGCTCTCGTGGTCGTCCTCAAACAGCACCAAATCTCGTTTTTTTGCCAAATCAAGAATTTCTTGCCTGCGCTTGAGTGGCATGGTGACGGTGGTGGGGCACTGGTGACTGGGCGTCACAAAAACGTAAGCACACTGCGCCATGGCGCGTGAAGCGATCAATCCATCGGCATCAATGGGCAGTGCTTTGACGTGGCCGCTGCGAAGCAAAAAATTATTGCGTGCGTCCGGGTAGCCTGGGTCTTCAATGCCCACAACGGTTGAGCGGTCCAGCAGCACATTAGCCAACAGATAGCAAGCCATTTGCGAGCCCGCAGTGACCAAAATCTCATCTCTTCGGGCAACGATGCCGCGCGCAGGCAAAAGCCGATGCTGAATCTGTTCCACCAGCGCTTCGGAGTCGCGGTCTATGTGGTTTTGTGCCCATTTTTTCACCGCAGGGACAAACAGCGCCTGATGCGAACAGTCGCGCCAGTCTTTGAGCGGGACCAGACTGGCATCAAACTGGCCATACACAAATGGATAGGCATAGTCTTGCCAGTTGGCGGGCTTGATGATGTTGCGTTGGTGGCCCAGCCGGGAGACCAGCCGTGCATCCCATTGCAGACCAGATTCTGTAACGGCAGGGGGCGAAGATTGATTGGCCTGGCCCTGCAAAATATCGCCGTTCACAAGCAAGCCACTGCGCGAAGACGAGATTAAAAAGCCTTTGTCAACCAACACCTGCAGCGCCAAGGACACGGTGTTTCGCGACAGGCCCAGTGCTGTGGCCAGCGCACGGCTGGGCGGCACCTTGGCGCCCGCAGGCACCAGCCCCGTCAGAATGGAATGCACCATCATGGACCGAACGCGCCCTTGCAGCGTTGTGCTGCTGCTTAAAAACTTAGGAAACAGCTTGGCCCAGATATCGGTAATTTCCGTTTTTTGCCGCATGCTCGCATTCCGCTACTTCAAAAAGTAAAGACCCCACCTGCTTGTTTTTTAGACAATTTGGAAGGACTAGGGGTTTTCATTTTGGCACTAAAAGAAAATTAATCTGGCACTACCTTTAAAAAGATGCGCTCCCTATCATGCGCTGAGTTCACTTGCAAAAAAGCACGTGAGCCTTTTCAAACAGCTAAGTCTTTCCAACTTTTTTACCTAAGGAATACCATGAAACATTTGCTAAAAGCACTGTGCGTCAGTTCTGCCTTCGCACTTACCCTGGTTTCACAGGCATTTGCGCAAACCAAGGTGGTGATTGGGCACTTTGGCGACCCAGCGCCCTACAAAGCGATCGTTGCTGACGGGACACTTGAAAAAGCCACAGGCTGGACCATCGAATGGCGCCAGTTCGCCTCTGGCGCTGAAGTCAACGCGGCCATGGCCTCTGGCGGCATTGTGATCTCTGAAATTGGCTCTTCGCCCTTGTCAGCAGGCCTGAGCACTGGCTTGGACTATCAGATGATTTCTGTGGGCAAGGTCATTGACAGTTCAGAGGCCTTGGTGACTCGAAATGGCGCAGGGATTGAAAAGCCTGCCGACCTGAAAGGCAAGCGCATTGCTGTGCCGATCGGCTCGACAGCGCACTTCTCGCTGATGGGCGCCTTGAAGATGTACAACCTGACAGAAAAAGATGTGACGGTGGTCGGCATGTCGCCCGCTGAAATCGCCGCCGCCTGGGCTCAAAACGCTGTTGATGCAGCTTTTGTCTGGTATCCCGTTCAGGCCAAGATTCGCGAAAACGGCAAGGTCATGACGACCGCAGGTAGCATTGCTAAAACCGGCTTTCCCACCTTCAATGGCTGGGTTGCCACCAACAAATTTGCCGCAGCCAACCGGGCTGGTTTGATCAACTTCCTCAAAGCCATGAACACCATCAATGGCGACTACAGCAAAAACAAAGCCGCCTGGAATGCAGACTCACCCAAAGTCAAGGCTGTTGCCACCAACGTCGGTATCACGCCAGCGGCTGTCGTCTCGGCATTGGACGGCGCCATCTACCCCGATGGTGATCTGAATATGTCGGCCAACTGGATGGGCGGCGGTGCAGCCACCACCATCAAGTCCACCGCCGATTTCCTGAAAGGCGCCGGCCGTATCAGCGCAGCGGCTGACAGCTACACCAAGTTCGTCAATCCCGAGTTTGCCAAAGCAGCAGCTGGCAAGTAAGCCTGCGATGCTCCCTCAGTGCTGACCTGGTCTGGCCAGGTCAGCACTGCGCCCCTATTGCCTGAGGCTACCAATGACTGCTCTTGTCGTCCGAAATGCGTCGGTTTTTTATCCGGTTCCCGGTAAACAGCCTGTGCATGCACTCAAAAATATCAACCTTGAGATTCATGACAAAGACTTTGTGGTGGCGCTGGGTGCATCCGGATGCGGCAAATCAACGCTGCTCAATTTGATTGCGGGTTTTATGGCCCCGAGTGAGGGCGAAATTTCGCTGAACGAACGGGTTGTCAGCGGACCTGGCGCCGACCGCTCTGTGGTTTTCCAAAAACACGCACTGATGCCCTGGCTTAACGTCCTGGACAACGTGGCGTTTGGTTTAAAAATCCAAGGTTGCGAGAAAAGTAAACGCGAAAAAATTGCCAGAGACTTCATCAAACTGCTGGGGCTGGAGCAATTTGAAAAACATGCTACCTACGAGCTGTCTGGCGGCATGCAACAGCGGGTTGGCATCGCCCGCGCGCTAACCAGTGACCCGGCCATTTTGTTGATGGATGAACCCTTGGGCGCACTCGATGCGCTGACCCGAGAGCGGGCACAAGAGTTGATTTTGAGAGTTTGGCGAGACACCGGAAAGATGGTTTTTTTCATCACCCACAGCGTTGAAGAGGCGCTGTTCATGGGGACCAAGCTGGTTGTCATGTCGCCCCGGCCTGGTCGCATTTCACATGTCTTTGACTTGCCGTTCAGTCGGCAGTATTTTGAGACTGGCAATGCCCGCGCGATCAAAGCCTGCGCTGAATTTATTGCGCTGCGGGAAAAGATCTTGCAGATCATCTTTACTGACGAAGCAGGTACCCACGATGAGTGACACCCGTGCAACCACTGGCACCGGCCTATGGACAGGCTTGATGAAAGCCAAACCTGCCAAACCAGGTGAAATTTATGGCGTTCCAGGCCAAGGTGAAAGCCTCAAAATCAGCGCCGTTGTGATTGCTGGTCTGATTTTCGTTTGGTGGTACTTCACCTATGCCGGCCTCGTCAAGCCGCTTTTCTTGCCCTCGCCAATGGGCGTGATTGAAGCATTTTTGGGCATCTTGAAAGACGGTTTTACGGGTGCCAGCTTTTGGGAGCACACCTGGGTCAGCACCCTGCGCGTTTTTGGTGCGTTCTTGTTGGCCTGTGTCATCGGTATTCCGCTGGGCATTGCTATGGGCATGAGCCGGGTTGCCCGCGGCGTTTTTGATCCGCCGATTGAGTTTTATCGGCCCATTCCACCCTTGGCTTACCTGCCGCTGATGATCATCTGGTTTGGCATTGACGAGTTGTCCAAGGTTTTGCTGATTTTTCTGTCGGTACTGGCACCCATGGCACTGGGTGCGCGCGCGGGGGTCAAGTCAGCCGCCATCGAACAGATTCATGCCGCCTATTCGTTTGGAGCCAGCCGCTGGCAAGTCATACGACTGGTCGTTTTGCCATCTGCCATGCCTGAAATTTTTACCGCCATGCGGGTCGGTATCGGGTTTGGCTGGACCACGCTGGTAGCGGCAGAAATGGTCGCCGCGACCTCGGGCCTAGGCTACATGGTTTTGTCTGCATCGCGTTTTTTGCAAACACCCATTGTCATCATGGGCATTGTCGTGATCGCTGCCATTGCCTACGCCTTTGACCATCTGGTTCGTTTTGTTGAGCGTCGCGTTGTGCCTTGGAAGGGCCGCGCTTGAGCGCCCTTTTTTTGAAAAATTGAAAGTACTGCATGCCGATTGACTATTTGAAAAAAGCCACGCCACCGCAAGAGGCGATTGACAACGCAACTTCTGAGACCGTCCAGCGACTGCTAGCTGACATACAAAAAAATGGTCGCACTGCGGTTGAAAAATACGCCCGTGACTTTGACGGCTGGCATGGCTCCATTGTTTTGAGCGAAGACGACTTTGCAAATGCCTCCAAGCGCCTGTCACAGGGTGTCAAGGACGACATTGCTTTTGCACATGCACGCGTCAAAGATTTTGCGCAGCGCCAGCGGGACTCTTTGCATGAATTTGAAGTCGAGTTGATCGATGGCCTGGTTGCCGGCCAAAAACTGATCCCCGTCAACACCGCCGGCTGCTACGTTCCAGGGGGGCGTTACGCCCACGCCGCGTCAGCCATCATGAGTGTTTGCACGGCCAAGGTGGCTGGCGTGCCGCACATTGTGGCGACGTCACCGGGTCATCAAAGCGCAGGTGTCAACCCCGCCATCTTGCACACCATGAAGTTGTGTGGCGCAGACATCGTGCTGGCGCTGGGCGGTGTGCAGGGTATTGCAGCCATGGCTTATGGTTTGTATTCACCAAAGCCAGCCGATGTGATCGTCGGTCCGGGCAACCGATTTGTCGCTGAAGCCAAGCGCAGCCTGTTTGGTCGTATTGGCATAGATGTGGTGGCAGGCCCGACCGAGTCCGCCATCATTGCCGACGACAGCGCAGATGTGAACCTGGTCGCTGCCGACCTTGCGGGTCAGGCTGAGCATGGTCCGGATTCACCCGTGTGGCTGTACACCACCTCACGCGAACTGGGCTTGAAGGTGATTGAAATCATGCCGTCCGTGATTGCCGCCCTGCCCGACTTGGCACGCCAAGCGGCCAGCGCTGCGTGGCGAGATTACGGTGAAGTGGTGCTCGTCGGTAGCCGTGAGGAGCTGGTTGAAATCAGCGACCAGTACGCACCCGAGCACTTACAGGTGTTTGCCAAGGACCTCGACTGGTGGTTGGCGAATCTGAGCAACTATGGCTCTCTGTTTTTGGGTGAAGAAACCACTGTGGCCTACGGCGACAAGTGCGCTGGACCTAACCATATTTTGCCCACCCGTGGCGCAGCCCGTTACTCCGGCGGCCTGAGTGTGGGGAAGTTCATCAAAACGGTGACCTACCAGCGCCTGACGCAAAGCGCTAGCCGGGAGGTGGGTCAGGTTGCCGCCCGAATTTCTCGCCTTGAAGGCATGGAGGGGCATGCGCGCACTGGTGACATTCGATTGAAAAAATACTATCCTCAGGAGACCTTTGAGCTGGGCACCTTGGCGGGTCATCAGCACTGACCGCGGCACGTCCTCACCATGACAACGACTTCACCGGTGACCCCGCTACAGCCTGACGGCCTGTGGTTTGGCAAAGATCTGAGCACACCTGAGCCGATCTCTGAGGAGGCGATTGAGCGCGCTGTTGATCTGATGCGCTCAGGACGATTGCACCGCTACGGTGAACAAGGGGTGGGCTACCCTGAACCCTCCATGTTGGAGCAAGAGTACGCCGAGTATGTGGGCAGCCCATACTGTGTGGCCGTCAGTTCTTGCGGTGCCGCCATGTTCATGGCCCTCAAAGCGCTGGGGGTGAAGGCCGGCGACAAGGTGTTGACGAGCACCTTCACGCTGTCCCCGGTGCCGGGCGCCATTGCGCATGCCGGCGCCGATGCCATCTTGGTCGAAACCACGGCTGACTACATGACCGATTTAGCCGACCTGGAACGCAAGGCGGCGAACAGCGGGGCCAAAGTTTTTTTACTCTCGCACATGCGCGGTCACATTGCCGATTTGCAAGCGATCAAAGCCATTTGCGACCAACACGGCGTCGCCATCGTCGAAGACTGCGCGCACACCATGGGCGCAAAGTGGAACGGCAAACCCACCGGCACCTGGGGCAAAGTCGGCTGCTACAGCACGCAGACTTACAAGCACATCAATTCGGGCGAAGGCGGTTTACTGGTAACAGATGACGATGACGTGGCCGCCCAGGCCATTCTGATGTCGGGTTGCTACATGATGTACGACCAGCACTTGCTCAAGCCCAGCGCACAGGTGTTTGAACGCTGGAAGTACGTGACGCCCAATTTCAGCATGCGCATGTCTAACCTGGCAGCTGCTTTGCTGCGCCCGCAGATTGGGCAGTTGGCGGCGCGGGGCAAGCGTTGGAACCATATTTACGCCACGCTTGAGCGAGAACTGACAAAGACAAAATCAGTGTCGGTTCCAGCGCGTGATGCCAAAGAAGAATTCATCGCCAGCTCTATTCAATTCACGCTGAATTTAAAGCCGCGTCAAATTGAGAAATTTCTCGCAGAGTGCGGTTTGCGTGGCCTGTACATCAAGTGGTTTGGCTCGCCCGCGCCGGTCGCCTTCACCAGCAATTATGCGCACTGGCATTACCTGGCAAGCCCGCCAGACATTCCCCACTCCAAGGCCGTATTGGACCAGTTGCTGGACCTTCGCACGCCCTTGTCACTCACCGACGAGGACTGTATTTTGATCGGAAAAATAGTCGCAGTCGCCAGCCAACTTGCGCTTGACGCAGTGTGAGCCGCATCATCATTTCAACTTCAAACCACAAAAGAAAGCACGTATGAAACTCACCAACTTCCCCCGGGTTCGCATCACCCATGGCCCCACACCGCTTGAATTCATGCCCCGCATGACCGAGGCACTGGGTGGCCCCAACCTTTACATCAAGCGGGACGACTGCACCGGCCTGGGCTCGGGCGGCAACAAAACCCGCAAACTGGAATTTTTGATGGCCGATGCGGTGAAGCACGGTGCGGACACCATCATCACCCAGGGGGCGACGCAGTCGAATCACGCGCGCCAGACGGTCGCCATTGCGTCCAAGATGGGCATGAAGTGCGAGATTTTGCTGGAAGACCGTACCGGTTCCAAAGTTGAAAACTACAAGCAGTCGGGCAACGTGTTTCTTGATCATTTGTACGGTGCCAAAGTGCAGGAAGTGCCGGGCGGTACCGACATGAACGCTGCCATGGCCGCACTGGCCGATACCTTGCGCGCCAAGGGCCAAAAGCCTTACATCATCCCCGGCGGCGGCTCTAATCCGATTGGTGCGCTGGGGTATGTGGTTTGCGCCTTGGAGCTGGTCGATCAGTTCAACAACCAGGGCCTGAATGTCACTTGCCTGGTTCACGCCACGGGTAGTGCAGGCACGCAGGCAGGTCTGGTGGCTGGCTTTGAGGGCACACGCAGTCAAATCCCGGTGCTGGGCATTGGCGTACGCGCACCGCAAGAAGCCCAAGAAACCAACGTCTACAACCTGGCCGTCAAGACAGCCGAACTACTGGGGGTGCCCGGCAGCGTCAGCCGTGACAGCGTTAAAGCCAACTGCGACTACGTGGGTGGCGGCTACGGCATCCCCACCCCCGGCATGATTGAAGCGGTGACGATGGTGGCCCGGCTGGAGGGTATCTTGCTGGATCCGGTCTACTCGGGCAAGGGAATGGCTGGCCTGATTGACCTGTGCCGTAAGGGGCATTTCAAGAAGGGCGACAACGTGGTCTTCCTGCACACCGGCGGCTCGGTGGGGCTTTACGGCTACATGGACGCATTCAATGGTTTGAAGCCACTTTGAACACTGATGCCATAAAGCCGCTGGCGCTGGGAACGGCGCTGGCGTTCACAAAGCGACTCGTTCCTGGCTTGCTGGTGTCGGCTTTGGTGGCCATGGCGGCGGCCTTTCTGGGCAGCCACTACAAAGGCTCCATGCTGCTGTTTGCGCTGCTGCTGGGCTTGGCCTTGCATTTTGTCAGCGAAGACAAACGCTGCGGCGCCGGCATTCAGTTTGCTTCCAGCACCGTGCTTCGCCTCGGTGTGGCCTTGCTGGGCCTGCGGCTCACCATGGACCACGTAATCACGGTAGGCTGGCAAACCGTCCTGGCCTTGCTGGTGGCCGTGAGCCTGACGATTGCACTGGGTCTGCTGCTGGCCCGCTTGTTCAAAGTGGAAAACAGCTTGGGCGTGCTGATCGGTGGTGCAACCGCTATCTGCGGCGCCTCTGCCGCCCTGGCGATTTCAAGCATACTGCCAAAAAGCGACCATCTTGAGCGCAACACCACCCTGACCGTGGTGGGCGTGACAACGCTGTCAACCATGGCCATGGTGGTGTACCCGCTCATCACCCAATGGCTGGGTTTTGATGCGGTGATGTCGGGCAAGTTCATCGGGGCAACGATTCACGATGTCGCGCAGGTCGTCGGCGCAGGCTACAGCCTGTCCCCCGAGGCCGGCGATGCAGCTACCATCACCAAGTTAATGCGGGTGGCTTTTTTAATGCCGGTGCTGGTCCTGATCTCGCTGGTCGTGCGTACAAAAAAGGTGGGCACGGCCCCCGAGATGGGCGCCCGCAGCGCTGCAAAAACGCCCTTGCTGCCGTGGTTTACCGTGGCTTTCGTGGTGCTCATGTTGCTCAACAGCACGGGCTGGGTTCCGCTTCAGGTGCAGTCAGGCGCGTCAGAGCTGTCGCAAGCATTTTTAGTGCTGGCCATCGCAGGCGTGGGCCTGAAAACATCTCTGAAAGAGGTCATGCAACTCGGCTGGCGCCCAGTGGCCATGATCTTTATGGTCACGCTGGGACTGGCCTTGATGGCTGGCATGTACTTGATGGTCGTTCACTGACAAGCCCTGGGAGTCACCCAAATGATTGGTGTTTTAGGCGGAATGGGGCCCTTGGCAACCGTTGATTTTTTCAGCAAGGTTGTTTCGCAAACACCGGCCAAAGGAGATGCTGATCACGTGCCCCTGCTGATCCAGTCTGACCCGCGGATTGCGCCCCGACCAGCGGCCATCCTGGGCCAGGGTCGTTCGCCGCTGCCCGAATTGCTGGCCGGGCGTGATCGCCTGATTTTGGCGGGCGCCACCGCGTTGGTCATGCCGTGCAACACCGCCCACTTTTGGTACGCCGATCTGGTGAAGGGCTGCACGGTGCCATTTTTAAGCATTGTGGATGCGAGCGTGCAAGCGCTTTCACCGCTGGCCGAGACAGGCGCGCGCATTGGCATCATTGCCACACGTGCCACGCTCGCTGCACAAATTTTTGACGCTGCGCTTGTGCAATCAGGCTACCAAGTCATGGTGCCCAGCGAACACGTGATGGACGAGCTGGTTTTGCCAGGCATTGAGGAGGTCAAGGCTGGAGACACCCAGCTTGGCGGCCAACGCATTGAACAGGTCGTTCAGACCTTGCTGAACGAGGGTGCTCGCGCAGTGATTCTGGCGTGCACTGAAACGCCTGTGGCGCTGGACGCTGTCCAATCCCCACTTCGCGCCCATTGTGTTGACAGCACGGCGGCGTTGGCGCGTTCCTGTGTGGCATGGTGGCAGACACAACAAGCGGGCTCAAAGGGCCCGCAACCCTGACATGACATACCAAATTTTGAAGACCTTGCCACCGTCCATCTTGCCCTTTCAACGGTTTGGCGTTGGCACGCCGCTGGTGCTGGTGCATGGCTACTTGGGGGGCTCCCGCCAGTGGGACACGCTGCTGCCCTTGCTCAGTCAACACTTTGAAGTTGTGACCCTGGACCTGGCCGGCTACGGCAGAGCCCATCACATGGCAGCCCCCACCCAATTGGCCGACCATGCCCGCGATGTGCTGGCCACGCTTGCGCACATGGGTGTCGACCGCTTCCATTTATTGGGCCATTCAATGGGCGGCATGGTGGTGCAAGAGATGACGCGTCAAGCGCCCGACCGGGTGCTCAAACTGGTGCTTTATGCGACGGGTCCCCTGGGCTGCATTCCGGGGCGTTTTGAAACCATGGCGCGGTCCCGGGAGCGATTGACAGAAGACGGCGTGCAGCAAACAGCAAGAAGAATTTGCGCCACCTGGTTGCGCGATCAAGAGGCCTCAGCCGCTTTCGAAGCCTTGGCTGACTTGGCCAGCCAGGCCAGCGAACAGGCCGCCATCGCGGGTCTCAGCGCCATGGAAAGCTGGGATGGGCGAGCACATCTGAGCCACATCACGCAGGCCACCCTCGTGATCTGGGGAGAAAAAGACCGCTCCTACGGCTGGTCCCAAATTGAGATGCTGTGGCGCTCCATACCTGCGGCGTCCCTGGCCGTGTTACCCGCATGTGCCCATGCGGTGCATCTGGAGAGCCGCGCATTGTTTTGCACGCTACTGACCGAGTTCTTGGCGCAAGACCCAACCAGCGGCACCGAGGGGGAGTAAATGGTGCTGTGGGATGGGCTTATCTCAAGCGCCAGCCGGGGTCAGCTTTCCAAGGTGCTGCACCTTCACTGGCAATTGCTGCCACTGGCTAGGCAAAGCCTTGATGGCCTTGGCTTGCAATTGCTTGGACAAGTAAAGCACCAGCACCGGGTGCCCGTCTTCTTCGCCAATTCCTACACTGGATAACCACGCACGCCCCCTCAACCCGCTGCCCAATGAGCGAGCTGCCTGGATGAGCTTTGGATCAGATGCCATGGTTGGTAAGAAGCTCCATGTTACCGAAAGCTGACAAGATGGGTGCTAACTCGCAAAAGATGGCATAGCCTCCCGCATTGTTGACCGCAAAAACCAAACCCATGGCAGCGCTGCCGTCCTCTAAGACGACCAGACTGCCTGAGTCGCCCGGGAGCGTAAACGGCAGGGGCAGGTCAACCTCTAGACCGCCCCCAGCGACGTGCCGGACAATACTGACCCATGCCTCCCATGCCAGCCCCCCAAGCCCCGCCAGCCCCCACGCACTTGCTGCTGCCTTTTGCGGCCAGCGCCGACGACTACTGGCTGCGCGCCATGCAGGCCATACCGGTCGAGCAAACGCGGCATGTGGCGCGGCTGTTGCAGGGCATGCGGCCGCTGGCGGCTGACGATTCGGGCGCAAACGCACTCTCACCGCCGCATGAGCGGGCGCTGGCGCGGGCGCAGGGCCTGGTGCCGGTCGAGGTGGCTGACGGCTTGATTCCCTGGGCGGCCTGGGAGCGCGCGCAAAGTGGCGACTCCGCCAGCAGCGCCCAAGCCTGGGCCTGGGTGACGCCTTGCCACTGGGCCATGGGCCGCGAGCACGCCACGCTGACCGAGCCGGCGGCACTTGGCCTGACGGAAGCCGATTCACGCGCGCTGATGGCGGCGATGCAGGTTTACTTTGATGAGGACGGCATCACGCTGCACTACGCCGAGCCGCAGCGCTGGCTGGCAGCCGGCGAGTTGTTTCGCGGGCTGCCCACGGCGTCGATGGACCGGGCGCTGGGCCGCAGCGTAGACCCCTGGCTGCCGGCCAGCACGCACAGTGGCGCGTCCACAGCGGGCAAAAAACTGCGGCGCCTGCAAAACGAAATGCAGATGCTGATGTACACGCACCCTATCAATGAGGCGCGCAGTGCGCAGCGGCAGTTGCCCGTCAATTCGATCTGGTTCAGCGGCACGGGTGATTTGCCGGCGGACTTCAAGCCCCAAAACATCGCGCCGCAACTGCAGGCCCCGCGCGTGCTGGCTGATGCCGCGCTGCGCGGCGACTGGCCGGCTTATGCTGAAGGCTGGGCTCAGGTCAACGCGCTGGCGCAAGCCCTCTTGCAACGGCAAGACGCTGGCGAGCTGCTGCAACTCACGCTGTGCGGCGAGCGCCGGGCGCAAACTTTTGAAAGCGCGCCGGCCGGCTGGCGTACCCGCTTGACGCGACTGTTTCCACCCAAGCCCCTGCTGGGCTATCTAGAGAACTTATGAAAATCACCGTCAGAGACGCGCCTCCGCGCAGTGTTTGGGCCTTGCAGCAAGCCGGCGTGCATCCGCTGCTGGCGCAGTTGTTTGCAGCGCGCGGCGTGCTCAGCCCCGACGAGCTGGACGACGGTCTGGCGCGTTTGCTGCCGCCTTCAGCCTTGCATGGCGCGCAAGATGCCGCCGTGTTGCTGGCCGACGCCATGGCGGCGGGCCGCAAGATCTGCATCGTGGCCGACTACGACTGCGACGGCGCCACGGCCTGCGCAGTGGGCATGCGCGGCCTCCGGCTGCTGGGCGCGCCTTTAGGCTTTAGCAGCGTGACTTACCTGGTGCCCGACCGCGTGGTCGATGGCTATGGCCTGACGGCCAGCATTGCAGAGCGCGTGAAAGCCGCAGGCGCTGACGTGCTGGTGACGGTAGACAACGGCATTGCCAGCCTGGAAGGCGTGGCACGTGCCAAGGCACTGGGCATGCAGGTGCTGGTGACAGACCACCACTTGCCGGCCGTGGTGGACGGCGCCATCGTG
>Ga0209246_10000833_pt1 | contig 12772 bp, 11 predicted proteins | sample LauGreSpBDMM15SN_2_FD_187560 | JGI IMG/M metagenome (GOLD analysis project Ga0209246, IMG submission 187560) | Freshwater lake microbial communities from Lake Michigan, USA - Sp13.BD.MM15.SN (SPAdes) (version 2) | ecosystem: Environmental > Aquatic > Freshwater > Lake | place: Lake Michigan...
TACAACACTTTTTTCCAAGTTAGTCCACCATCAATTGATTTGTAAATACCACGCTCTGTAGACTTACTATATAATGCACCTTGTGCTGCAACAAAAACAATATTTGGATTTTTTGGATCAATTGTGATTCTAGAAATATGCTGCGTTGCATCCAATCCCATTTTTTTCCAAGTCTTACCAGCATCTGTACTTTTATAGACACCATCTCCGTGATGTGTCATGACGCCTCTTACTGCATGCTCGCCCATACCAACATAAACAATATTGGCATCACTTTCAGCAACTGCCACCGCACCAACAGAACCTGTTTTAAAAAATCCATCAGAAATATTGTTCCAACTGATACCACTGTTTTCTGTCTTCCACAATCCCCCGCCGGTAGTGCCCATATAATATACATCTCTATTATTGATTACTCCGGTTGCCATATTAGAACGACCACCTCTGAATGGACCAATATTTCTCCACTTAACTGGCGCAAGTTCTTTATTCAAATCCTGAGCATACCCCAATTGTGTAGAAGCAACTAAGAGTAATAAAACGAAAAACTGTTTAATCATAAAATTGTTTTTGATTCAATAAATTTAAGCAAAAAAAAAGACCCATTGTGTAATGGGTCTGAATATCTTTTTAGAGGAACTTGATTAAACGCGGTAATAATCTGCTTTCCAGTTTTGGATAGACTCTTTGATTGCTTTTCCAGATAGGTTTTCTACCGCTGCTTTTTCTGCCAATGCAACAAATTCAGCATCTGGTGCAAAACGCAATGCAACAACTTGACCTACAGTCAAACTTGATGGAAGCAACTTTCCTGTCAAAACATAATGACGTAAATTTTCCTCTGCACGAATGGCTCTGTCCTGTGCTTTTAAAGCAAATGTTCTAGAAAACCAAGCGATTAGAACAAATATGATAGAGGTTAATAAAATCAAGGATGCTAAATATTTGTTTTCAGGTGTAACCTTTAATAAATAATTAATCGATCCACCTATTAATGCAAGAATAGCGCCAAGAGTTAGATAGTGATAACCAGGTACCATTTGAGCATGGTTTTTAAAATTTTGTTCTTTCATGTTGTATATTTTATGGCAGCAAGATAATTACTTTGTTTAGTTTTATCCTCATGAATTTTCAGTACGCATCGGATTTACATCTAGAATTTGCGCAAAACAAAAAAGTGCTTTTAAAAAAACCACTCTTGCCCTCTGCTGATACATTATTATTAGCTGGTGATATCATGCCGCTTTGCGATAGGAACGAGCATCAAGATTTTTTAAATTATATATCTGACCATTTTAAAATGACGTATTGGTTGCCTGGAAATCATGAATATTTTGGAACAGATTTGGCGACTATGCCAGGTAGTTTTGAAGAAGCTATCCGAACGAATATAATATTGCTTAACAACAAAGTAAAGCGCTTAGATGATCCTGCTGGGCCAATTCAACTTATTTTTTCGACCCTATGGTCTCATATCCCACCTCATTTATCTGATATAGTCGCAAAAAGGATGCGTGATTTTAAAGAGCTGCACCTGAATGGGAAAGCGATATCACCACTTGAATACAATCAGTTACACCAAGAAGCGCTCCATTTTTTAACGCTTACGCTTGAGGATAAGACGGAATCAAACTCAGAAGCAGGTTCTGGGCAAGGGTCAAAATTGACTCGAAAGATGGTTATTTCGCATCATTTACCAAGCTTTTTGAATTATCCCAAAAAACACCAAAATGACCCAATAAATGCTGGTTTTGCTTCAAATTTGGACGATTTTATCCAAAAAACTGCTCCAAATGCTTGGATTTTTGGTCATCACCATTCCAATATTTCTCCCTTTTTGATTGGTAAAACACGACTTTACACCAATCAATTAGGCTATACAAAATTTAAAGAAGGAGCAGGTTTTGATCGTAGTGCAATCATCGAGCTATAATTGAGGGGTCAGGAAGTATACTTATTAGATTTAAGACTAACCAAAATCACACCATTTTTTCTAGTAATATTTTCCGGGAAAATACTAGCATGCCTTAACTGAGACTGCAGAAATTTTAATTGACCTAGGTTCTGCAGAGTCAATAAATTATTTTATAGTTTTCCTCTTATTTTAAACTGAATTTTTGTTTATAGCGTACCTTTGTACCATCATCAAGAAGCCTTAAATGGCTGCCAACCGAGAGAGTCGAACTCCGCGGTGGTAAAATCGATGAGGACTTACTGTCAAAAACAAAACGTAATTTCCTTTATCATTTTTCTTGGTCTGATTTATTGAATGAAATTAAAATCAATCATGCCATGTATTTAGCTAATCAAAATATCGAAAAAGAAGTCATTAAAGCAAATGATATAAAAGTTGCTTCTAATAATGACATGCAATTGTTTATTGAATCAAGTTCATCCTCGGAAGTAAAAGGGAAATTGCATCTTACCTATTTAAATGAAAAATTTGAGGGTCGCTTTATCGCAACTCCTGATTTGATTAAATTAAAAACCATTCATCCATTTCAAGGGATGGTTGCTGCTGTCGCACTAGAACTAGGCAGCTCAACTCCATTTTTACAAAGTAATGGAGGTTTAAGTGTTGCAGGACAGCAACATGTTTACTTCCTTGTCTTTGACATTTTTCATTTGTATAATTTATTTCGTTTAAAGCCACAGGCCCTGCTGGCATTATATCAGGAAGCATTGGCTATCTTAAAGGCTAAAGAAAAATCAGCTGAATTTGGTAAAATAGATCCAAGATCAGATGTAGGTATTACATTGGCTTCTTGGTTACATAGTCAAGTGAAGCAAAGATTCAAACACAGTTATTGTTCTCCTAAAGGATTGCTATATAGCTTTCAAAATCTACTTAGGCTTTACCCAACTTATTTTTTAACTGAAACCTCTAGCAACTAATATAATCCTCCCCTTGGCCAAAGATATTTCCTAGTAATTCTTTTGCTCTGGCAACTTCTTTGTCGTTACCCACTCTAAAAGTATCTGCTAAAGCTAAGAGGTCATATAACATTGGATCGAGTTTTACGGCTTCCACTACTTTAGGATACAATGGTTCAATCAATAAGCCTCTTGTGTCCATTTTGGGGTCTGGCCAAACCAAACTGTTTTCGTTGGGGAAGTCATCTCTTAATATTGGTGCAGAAGAACTAGTTGGTATCCCTTTGGCTAGGGTTCCTGCTTGAGTGGGAAACATATACCTTATACCGTATACCAATAACCCAAAAAGTGCTGATTTTTGTACTGTTTTCTTGTCTATCCCTATCAATCCTGCATATTGAGATCGGTTCAAGGATTCTGAAATCTCTGATTGACTGATGCACAAACTGGTTGAGAGGTCTTTATTGAGCCATTCCTCCTCCCCTAAAGAAAAAATTTTAAGGAGGACTACGATGTCTTGCGGACGCATACCTTTATGAGCTTTCATTTTTTAAAAATACGATTTTCCCAATATATTTACATATCGCGAATCAAGAATTATAAAATTAGTTTATTAACTCATTTTTTTGGTGTGTTTGATTCTTCTTTTTGAGTTGAAATTGATCAATAACAATTTTGTTAATTTCCTGCATTTATTACATCTTTTCATCAAAAAAACCTCAAATCGTAACCATTTTGCCTACTAAATCGCTAATTTGTACTTGTTATGATTGGATTTCAATTTACCCCATTTAAGGCTGGAGAAAATAAAAAAAGCATGTTCGAGCAAATGCTCGACTTGTTCACTGAGCTATTGAACTATACCAATGGGGATGCGACAGAAGCCTTAGACTGGCTCAATCAACTAGACCGAAAGCATAAATTCACCAATGACGACTATGGCATGGGTGATTTCATCGAAGATTTAAAGGAAAACGGCTATTTGAAAGAAAACGGCCCTGACGGAACTTTTAAGATCACTTCTAAAACGGAGCAGACTATCCGTAAAAAGAGCCTTGAAGACATATTTGGCAAACTTAAAAAAGGATCTAAAGGCAATCATCAGACGAATAAAACAGGTCCAAGCGCCGAACTAAGTCCAGATACTAGGGCATATCAATTTGGCGACAATATTGATCAGGTGGATTTTACAGAAAGCATCCGCAATGCACAAATCAATCATGGTATTGAAAATTTCACGATGCATGAAAATGATTTACTCATTCGCGAAAGTGACTTTAAAACTCAGACCTCTACGGTATTGATGATTGATATTTCTCATTCCATGATTTTATATGGCGAGGATCGAATTACACCAGCTAAAAAAGTGGCGATGGCTTTATGTGAATTAATCACCACTAAATATCCAAAAGACACCATTGACATTGTAGTCTTTGGAAATGATGCATGGAGTATTGAGATTAAAGACCTTCCCTATTTACAAGTGGGCCCTTATCATACCAATACAGTTGCAGGACTTGAATTGGCAATGGATTTATTGCGTCGTCGAAAAAATCCAAACAAACAGATTTTTATGATCACCGATGGCAAGCCGACCTGTTTAAAGATTGGCTCTAAGTATTATAAGAATAGTTTTGGATTAGATAGAAAAGTAGTGAATCGTTGTTTAAATTTGGCAGCGCAGTGTAAAAAATTAAAAATTCCGGTAACGACTTTCATGATTGCGTCTGACCCTTATTTGCAAAAATTTGTAGAGGAGTTTACCGAGATGAATCATGGTAAAGCATATTTCGCATCTTTGGATAAGCTAGGTAGTTTCATATTCAATGATTTTGAAAGCGGAAAAAGAAAAACAGTGTATTAAAATGAAAAAAGAAGTGGTGAATAAAAAAGAAACTGAAAAAAAGAAATTAGTGGGCATTGAAAAAATCAATACACTAGGACAATTGATTAAATCAGGATATCAGTCTAAATCTATCAAGGACGAAGTACGTGATAATTTAATTAAGTGTTTACAAAATAAAGAAAATCCATTTACTGGTATTTTGGGTTATGAAGACACTGTGATACCAGATACGGAGCGCGCATTATTAAGCAGACACAATATTTTATTTTTAGGTTTACGTGGACAAGCTAAAACGAGAATGGCACGTCAGATGACAGACTTGTTAGATGAATACATTCCTGTAATCATGGGTACTGAAGTCAATGATGATCCATTGAATCCATTAAGCAAGTTTGCAAAAGATTTAATTGCAGAACATGGAGACGAAACACCAATCCAATGGCTTCATAGGTCTGAACGTTATGGAGAAAAATTAGCCACACCAGATGTAAGTGTAGCAGATTTAATTGGGGATATTGATCCTATCAAAGCTGCAAATTTAAAGTTGAGTTTTTCAGATGAAAAAGTGATTCACTATGGTATTATACCAAGAAGCAATCGTTGTATTTTTGTCATCAATGAATTACCCGACTTGCAAGCAAGAATTCAGGTGTCATTGTTTAATATATTACAAGAAGGAGACATTCAAATACGTGGATTTAAATTGCGTATGCCATTGGATATCTTATTTGTTTTTACGGCAAACCCAGAAGATTATACAAACAGAGGTAGTATTGTAACACCATTAAAAGATAGAATTGAGAGTCAAATATTGACACACTATCCAAAAACCTTGGAAACCTCATTAGCGATTACTGAACAAGAGGCGGATATTTTAGAAGAACAAAAACAAAGAGTTGATATTAGTGATTTAATCAAGCGATTAATCGAGCAAGTTTCGTTTGAAGCAAGATCGAATGAATTTGTTGATAAGAAAAGTGGGGTAAGTGCTCGTCTTACAATTGCTGCATTTGAAAATGCAATTAGTTCAGCTGAACGCCGTGCTATCATCCACGACGAGAAACATACTTATGTTTGGATCAGTGATTTAATGGGAATCATTCCTTCTATCACTGGTAAAATAGAATTGGTCTATGAAGGCGAACAAGAGGGTCCATATGAAGTAGCCCTAAATCTATTGAATAAGTCTATCCGAACTCAGTTTATTGAATACTTCCCGAATCCAGAATTGTTGAAGAAGAAAAAGATGGTCAATAAAAAAGGAGAAGAAAAGGCTTTGGACAATCCATACAAGGCTATCACGGGTTGGTTCGATGGAGGCAACCATTTGAACTTAATGTTGGATATGAAGGATGCCGACAAAGTAATCGCTTTATATAAGGTGGATGGCTTGTTTGGCTTGGTTAAAAAATATTATCCTCAAGCAAACGAAAAGGAATCTGCCTTACTAATGGAATTTGTGTTACATGGTCTTGCTGCATTCTCATTGATCAATAAAAAAATGATTGATGGAAAAATTGAATTCAATGACCTGATGAGCAGTATGATGAACTTGGGAAGTTTTGGCGAAGAAGATGATTACAACGAATCTGATTATCAATAACAATAGACAGTAGCGCATGAATTCTTACAATAAAAGCTATTTTCAAATTGTATGCATCTTGTTGTTTGCGATTGCAAGCAGCCAGGCTCCTACTAATATTCATGCTCAGCCTTATAAACAAGAAGTAGCGCAATTTCAAAAATCGGATAGCATTGTAATGCCTCCTAAGGGGCAAATCGTTTTTGCTGGTAGCTCATCATTTACAAAATGGAAAGATGTGGCGATGTATTTTCCAGGATACCCCATTATCAATCGAGGATTTGGAGGTGCGACACTGGTTGACTTAATTTATTATGTAGATGAGGCGATTGTTAAATATCAGCCTAGTCAGGTTTTTATTTATTGTGGTGAAAATGACATGGCAGATGTAGATACAGTAAGCCCTGCTACTGTATTGTATAGGTTCAAAATACTACACGACATTTTATTGAAAAAATTACCTAGATCTACAAAAATTGTTTTTATCTCTATCAAGCCCAGTATTGCTAGATGGCATTTAGAAACGAAATACCTAGAGGCGAATAAGATTATCAAAGCCTATATTGAAACGCAAAAAAATATTCAATTCTTAGATGTGCATACAGCGATGCTGGATGACAACAAAGAAGTCTTAAAAGATATTTTTATAGCCGATAAATTACATATGAATCCCAAAGGCTATCAAATTTGGCAAAAGCAATTTGTGCCATTTTTGAAATCACCCAAATAACACTAAGCAATTACTTTGCCGCGCGTCGAGATGGACTACTTAGAAGGGTCAAGCTTGATTTTAGTAAACACTTGTAAATGAGGCAAGGCAAGTACAGCAATCCCAATAAATAAAAGGGGCAAAACTTCCTTTATAGTCCAAGCCTCCAGCGAAAAATAGATAAATACAATAATGCCCGTCCATGCCACAACCGCGTAGGGTATAGCCTTTGTTAGTAATTTTTTCCATCCAAGGAGGCTGTTTTGCATTTCAAATTCTTGTCTTATTTTATCAAAAGACAAAATTGAATGCCAGAGCCCAAAATAAAAACTAAAACAAAGCCATAGTGGCAAAAGCATGTTTAAAATAGTTAAACATCCAATTTGCATGACTGCAAAAAAGAACTGTTTATTGTCTGCAAAAAAGTATTTACTCGAAAAGAATAAAATAATATGTATGCCTACAAGAGCCGCCTGAGAAATGGGTAAAATTATTTTTGCAAAATGAATATACTCGTCTGCTTGCATCTTTGATTGTCCAAGTAAAACAAATACATCAATTGCAGTGTGTATATTTTTACTGAGTAGGAATAAAATCCAGCTAAGTCCTAAAATACTGTAGACTAATTTGTGAATTCCAGTATAGCTTTTTCCTAACCAATCTATTTCCCCAAAGTGAAATGCCGTTAATCCAATGAATATAAGGATTGCAATTGTTGGAAGAAAATACCATACCAATCCATATGCCAACATATTCAAAAGGTATTTTAATAAAAACACGTATTTGTGATTTTTACCTGCACCTCCATTTAATTTTTGATCAATATAAAAGTCTAAAGCTCCGTGCGGTATCCCCAAAGTAAATAATGTAACAAATAATACAACTAATTGCTGACTGGTTGATATTGGGAAATAAGCATGTAAAAATGCAAGGCAGAATCCAATGAACAAAAGAGTTTGTCTGAGCTTTATTTGCATATAGTAGGCATAAAAAAAGGGGCGAGTTATTTAACTCGCCCCTTAAAGATAGTATGTATTATGCAGTTTTTCTGCTTAATGCATATATAACAAGACCGAATCCAATCTTATTTACAGCATCACCGATGTTGTAAACAATATCCATATTCAAGCCAATATTTGCAAATCCTGCATACCACTGACCTTCAGCTGTTCCGATTAAATATCCTAATGGATAAATAGCCCAACCAACTAAAATAAACCAACCTAATGCTTTGTTTGCAGCTGCAACAGCTGTACCAGCACTAGTTGCTAATTTCTTAACATCGCCCATCCATACTTCATACACAATGTAGAAGTAAGCAAGAGCACTTACTGTACCCCAAACTGTAGCGTTGCCTAAACCAGCTTCGCCCATGTAACCTGTTACTAACATTACTACAGAAGCTAAAATCATCTTCCATAATAAACTTGTTGTACCACCTGCTTTTTTTGTGATTAAGTAGAACTCAACACACATCAAAGGCACAGTTAACAACCAATCAACATAACGGAAAAAGGTTGGAGAATCCTGTGTTTCTGCATAATAACTTCTCATGTAATAATAGTGAACTGCAGCAATAAAAGTGATCAAACCCGATACTAATACCGAGGTACGCCACTCTTGGCTTGTGTTGTTCAATTCAAAAAAGAAGAATACAGAAGCGGCCATCATAGCCATTGTACCTACAAAGAAAGTGAACGAAACGTAGTCCGTTTTTGCAATCACTGTAGTTGCGTCTAATAGAAATAAAGAATCCATATTGTGGAGATTTGGTGAACTTGGTTGTAACGATTGTTAGTAATAACATCAATTTATAATAATTGTTTGTTAACCTATATTTCAATTTGTTAAAAATATTAACATTAAATTTCCATGTTGCATCATCGATTATTTACTAAAATGCATATAATCAATTGATTAGATAAAAATAATTTGTTCAACTTTTTAGTCATTATATGAATTTTAAAGACCTATACTATTGATTCATAGTGCATTACAATTAATTTTAACATTTGAACAATTTTTAAAAAAAATTTTTTAAAAATTAAAGCAATTTTCTAATAGATACTCCTTTTTTGATAGGTACTTGAACTGATTGATCCAAGCTCAATGCCCCGTTTACCCAGATGTATTTAAATCCTTTTGCATATTGGTGCGAATCTTCAAATGTTGCCATATCCGTTACTTCGTTAGCGTCAAATACGACTATGTCTGCAAAATTGCCTTCTTCTATCACACCTCTATCCTCAATATTGAATTTTTTAGCGGGCAATGAGGTCATCCTTCTTATTGCTTCTTCTAAACTCAATACGCCCATTTCTCTAACATATCTACCTAAAACACGTGAATTTGTGCCATATGCTCTTGGATGTGGTTTGCCATAACCTTTCATTGCGATACCTGCGTCACTTGCAAACATGTTAAAAGGATATTGCATGATTGCTTTGACATCCGATTCGTTCATGCCATGGTAAATCATTTGTGCCCCGCCTTGTTCCATCATTTGAATAATTGTTTCTGCTTCATCCAGTGGTTTATGTTTATTGCCTCTTAATAAATTAATGGCTTCGATATCCTTTCCATTGTAACTACTGTCTGCCTTGTAATTAGCGACTACAGCATAAGTAAAATGCTTAATGCCTCTTTCCTTTAAAATGCCAATAATTTCATTCGCCACTTTTTTACGAATGGTCGGATTTTTTAATCTTGCAAAAATTGAATCCTGTCCATCTGATAAAACCCAGTCTGGCAATAAAACACTTAGCTGTGTACTACTGGCAGTATAAGGATATTGATCTATGGTAACATCAATGCCTTCTTTTCTTGCATTGACAACCAATGGAATTGTTTCCTTGCTCCTGCCCCAATTGTTTTGACCGCTAATTTTAAAATGTGAAATTTCTACAGGTATATTCGCTACTCTTCCTATATGTATGGCTTCATTCACGGCATCTACAACTTGATTTTCTTCGTTACGAATATGAGATGCGTATACGCCACCATTTCCTGCAATCACTTTAGCGATACGGACCACTTCCTCAGTTGGAGCGTAGGTTCCAGGAATATAGATTAAACCAGTTGACATGCCTACAGCACCATCTTTCATGGCTTGCGATGCAATTTTTTCCATTTGTTGTAACTCTGCTTCGGTTGCATGTCTGTTTGCGGTGCCCATGACTTGCTTGCGTATGGTATTGTGTCCAATCAAGGATGCAATATTGATGGACATCCCTATGGAGTCAAGTTGATTAAAATAAGTATTTAAGTTATCTGCGGACCCGCCACAATTGCCTGTTACCACGGTTGTTACACCATCATATAGAAAATTACTTGCCAAAGGATTTCTTGTTTCTCCACCTTCCAAATGTCCATGTACATCAATAAAACCAGGCGCTACGATCAATCCTTTCGCATCGATCTCTCTAGTTGCTTTCCAGTTTTTCAAATTACCTACTGCAATAATTTGATTGCCTTTTATAGCAACGTCTTTGTATTGCCATTGATTTCCTGTTCCATCAATTAGTTTTCCGTTTCGAATGATAAAGTCTGCAGTTTGTGCATTTGTTTGTAGCGCTGTAAAAATGCAGGCGATGCCTAGAAGGATATTTTTCATAAACATATTTTGTCTACTCAATTTACTAAATCCCTATCCATTTGTCATTCATTTTTATTTATTATTCATAAAAAATGTATTTTCATTGGACCAATAATGAATCTATGAAAAAGTATATCGTAACAGTTGTTTTAGCAACACTTTGTATAACAAATGCAAAAGCACAACAAACTCAAAAACCGCCTCTACATGGCAAAGACTGGGTAGCCATCACTGGTAAACCTTTGGCTGCGACTGCAGGGTCAATGATTTTTCAAAAAGGTGGGAACGCGGTAGATGCTTCTTGTGCTATGCTTGCTGCAACTTGTACGATGTGGGATGTGTTAAGCTGGGGTGGAGAAACACAGGCATTGATTTACAATCCCAATACAAAAAAAGTAATTGCGATTAGTGCAATGGGATTTGCGCCAACAGGTGCTACACCAGAATTTTTTAAAGGAAAGGGATATAGTTTCCCTCCAGAATACGGACCCTTAGCAGCAACTACTCCAGGAACACCAGGTGGCATCTGTTTGATGTTGGCCAATTATGGCACGATGAGTTTGAAGGAAGTGTTGGCACCTGCGATGAACTTGGCTGCGGGTTATCCAATTGATGCACAAACTGCAAATAGCATTGAGCGTGGTAAAGCAATGATTAAAACATGGCCTTATAGTAAGAAAGTATTGTTGCCTCATTTAGGAGAAAAGCGTGAAGCGCCAGAAGCGGGTGAAATTTTTGTTCAAAAAGATTTATTGAACACCTTACAGAAAATGGTGGATGCAGAACAAGATGCTTTGAAGAAAGGAAAGACTCGCAAAGAGGCTATCTGGGCAGCATACGATCGTTTTTACAAAGGAGATATTGCAGATGAATTTGTAAGAGGTGCACAAGAGCAAGGCGGATTGATTACTAAAGAAGATTTAAAAAATTGGAGACCTACAGAAGAAGCACCTTCTATGGTGAACTATAAAGGAATTGATGTTTACAAATTACAATCTTGGACACAAGGTCCGTCTTTATTACAAGCATTGAATATTGTTGAAAATTTTGACTTGAAAAAAATGGGCTATAATTCTGCAGATTATATCCATACAATTTATCAAGCAATGAATTTAAGTTTTGCAGATCGTGATTTTTATTATGGTGATCCTAAGTTTTCACAAAACCAACCTATGGAAGGCTTGCTTAGTAAAGCTTATGCAAAACAAAGAGCAAGTGAGATCAATATGGCAATGAATAATGCCAACGCTGGTCCTGGAGATCCTTATCCATTTGAAGGAAAAACAAATCCATACATCGATTTAATTAAAGCAAAAGGGTTTCAACCTTCAGTAGATACTGGAAAAACAAAAACTGGATTTGCGCCAGCGCATGATTTAAGAACAGTGGCTGCATTAAGTTCGAATGAAAAATTACCAATTGATGCAGACTATATGGATCGCTTATGGAGAGGTACTACGACTGTGGAAGCTGCTGACAAAGAAGGTTGGGTTGTATCTATCACGCCAAGTGGTGGCTGGTTGCCAGCAACCATTGCGGGTAACACCGGTGTAGGCATGAGCCAACGTATGCAAAGTTTCGTGTTGGATTCTGCACAAAATCCTTTTAACATAGTAGCCCCTGGAAAAAGACCAAGAGTTACCTTAACGCCAAGCTTGGCATTAAAAGACGGCAAGCCTTATATGGCATTTGGTGTTCAAGGTGGCGATACACAAGACCAAAACTTATTACAGTACTTTTTGAATATGGTTGAGTTTGGCATGACTGTTCAAGAAGCATCAGAAGCAGCGAATATCAATACCAATCAGCTTTGGCTTTCTTTAGGGGGCTCAAAAGTGGCGGACAGAAAACCAAGACCAGGAAGCTTATTATTACATGAAAATGTATCTGAGTGGGTACGTAAAGAATTAAGAGCAAGAGGGTATAATTTAACATTCGATGATCGTACTAGTGGCCCTATCAATGCTATCTTATTTGATTGGAAACATGGCTCAATGTGGGGCGGCAGTTCAAATCATGGAGAAGATTATGGCATCGCTTGGTAATTTCAGCAAGCAATTATATTGACAGGGATTAAAATTAAAGTTGAATAAAAAATAAAATGATGAGTCAAAATAGAAGAAAATTTTTGAGCACTGCATTTTTATCTGCAGGTGCGTTAGGATT
>Ga0209246_10000835_pt1 | contig 12759 bp, 18 predicted proteins | sample LauGreSpBDMM15SN_2_FD_187560 | JGI IMG/M metagenome (GOLD analysis project Ga0209246, IMG submission 187560) | Freshwater lake microbial communities from Lake Michigan, USA - Sp13.BD.MM15.SN (SPAdes) (version 2) | ecosystem: Environmental > Aquatic > Freshwater > Lake | place: Lake Michigan...
TAAGTTTGTCTCTTTGTGGATCACCACTTGGATTCATTGGTGGCATTTCAACGTCCGGAGCACCCGGAAAGCCAGCCTCCGCCACACCTTGCTCTCTATTTTTACTTAGAATACCGTGCATACGTTTCATAACTTCACGCTTCTTAACATCGGACATGAACTTACTTGCACCCTTTTCTGTTTGTTGCCATTCAGGACTATCATAATCAAATTCTTCTGGATCTTCATCATCATCACTCTGTTTGGTCTGCTTTGTTGTGCTATCCATTAAACTATCAGCCCATTCACCTAAAGCAATAGTCTCTGCCATATCTTTTTTAGTTTCAGTAATATTTCTGCTTAGTTTGCTTAATATTGGCATTACTGATTCAATGCGAGGATCTAAACTTGAACTCATAAACATTTCACTTAAGTCAATTTGTTCTTCATCTTCCATTAATGCAGGTGTATAGCTTTCAAAGTATTCATTGTATCCACGCTTACCTTGTAATTTACCTAATGTTTCACGTAGTTTTTGATAATGATTAATACCTTCATTAACTAGACTTTGTGCTGATTCATTAAACTGTCCATTGCGAGTGGCACGAACAAACCCTGCCATCTTTTGATATTCTTCACACAAACTACCTAAGTGATTCCAACGTTCATCATTTGGTTTACCACCTTCAGCAATATGTCTTACATATGTACGTGCAAGTCCTGGCTTTGTCGTTGGTAATAGAATTCTTTCACCATCTTGATTTTCAACAAAGATTCGTGCAATGTTACGAAAACGTTGCTCACCTTCCTCAATCGGACGAGTATGTTGAATACGCATTGTAACTGATGGAACATTGTTGTTACCACTAGCATTTTTGCCAATTGGATAATAACCCTCATTGACTTGTTCTTCTCTTTTTGTGTGTTCTCTTTTTGCCATATCTGCCTCTAAATTAGATTGGTCACTTAGTTCAAAACTAAGTTGTCTTCCTGTTGCGAATCTGCTTAATGCTCGGTGTAATTGTGACCATGAATTACTATCTTGTGAGCCATTTTTTGGACTATCTGCTACATCTTTTCCAAAATAAACTATTAGTTGTCGTAATCCATCAAGTGTTACCCAAACTTTACCATAGTCTTTTCCGTCTTTGCTGAACATAAATTCAAAGACATCTGCCTCTGTGGGGATAGGTACAGTATCTCCTGAGCTTTCTTTACTTACGGGATTTAACCCGCGGCTCTTAAGTAAGCCATAAATTTCGGTTTTAAGGGATTCTTGTTCTTTGGACATAGTGTATTTATCAATATCAGTTAACTTATCACCGCAAAGAAGGGCAATGGAGATATAAATTCTTCATGGTCACGTAAATGATTGTCTAAATCTACATGATATTCGCTTAACTGTTGCATTACTCTGACTGATAATAATGAGGCCATGACCAAGTCATCAGTGTCTCCGATCTTAGCCGCATAGCTTCCACCATGGGCTACAAATGCTTTTAATTCACTAATTAGACTATGACTGTTGATGGTCATTTTTTTACTCTCTAGTAATGTCTTAAACTTAGCACAAGCAGCCAATTTAGATTTCTGTGTGGTGTTAAAGCCTTTGCGCTTTTTTCCGGGCTCAGAGATAAAGATACCCGGTATATTACTTTCACCAAACTCATGTAGTGAAATCAATGCAGCCTCACCAATTGTATTATTCTCAATACTGTAGTAGATACTGTTTGGTTCATTTGTACACTCAACAATGTATCTGTTAATCTGTGCTAACAATTTAATCTGACTTGGAATGTCGGTGCGATTGTGTTTCCACTCACCTATCTGTGTGGTAGTGTTTGCTTCAAAGATTTGAATAGCTGATGGGTCACTACCTGTACCAAGACTTGGATCTAATCCTACAGCATAAACATTACCCTTCTCAGGACGCTTGTACCAACGAATCTGCCCAATACGATGTGTTGGTTCGTTGCCCTTTAAATCAATCAGTGTGCTAGGATTAATCAATGTCTCATCAGCAATTAAGAACTCACACCCAATCTCTCGGCGAAATCTGTCATCACCAAGTTGTGCTTTCATTTCCCCGGCCCATTTATCATCACGTCCGGGCTGTTCACTCCAATGTGCTTGATATGCTCTGAATCCGTTTACACCTATCTCAGTCTTATTACCAAACTCATCTTCTGTTTTGTTTGCGCCTTTCCAGATGAAGGCAAATTGATCCTCATCACTGTTAGGTGTGCTTGTGATAATTGCTTTACCACCAGTTGACAATGTAGGAGTAATAGCAGTCCAAAACTCTTTTGCAATACTTGGGCGCACGAATGCAAACTCGTCTAAGTATAATAATGTGATAGACATACCACGACCAGTATTTTCAGTAGTTGTTGCTGATACAATACGACTGCCGTTTTCAAAGTCTAATGAGCCTTTGTTATATGTTGTTACACCTGCTTTGATGTGATCAGGACAATTTTCATATGCGTAACGTATACGTTGCATAATTTCCTGAGCACCTGTGTATTTGTGAGCCGCAATAAGAATCGTACTGTCTGGAACAAACATTGCATACCATAGTAAATAACCTGCGGCTGATGTAGATTTACCTGACTGTCGCGGCATCAATGCGATACTGAAACGATATTGATGATATGTTTCAATCAATCGTTTTTGATATCCCCAAGGATGATAGACCATTGAACCCTTAGTAGGGTGTTGAATCATAAAGAAGTTATCCATGAAGTATAGATAACCCGTATCAGGGTCACAGCACTTGATGAAATCGTCTAGTTCTTTGTCGTCCTTAAACTTTGTCTTAACATAAGGATCTTTAACCAGAGTAGGTGTATTGCTCATGTTCTTATTTAGATGCTGTATTTATGGTGTACTATTTCTTTTAGCCAAGAACTAATATAGTTTGGTATTATCTGTTGATCCAGTTACTGTCCCGTCCCCTGCAACTATTTTACCTTGACGTTTGGCTTCTGATTTGCTTAACTTAGCTGTTTGCTTTGCTTGTTTAGTAGATAGTGTTGATATTCCGTTTAGTGACATGTTATTTTCCTACAGGCTTTTCGCCGGTTAAGTACGGTCTACTAAACCATAACTGGAACCATTCAGGAGTTCCGGGTTGTATGTTATGTTTCTTCATTAGTTGACCCTTTTCATTTCCAGTAATACTTATATTACTTTCTTCCCCAAGAATTTGGGTAGTAATTCCGCTGAGTCTTTTAAGATCTTCTAGGGTTGTGTCAACGTTTTCTTCACGTGAAGGAACGGATTTGATTTTCTCAAACCCGTTCATTATTTTAGCTTGTGTCCATACATTAAAAGTCATGTATGTATTTAGCAGGAATTATTTAATATCTAACGGACAACGTTTATATGCTGTCATGACCATATATTTGTCACGGAGTTTAGTCCCGTCAGAACGGTCTACATCAAATTCAACAGTGTTTGATGATGTAATAGAAAACCCTGCACGGCTTAATAATGCATCCCATTGTTTAACTCCAAGCACACTATATTTGTTAGGATTATATTCGTGGTTAAGTTCTGTGTCAGGTTGTGGAGTTTCTATGTAGATTTTACCCTTTTCTTTTAGCAATCGATTGAATTCAGCTAATGTAATAATTGGATATGGACTATGTTCAATTGTCTGTCTACAAAAAATAAAGTCTACACTCTCATCATAATATCCTTCTTTTTGTGGTACACAAGTCATATCATAATTTTTAATATTATGACCTTTATCTTTACAAATTTTAGTTTCAGTTAGACTTAGTGTAATACCAGTAAGATTAGTATATCCTCGTTCTTTCATTATATCTAAGAAATAACCAGAACCACATCCCATGTCTAGGATAATAGCATCTTTGGGTAAGTTAAGTGGATCAATATAATTTTCCACCATTTTATTTGTTAAATCTCGGTGATATTCAGGGAGTTCCTGCTCACTCATGTGCGCTGTATAGAGCCACTCATTGTAAAATTTTAATTTAATTAAATCTAGGGTTTTGTTAATATCGATCATATTTCTTTCTACAAAGTATCAATTACTTATGCAGAGAAATGTTGATATTATTTTTTCTTAGATTTTACGCCGTAGCCTGCAAATCCTAAGATTGGGCTAGTTTTATGTGTGTCATCAAGTTCTTTACTTCTCATGTCACCGTGATTTAAATCTTTATACTCTGCACCAACAGCTTTGTATGCTTGCATTAGCATATCTTGTTCTTCCTGTGTATAAGGATGTGTTGACTTATTCTTACCTACCCAACTTTTTGCCGTCATTTGAAGTGGATCTTTTCCGTTTGCACCTGCTACGGCCATACCTAAACGATATGCAGTATAATCTCCGCTAACATGTTCACTATCACCGTATGTATTCAATCCCTTGGTTGATTGAGATTGTCTTTTAGAAACTTTCTTTTGGCTTGATTCAGCCATAAATTCGCTTGCTCTCATCTTATGCTACATCGTTAAGGAAAGATACCAAATGTATTATTTCTACATTTGGTATTGGTGATACCATTATTCGCACATTACCAAATGAAATATCTGCATTATATCTTGTTAGAGGAGTACCGTTAAAAACAGTACCAAACACCGTGTGTTTAGCTTGAATTCCATCAGTTCTTTTATTAACAGTCATGGATACACTTTGACTATCATTGGTGTCAGGTCTATGAGATGTAATTTGTAATCTCAATGTTGTAAAATTTACTTGCGGCAATTGATATACAATTTGATTAGCAGTGTCACTAGTTGTGGTTACATTTGCTGTATTAATTGATATATTAGAAAGATTAATACCACCGTTAATAGTAATATCACCGGTAGAAGTAACATTACCAATGGCAATGATCTCACCTGTTGCATAAATATTTCCAACTTGTAAATCTGACTGTGAAGTCTTGTCACCTGTTTTAAAAATGTTAAGAATATTGTTAATTTCACCGATAGTTACATTTCCTAAGTGAAATGAATCCAATTTGTTTAGCCAAATATTAGAGATTACTTTGGTATTACTACCTATGTCAACTACATTTGTAGTTATTGGTATAATATCGGTATTTAACTTTATTGCATTATTTGGTGTGTCATATAGTAGATTTGCTGTACCACCGCTAAGTCCATCATTATTGAACTGTATTGATTGATTTGCACCGCCCTGATTTAATAATGGGATACTTTCAAAATTTGTGTTAATCTTTTGAAAGGCAACTCGTAATGGATCGCCCGTCCCGTCATTGGGTAAATCACCTATATCGATTAATTCTAGCACGTGTGTGGTAGCCATGTGTCTTTCCGTTATAATATATTTATCGCTCACTAAGTCAAAGCAATATTGTATTTATCATAAATACTTTATACTTCCAAGGACTAGACATGGACTCACAATATGTAAAAGAATATATAGCAATACTTGACAAACTAACAGCAGTTGTTCCTCTTGGTGAAGACCGCGGAGAAGTAGGCAGTGGTACTCCTGGACAAACATGGAATACCGGAGGTGGAAAACTACGAACTAGATCCGACAACGAAATTGAATGGTCCAATCAACCTGGCAACAGAGGCAAGACATATCCGGGCGATGCTGTAGCTCAACAGCAAGCAGTTGCACGTGAAACTGATGGCCAGAATAATTTAGACACCGCCAAAGGTGTATGGAATCGATTTACTAACCACATTTTCAAACCTGTTGATTTAGGTAAAGATTCTTCAGGTAAAAAATTTAGCGATTACGATAATTCCAATGCCAAATCCAATGCCAAACCCGGAAGTTTACCGGTTCAGTCGCCAAACGAACCTACTAATATACAGAGCAAGCAATTGCCTCCAATGGCATCAAATGCACCCGCACTAGCTCAAACTCAAACTAATGTAAGAAACACTGTTGCGCCACAACCCAACAGACTACCTGGTGTGTCGGCATTTACAAATGTACCAAACAGCCCAACAGCAGTTAACATTCCTCAGCCGGCGGCGGCGCAGACTCCAACTGCAACAGCACCTGTTAGTACACCTACTGCAAGTCCTGCAAGTGACCCTAATAAAGCATCCGTAGCTTTTGGTAAAGGAAGTGCATACGCGGCGGCGCCTGACGTAGCAAATGATACTGCAAGTGCCCCTGCTTATAAAGCATCCGTAGCTTTTGGTAAAGGAAATGCATATGCAGGTCAACCTGGACTCGCAGAAGGTGATTATGAATTAGAAGAAATGCGTAGACTTGCTTACGGAACACAAGAATTAGATGAAGTTGATGACGATGAAAATGGTATAGGACCAATAGACTATTGGGAACAAGATGGTGACACTGCTATTCCTGTTAGCCCAAATGGTGTTAGACAAGGTTTATTTAAAACATATAAAGATTACCTACCCAAAGGTGCAATAGTAAAACCAAAATACACCAATTATCAGCAACAAGGTGATCATGCTGTACCACTAGATGCCAATGGCAATTCACTTGGACAACTTTTTAAGGTTCCGATGAATAACGTACCTGTAGGTGCTACAATGAAACCTCAGGCTGCGCCAACTGGAACGTTATCTCAGCCACCGGCAGCACCTACAACAGCACCTACAACAGCACCTACAGCAGCACCTGCAACAGGGGAAGAACCAGTACAAGAAGGTGATGATGACTTAGCTACCATGCGTAGGATAATGAAGCATCGTTGATAAATATATGCATATTTAGGAGATAAGTATGCGTATATTTTTAGCCTTGCTGTTAACACTAACATCAGCAAGCAGTTTTTCTTGGGACCAGCGTCCTCCCCTTCCCGTTCAAGCATGTCAAGTTCATAGCCCTTATGGATTTGCACAAACACAACGCACAGTACAACCTATTTGTAGAGAAGCATATTTGGTAGCATATGATGCACCAGTTAAAATTCCTGCGTATGTTGCGTACACACTATTACCAAAGAATGCAATAGGATGCTGGCCACGCACTAACGCATTTGTTGCTGACAAAAGCATTGTCGGTGGTGCTGTACCAGATGACTATGCAGGTACAGGATATGACAAAGGTCATGCAGTCCCTGATGGTGACTTAAGCTGGAGTGAAATCGTAGAATACGAAAGTTTTTTAATGACAAACATGTATCCCCAGCACGGCAGTTTAAACCGTGGAATTTGGAAATTACTAGAAACAAGTGTCAGGGGATGGGCTGTGCAATTGAACCAGCCACTTACAGTATACGTTGGAGCTATGTATGGCGCTGGTGATTTGACTATTGGTAAGGGTATTATTGTTCCCCGTGCTTACTATAAAATTGTTATCAATCAAACTACAGGACAAGTTGCTGGATGGGTATTCCCACACACTAAACCTTATGTTAACTTGGGGAATGATTTGACTAAGTTCCGTTTACCAATTACACAGATTATGAAACAAGCAGGGGTAACTTATGCTTTCCCTAAAAATATAAATGAATTGCAACCTGGTGCAGAATGGCCAGTTGACTACGGTGCATTGACCAACGCCAAACGTGCTAAATGCAAAAATAACGCTGATTAATTACTTACCAGCTTTATCAAAAATATCTTTTTGAATTTTATACCACTCTATCCAACCATCGTTTTTAACAGCGCATTCATAGTAAGTGGTATAATTTTTTGTGATTGTCTTAGTTATATCGCTTAACTTTGAATCGTCTCCTAATTTGTCTAATTGAGGACATTTTACTAAAAGTTGTTCCGGTGCTTCGGGGAATTTTACAGTAACTGGAACTACTGTTGAGCATCCTGTTGCCAAGAATGCAAGTATAATACAAATTGTTAATACAAATAATTTAAGCAAATTCATTTAGGTTGCTCCGCGGCATCATTTAATGCTTTAATAAAATCTTTAGGAATTTCACATTGTCCGCCGGGTGCAAACTTTGTATCGTACTTAACTATTTCACGGTCAATATACTTAGTGATGGTCTCTCCGCGTGTTCTTACTATTTGAGTTTTTGTAATCACTTTTGTAACAATTTTTGTGTTTTCTTTGGCACTCTTAAGTTCAGCTTCCGCTAACTTAGCCTCAACTTCTTTTACTTTGGCTTCCCAAACAGCATAATCTGCTAATCCGCCTTCTAAGTATAATCCGATAGACAATAATAGAATACTAATAACACGAATAGGGATAATATAGGTTTTGATTACTGGAATCATGCCCAAGACAAAGCCTGCGACTGTCCCAAGTACACCCGCAAATGTTATTGCATGAAAGACCCAATCGGGTAAAAATGATATTATCCACATACTCTTATTTATTAAAGTATGAAGATCCCTTTAACCAATCATAGTATATTTTGAATCCCTCAGCTACATCAACTTTAGGATCAAATTGAAAATCACGTCTGGCCGCATCAATATTCAATGCTCCCCTACTAGGAAAATCAAGGTCTCTATCCCCTACAATGATATTCCCGCCACCAGCTAATTCTACTGCCATACGTGCGGCTTCTAATAGTGTCACACTATGACTTTTTGTAATATTGTAGGTCTTGTTTTCTGTATTATCAGATAATGCGGCGGCAACAATGCCATCAGCGGCATCATCTACATACGTGAAGTCTAGTGTTTCTTTTTCTCCGTTTACTTTGATAGTGTCTCCGCGCATTGCGGCAAGTAAAAATTTACTTATGACTCTATCTTCTACGTCCAAAGGTCCATATACAGCACTAGGCCGAATGATAGTATGCACAATATTATTTCTACGAGTATAATCTCTAACAAGCCATTCTCCTGCTAATTTCATAATGCCATATTGTCCTTGAGGTTTACAGATGGCATCTTCTGTAACATCGTCAGTGAAGTCTCCATATACCATTGAACTGCTGATATATATAAACTTCCTTACTTCATATTTATCGCTGGCTTCCAGTAAATTGAGTAGTCCCTCACTCATAGTACGACTACCCAACGCTGGATTTTCATTTACAACTTTCTGTCTAGGAAAACTTGCTAAGTGAATTACAATTTCAGGTTCTTCTATACCAAACACCCGATCAACTTGATATTCATCACAAATGGTTGCTCCGTAATACCCACTTAGGTCAATCTTCTTACTTCGTTCTTCAATAAGATGGTCAATTTCTTCTTGAGGTATGATTCCATAGTTTGTTTTTGTATCCATGATTGATACAATATGTTCTTGATCCTGTAGTCGTGTAACTACATTGTGACCAATCAGTCCTAATCCACCTGTCACTAAAATGTTCATTTAAATCTCAATTCATAATATGTGTAATTCTTAGGAGAAAGATATGCATGTATCTCATATTTAAATCCGAAACTAGCTTCATCCATCTTTCGTACCCACATTGGAGTTGGCTTAGAATGTTTCATTATCCATTTACCTTGTTTTGTTTCTTGCCATTCCCATAATGGTTGTGCGGCGTATAAGTCAGGATCTTCAACATCGCCCATACGAAAAGAATGTACAATGCATTCTATTGGTTTTTCTTCAATCATACTGAATCATACTGCCATAGGGGCTTTCAGCTGACCATGTGATTGATAATCAACTAACTTTATGTCATCCATTGTAAATTTATCAATGTCTTTAATATCAGGATTTAACCACAGAGTAGACAAAGGATAAGGTTCTCTGCTTAGTTGTTCATTAACTTGTATTAGGTGATTTTTATATATATGAGTATCACCTGTACTGATAATCAATTCACCTACTTTTAAATTGCAATGATGTGCAATTAAATGCGTAAGCAATGCATAGCTAGCAATATTGAAGGGGAGTCCCAAATAAACATCCACACTACGCTGGTACATATGACAAGAGAGTTCACGATTTTTGTTGACATAGAATTGACTCATTACATGACATGGTGGCAATGCCATTTGATCCATTTCACCCACATTCCAAGCACTAAGAATATGTCTACGACCATTAGGATCATTGACTAATCCTTCAACTAAATTTTTTAATTGGTCTATTTCTTTAGAGACAACTCGTTCTTTGCCTGTTTCTGTTCTTTCCCAAGTCTTTTCATCGGTTCTCCAATGACGCCATTGTACTCCGTATACTCTTCCTAAGTCACCTTCAAATTTTGCTTTGTCTTTCCAATAACTTGCAAGTGCGTTTGGTGTCCAAATTGTTACGGTGCCTTCTTTGCTGCCATGCGTAATCTCCGCGAGGCGCCTCTCGTCCTGCGAGCCTTCGATGAACCAGAGTAGTTCTCCAACGCAGGCTTTCCATGCGAGTCGTTTGGTAGTGACAGACGGAAAACCCCTACGCAAATCAAAGCGAAGATTACGTCCAAACACACTAATAGTGCCAACGCCAGTTCTATCATCTTTTGTTTCTCCGTTATCTAAAATGTCTTGCAGTAATTCTAAGTATTGTTTCATTTTCTTTTCCAAATTTGGTATACATGGTCATTGAAACCCTCAACTGTTTCTAATTTAAACAGTTTTTCTAAGTATATCAAATCTATGAAACTATCGCAAGTGTATTCGGTAAATGTCTTGGTTAAATGTATCTCATCGATACACCACCAATGAGTATTAACTAATTTGGCTCCACCTATGATCCAGGAATCTTTATAAAAAATACTATCTCTAACAGTTATTCTTTCCATAGTACGCACCTCATCAATTACTCTGCTAGTAATAACAATACTAGTTCTATTTGGTAATGGCTTGATAGGTAAACTTTCATAGGTGTTACGTCCCATGAACACTACCTTACCCGTAGTGAGTTCCTTGAATCTTGGCAAATCGCCCTCGATGTTACTCCAGGGCAATTTGTTCTCATAGCCGATTCCACCTTTCGGATCACATGCTATAATAAGTTTCATAGTTTGCCTAATAACTTATCTGTCTCTGGTTGTACTGTTTGTGCAATTGTTTCAACATTCAAAACAAATTCAAAACTTGTAATTAGAGGGTCTAATTCATGTAATTTGCGAGAGATGACTTCTTCTACTTCTTCAGGGTCTAATCCTTGACGCATTAATGCCTGGATGTTAATAGTGTGTTGTTTTTTCCCAGACATTCTTACAATAATTTTTCGTATGAATTGAACTGGTACTTTACTCTTTTCAACATCTTCAAGTATATGTTCCCACTTTCTGATGTATTCAGGTGTCATTATGTTCTTATGCGGTTACTGATGCCTTTGCAGGACGGCCTCGTTTTTTAACTGGGGCTTCTGGAACTACTGCTACAGCCTTCTTAGTTGTTTTCTTTGGCTTAACGCCATCTAAGTCAGAGGCTTCTTTTTGTAGTCGTTGACTTTCGGCCAACAAACCTTTTGCTTCCAATTCCATTTTAGCAGCCTGATCACGCAAACTTCTTGCAATTGCATTATCAGCTAAAACACCCTCTGGTGCTGATATTGCAGTACCTTTAAATTGTCTAGCAATATCAGTTGGAGCCAGTTCATCAATTTCAGCAAGACGTTTGACTGCACTTTCACCAGCTTCCATTTCATCTAGAATTTTATTTAAATCAATAAGTTTAATCTTAGTTTGTGGATTAGGAGTTACTATTACTGTTTCGGTCTGAACTTTCTTAATCAATTTTTGTTGATGTAATACTTGTAAAATATATTTACCATCAACAGTATGAGTGCGGTTTAATGCATCTGCTAAGTCCTTGCTATTTTGCCCGATATCACTTTCGATGCATTTAATCATTGGATCGTGAATATGTCTGTTTAATGTCTCAGTGTATGTCACTAGAGCCATATGCGGTTCGCCCGGTACTTGGCGGAAGATGATTGCAACTTTACGATCACCAATTTTACCTACGTGTCTTAAAAAACTCATGCTTATCTCCTTGAGGTTCTAAACATATTTAATACAATTTTTACATAAGTAAATTTATTTACTGCCAGACCAGCGTAATTCGTACATCATTGCTTCTGCAGGGTCTTCAAAATATATATTTCGGGTAAGTATGAATATAGACATGATATCATTATCATCTTCCTCTGCACTTACAGTAGAATAACGACCTTGACACTTAGTCATTACCCAAAACAATGACTCATCTGTTAATGTAGTGTGTGCTTTTGTAAAATGAGGAGGGATATGTTGTAATTCACGTTCACCGTACCACAACAAAGGATTTACATTCATCGTGTTAGTATATCCAGCATCTTGTATTTTTCGTAGGCATCTACAACTGCAGGTGTATCATTATCAATAGTCGGAACAACTTGAAACCAAAGTCTATCACCACCACGAAATGGGTGTCTATATCCGATAGATCCAACAAAACTTCTAGGTTGATGAATTTTACCATTATTCCATAATCTAGTTGCCAAATCAATCAAATCATCTAACTTATAGTCATCTAATTCATATCGTCCAGGATTGCTAGCGTAGGGATTACCTTGGGCGTGATATGCTTTTACTACGCCAATGAATTTATCATAGTCAGGTGCATCGGTACGAGTTATGATGACCATAACCTCATCCTCGGACACTTCGCCGTGCATAAGACTAAGCAAGCACCCACCAAGACTAGTACCAATGTACATCATGTTATTACTACTTTCTGTGTGGCTCGGTCACTATAAATCTTTTGTCCATTCTTACGAATAAAATCTACCATACCTTGCGGTGCAGATTCAAATGATATTTTAATAGTTTCTTCAGTTATACCTTCATCGGCATTGAATGAATAAATTTCATAACAACGTTGAGGATTTGCTTTTGCTCTTAGTATCATCATTTGAATACTAGGAGTGGTTGGTTTAGGTTTTTCAGAAAGAATACTCCACATGTATTCTTTCTCCCACTTAGTAGT
>Ga0209246_10000838_pt1 | contig 12729 bp, 11 predicted proteins | sample LauGreSpBDMM15SN_2_FD_187560 | JGI IMG/M metagenome (GOLD analysis project Ga0209246, IMG submission 187560) | Freshwater lake microbial communities from Lake Michigan, USA - Sp13.BD.MM15.SN (SPAdes) (version 2) | ecosystem: Environmental > Aquatic > Freshwater > Lake | place: Lake Michigan...
ATATGCTGGCACGGTTACCACTGCATTCTTTACAGGGGTACCGAGATAGGCCTCAGCCGTCACCTTCATCTTCTGAAGAACTGCTGCACTAATCTCCTCAGGTAGAAACTGATTCACCTCGCCCTTCCACGTAACCTCAATCTTCGGCTTGCCAGCAGAATCCACGACCTTGAACGGCCAGAGCTTCTTCTCAGCCTGCACTACATGGTCATCAAACTTGCGCCCAATAAGACGCTTGGCATCAAAGACTGTGTTAGAAGGGTTGCTTGATGCCTGAGACTTGGCAGCATCACCAATCAGACGCTCATCATCCGTAAATGCCACATAAGAAGGAGTGGTGCGATTGCCCTGGTCGTTGGCGATAATCTCCACACGACCATTCTGCCACACACCCACGCAACTATACGTCGTTCCGAGGTCAATACCAATAGCAGCCATTCCTCTTATGCGTATTCATAGAAGGGAAATTTTAGGCCTTCTTTACCAGAAAAAATGTTAGTCTACACAACCCTTTTTACACTGGTTGGTAAGAACCCTATGGAAAACAAGTATATCGACATGTTTTACAGTTGGTTTACTTATTTGAAGAGGTACGCTGGCTTAGGTCCGAATGACTGTGTTGGTATTATTGTTGACAATGATACACTAGAGTACATAAATTCAATTCCCACATTTGGATATATCAGTACAGATGTAACGTTTAATATTGAGCTATCGATTATGCCAAGGCCGGCCAATTTAACCGAAGGATTCGCCCAGAGATACAATCTAGAGCATTTTGACACATTTATACAACACGAACTAAATCTACATCTTGATATTGATTGCCTGTGTATAAGAAATATAAACACCTTATTTCGCCAAGTTGAAGGCCATTCATTTTACGCAATGTCAGAGATAGGATTTATGTATCATTCTGATTATTGCGGACACCTACTAGAGGAAGGAATCTTGCCAGATGATTTCCCAGGAATTTCTGCTGGTTGGTATGCGTGGAAACATAGTGAGAGTCAGCGAGAAATGTTTGAAACTGTGTCAAAGGCGTGCCTAAACAATCAAAAGACGCCTTTTTACACAATCGACCAGCCCTTTTATACTTATGAACTAATTAAGAGAATAATATCAAAAACACTCGATATATGTGTAATAGATAAAGACACAGTTGCATTCAATCCTTGTATTTTTGATGAATGTCTCAAAGATGCTTATTTTGTCAATTTCGCTGGAGAACCTGGAGTAGAAAGCTCACATTATAATAAGATTTTTGCATTTATGTGTATGGATTTTTCATCATCGCCTCTCTATACTCGCCCTACTGTGGCGATAAAGACACTTATGCTACCTGGGTCTGCTCCTGTTCCTGTGCAACAGGGGCAACAGGAGCAACAGGCTCTTGTGCAAGAGGAGCAGGAACACGGTCCCCCTGAAGCAGCTTCAGCTGCTCCTCTAGAGCAAGGCGATTTACGTAGTTAACAACCGTCTCCTTAAGAACCGGCTTCACATCGCCAGGTGCCGCCCTACTACCATCCTTCGGTAGGCTAGCCAGGTAGAGGCCGTGGAGGGCATACACGTGAGGGCGCAGGCAATAGGGTAGCTGCTTCATCGTCTTTGTCTTCAGCTTGTTCATCTCCGTATAGGCAGTGTAAAGCTCAGCAGTTCTCTCACGCAGAGTCTTCTCAAACTCCCACATTTGATTATTCTCGTCACGGAAATGCTCAAGATACTTCTTAACCGTCCCCTCATTGCGCAAGCGTAGGAAACGCTCCATAGGATTTGACTCGCTCCCACGCAGAGCACGAACTGCCGTATAAGCAGGGTTGCGAATACGCCAACGACGGCTGCCATCCACCTCCTGAAACACTAGACCCTGCCAGCTGTAGCCAAGCTTCTGGTTACGCATCATCTGATAGGAATCACCGTGTGTCTCAAAGATACAGTCATCAGAATATAGCTGGGGTGCAAATGCTGCAAGACGGTCGTGCCATTCCGACGGAAGAGAAGTCATTGATACCTCATCTCCAGAAACTGCACCAGTATAGGCGACATATACATGAGGCTGGGCAATAGATAGAACTGTCTTATGCTCAGGATGTTGGAGTACAAAGCTGACGAACTGACCAACCTCTAACACAGACTCCAGAAATGCCTGCCACCCACCTAGCGCACTGAAAGCGTCTCCAAACAGCTCGGCGAAGCTGCGGTCGCTGTAGAAAGTACCCTTGGCATCCAGACTCGTCCTCGTTGCCAGACGAACCCCCTGCTCTGTGCGAAAGGCGTTAATCATCGTCCCATCCACGAAATCAGAAACACGTAGAGTAACACACGGCTCGGCATTTCCCTTCTCAGCCTTCACGGGCCCAACACAAACAGGAGTATTTGTCGCCTTATTCCATACCACAGAACGAAACCAGCGCACATGTGACTTGGAAAAGTCAGATACGCCCTTGGTATAACGAATAATTGCTAGGTCGTCTGTCTCATGTGTCATCACACGAAGCTTTCCGCCCTCGGCAGACATAAGATACATACGAAGAGAATCCCAGTTAGGGTATGAAGAGCTTAGGTCAGAAAAGATGTTTGTGGCGAAGGACATTCTGACTTGATATTGGACTTCATGTTTAGATGGATGGAAAAATCAATTTTTTCCTAAAGGGACACGTAAGCCTTTTCTCTTAGAAAGGCAAACACTAAATAGAATGGCCGAGGAACTAGAATTAGGAGATTATATAGTAATTCTTGGCGGGTCATTAAATAAGACAAAAGGTAAGATATATCAATTCAGCGCCGACCGATTCGCAATTCAGCCAGTTGGAGCAACAGACCGCCTTATACGAATTCCGCTTATTGATGGAATGCCTGACCCAGATTTAGGGATTGTAGAGATAAAGCTTCTTAAGAAAGCTGCTGCCCCTGGATTTGTTCATTTAGTCGACCTTCGTGCTGGCCAGATGGTGGAAACATTTTCAGAATCTGGACAAGGTCCTGAGCGAGGCCCCAACTTCAAGGTAGTTTCCGTAAATGAAGATGCTGATTCAGCGGTCTTTGAAGATGAAGCAGGTGGGCAGATAGATATTGTATTTGGATTTACTGGAATACCTCGTGACCTTGGTTATGAGGTGATACGCACACGAGAGCCTACCCCGGTTGCCCAAATGGCAGAGGTAGAGACCGAAGAAGAAGGTCAACCTAGAACAAGTCTAGACATCGCCATAGATGACGAGGATGTTGCTGAATACGGTGAGGTACCAACTGCCGCCGAAGACCAGGCCGAAAAACCCACCTTTATCGTCGGCGAAGAGATTGAGCTACCAGCGATGGATGAAATTGAAGAAGTCGGCTCAGCCTTCCGTGTGTATCAAGACGTCTTCCAGCGCTCTGAGATGTTAGGTCAGCTTATCCGCAACCTCCCTCCTGCGCAGCAGCGTAATCCTGTGAAACTCCAAGAAATCCGTCGCTCGGTTGAGTTAATGATGTTAATGAGAAATGATGTCGTCCATTACGGAATCACTGGCGAACCTCTAGGCAAGGCGAAGGCAACGAGCATGGGTACTCTAGCAGAACTTATTACACGTCCAGATGTTACTCTTATGCGTAAGGTGGCGAATGTGTCAAAGGTATTATACTTGGACCACACGGCTGAGCACTATCTTTCTATATCTCAAGGAAAGAGCGGAAAAGACCCTTTAGCTGGTTCTATTGAAGAAGGGCTGTATGTTGAATATGGCGATGAGATTATTAGTCAGGCAGCAACACTTCTGAAGCAATCTGGGATGGGTGCTGGCGAGGGAGAGGTGATAGGTATGCCAAAATTCTTTATTGACATGGAAGAATATCGCAAAAAGATTCAGGCGCCCTATCGTATTACTGCTTTTGGTTCTATGCCAAAGTCCGACGAGGAAGTCTTTCGCCTTGAGATTCCTGGTAAGGACAACGAGGAGGCAAATCTGAATGTTCTGGCAAATTATCCTGGTAAACTATCCAAGGCGCCACCCATTACAAATCCTCCAGTAGTAATTCAGCATCCCTTTGGCCTCGCCCGTATGCTAAAGCCTCGTATCACCCGCTTCACCACGGGTGAAGAATACCGCATAGTTGAAACAGGTGAGAATCCATCCTTTAACACAGTCGTCGTATTTCCAAAATCTACTATAAGGGACCTTGGTCCTATTCGCAGCGGAATCCTAGCTCAAGATATCAGTCTAGGAATGACCGAACCACGTATAATGGATGATATTCTCACAAATGTTGAGGACATTAGTGACCAGCCAACCTCAGATGGAATCTTATTATTGGGAGTAGGTGGAGGAACTGTTGGAAATATCTTAGTGAAGGATTGGTTAGACACCCTAGACATGAATATTTCTGGAACAGGCGATACACTGGTCGCCCTACGTGGCTATGGCTCTCTATCTGTGGAATGGAACGCCGACCAAATGGCGGTAATACAAAAGAAAGTTGAGCAACGCCTCGCCGCCATTCGTATTTTCTTAATCAAGCAGCGTGAAGAAAATAAGACACTTCTATCAAATCTCAAGTTTGAGCCTATGCCCCTCTTATCAAGCGAAAATGCGGCCAGACTTCTAGCCCGTATAGATTCTGAGCCTATTCTTCAAAAAGTGGTGGAAGAAGTGAAGAGCTATATGGGAGAACTAGCTGATACTGATGTATATTGGTTCACCTATGTTGTTCTTGCATATCCTGATTTACTTCTAGCAACTCTCGGCCAGCAGCCAGAAACTCTGACAAAGGAGCGTCTGAGAAATGTACGGGAGCAGTATAACAATGCCCTTTCTTTAGGATATCGTATAAAGCAAAAGCTTCTCACAGCAGGTGAGATACCAGTAGAGAATACATGCCCACATGTTGTAGAACTTGAAAAGGTAAGAAAGCTGGATCACAAATTTTCAGAGGAGCCGAGAGATACCACAAAGATGAAAAGTCTTTTACAACTATTGAATCGCTTTCGTGGAAAGGTAGAAGATGATTGGGTCTGGTGTAATAGATGTGACAAACATTTATTATGCGGCCACGAGCTCTTACAAATCCAAGAATTCTTGCGACCGAAGGAAAAGGATGCCCTTCATAAGGAGCTTATCCTCAAGTTTTCAGGCGGCCAGTTTAGCGGAAGATTTATTTGTCGTGTATGCGGCCAAGGAATCCAAGAATTAGATTTTGACACAAATATTGAGTTTGATGACGCCGGCAGACCAATGATGGGTCGTTCTGTAATGGTAGACCAAGATGCAATTGAGGAGGAGGAAATAGATGCACTCTTATCTGGTCCAGCAGCAGAGGAAGAGCGTGGTCTACAATTTGAGTCAGATGAGCTTACACAAGCTTACAAGACTGTGAAAAAGATTTGTAGTCTAGTTGGAATAAGCCCTGATGACTCAGAGTATAACAAAATGGTTGCCGACTTGAATAATTATACCAGCGGTTTAGCATCAAGGGCATCCTATGCTGCGGCGGCAAAAGGTAAGAAAGCACAAGATTATGATATCTGGTATTCTATTCGCTATGTATCAGCTGCGGCTGCGGTTGTTCTACTCAATATACAGACCCATATTCCTGATTATATAGTCTATTACACAACGGCGGAATGCAAGGAAGGATTTTTCGGCTATCCTCTAGAATCTGAAGAAAAGCAAGCAGGAATCGTATGTATTTCCACAGTTATTGCTGGGATTAACGATAATGAATTTCCTTGGAATCTGACCACGCTACAGAAGCAAGGAAATCTTCAGAAACGCAAGGAGGCAATTCTCCCCTTTGTAAAAAATCAGATTGATGCATTTATAAAATTCCCCTCAGTGCAGAATTCTTTAAAAAAGAAGAAGGATTATCGCATTAATCTATACGGAACATCTGAGGGAATAAAGCGAGATAATATATCAGGAGGATTTCGCCCTGTACCCTATATTGTTGAGAAGGAGGATGCGGCAAAGGAAGCACTTGTTGTTGCGGCAGCCAGTCCTGAGAAACAAGCTACTGCCTGGATTCGTCTAGCGCATGGAATTGCCAAAGAAAATGCTGCACTAAATCCTGATTCTCCTTATTCAGAGACTACCTCCTGCCTACATGCTCTGAATACAACATCGCCATGCTGGGATTCTTTGCCAAAATTGGAAGCTCGTGTAACAGGTCTAACCACACGTTCAGGCACATTATCAACAACCTTTTACACAGAAAAACAGAAGGCTCTGGAAGGCAAACTAGATTCCAAGGATTATTACAGGCTCTTTGTTAAGGTGTGTTATCAGGGAGATAAAAAAGGTCTACCCCACGAGCTAGGTTTAGGATTAGTCTGTAGGAATTGCGATTTATCGTTTGAAGAGAATCCTTCGCTCATGAGAATTGACCCTACCACGGAAAAGGAGGAAGGTAATGCAAAAAAGAGGGAAGAGATTGATAGAAAAAAGACTGATGAGATGGAGCTGAAGACAAAGACATATTTAGAGAGTCAGGGAATTCCGATAAATGAGGAGAGCTTTAATGATTTACTCATGGTATCTAGGCAAAAGGAGGCGGTTTCTGTAGATGCAGTCCCCTATATGCCCAAGAGAGCAGATATTTTCGATTGGGTTATTCAGTATCCTCCTATAGATAACTGGGAGGCTCTGATAAGCAGGACACAAGTTGCTCTCTCTGAGATTGAGTCTGGGCAACCGTTATCCAAGATTCAAATTGCAACAGCTGCAGAAGATTTGGTTCGCAGTATATCTGAAAAGGAAGATTTTGTAAGAGGACGTCTCGGTCCACAAGTGTATGGATATTTACAATCAATTATGGCAAGAACACCGAGGGAATGTGGGGAAGCAATAAGTACATATCTATTAGTTCCCTTTCAACGCTGGGTAACAGGTGTAGATGTTTCTCAATACAAAATCTTAGGTTATTATGAAATAAGTCAGCAAACAGCGGATGATATTTTACTAAAGGGAATGGGAGCCCACTTACAGATTCTTGGCTCAGGCGAGGAGTTAGTTGGGATTGCCAAACTGAAAGTAAAGGACTTAGTTCGAGACCTAAGCGTGGCATGTAAGCACATCTTTCCCTATATTAGAACTCTTTTAACACCAGGTGGAAAGGAAATGGTCCAGTATATCATACGTGCATATGTCATTGGCGCTCTTCACACATTTATTGACCCGCATCAAATTCCTTCTGCCCCTTCTGAGGAAGCCTCTGGAGTGCCAAACATGAAGCTTTTATACAAGGCATTGGGTCAGGCCTTGACGAAATACGCCGTGGGTAGTAAGATTCCTAGTGAGGAGGAGATTCGTATTGGACTAAGTCAGCGTGCTGAGAAAGAGAAACAGGTCAAGATGAGCAAGTTTGAGCACATGACGAGAGAGGAGAGGCGTGTGGAGCTTGTGTTAAAAGGTCTCGGTATGGGTGAATGGGCAATTGGAGGCTCTAAGGCAATTCGTCAATATGATGAGGACAGATACGAAGTCGAAAGAGCTGAGCGAGCAGCAGCTGGAATTACTGATTACCAAGGCCCTTTAGCATTAGGCCAAGGCCCTTTGCCCTTTGGCCAAGAACGTCCCATAGACATGTTTGGCACAGATTTTGGGGGAGACTATGATGCCGCTGGAGAGCGTGGCGATGGTGGATACGACCACGAGCAGATGGGAGAAGATGATTATTAAGTGGTGACCTACGGTAGAAGGGTGAGGATGTGGACATTTATTGTGTCTGGTGCCCTATATCTTGTTGGAGTTGCTGTAATCTTGGTAATAAAGCCATCAATTATGTTTACTCCGGATGGAAATTGGAAAGAGTTTGGAATTGGCCAGAGCGAAGCTCGCTACACGACATTTCCATTTTGGCTCTTTTGCTTATTGTGGGCAGTTGCTTCCTATGTTATTGTCCTTTTAACACTTCCCTTGCTAATTGATACGGAGCCTCAAGATTCAAATACATATACAGAAGTATATACACGAAATAAGAAGAATAGGAGTAAAAGGGTAGTAGAAGAATCGGATTTAGTGTTTGATGATGAGGTGGAACCAGTGAAAACCCTTCCAAAGGGGTATTACGTATTAAACAAGAAGGCATCACGCCTTGCTGGAACCCCTAAGTATGTCTTTATTGCTGAGGAGCCCTAGGCACTAGCTTTGGGGCAGAGTCCTTGAACGCTCAATAAAAAGAACAGAGGGAGAATTGTCATCCAGAAAATCCAATAAAAGTACACGAATCCATTTTTCATAGAATCCTCAATATATATCGGTATAATTGCCTTTACAATAGATGAAAAGAACTGTATCTTATAGTGGTTTTCATTTTCCATACCTTTTAGCCAGGCAGGAGTTCCTTCTTCATAAGGAAGCCCATCATATGGATTTCTAGGAGGATATACACCAAAGATTTGTTTTAGAAAGGGAATACCTTCAAGGTACAGGATTAGGCTAGCAAGTGCATTTGTTCCTAGAACAAAGAGATTTGATAGACCTATACCTTTAATATCAACAGTTCCACAGGAAGAATACTGAAAGATTAAACTGGCAATAACAGAAATGAAATATGCTGTTACGGGAATAACAATAGGATTTGCCCATGTGGGTAATAGATTTATGGTAATGAAAATCATTCCCATAAGTGCCACAATTAGAGATGAAATTATAGTTAAGGCGATTTTCGAACTCGTAGATGACGCCATTCTAAATGAAAATAGCTTTTAGAATGGCGACGCCTACGCCTACTAAGGAAACACCAACATTTCTAGACCAGATAGGGCTTGGTGAAGTATTAGAAAAGGAGTCTACTCCTGAGGTCGAGTCTCAAGAAGTAGAGCCTCAAGAGGTCGAGACTCAAGAAGTAGAGCCCCAAGGACCGAAAAAAAAGAAGGAGCGCCAAATCGCCATACCGAAGGATAGTACCACATTCTTTCGTGCCCGGGCGAAAAATGTAAAGATGTTTCAATTCACTGCCGACGGAAATCTACAAGTCCCAGAAATGCGTGGCCAACCAGCAAAGGTTATTGACATTCCCTATTACATATTAGCAACCAATGAAGAAATAGAGTTAGATGAACAAGAGAGATTTGAGAAGTTACAAGGAATAGAACGTGAATTCGACGAAACATACAAGCTTCTACGAGCAGCAATTCTAGAATGGAGACAAACAGGATTTTCCTCTGATGTCATTAAATTCCAGCGTGATTTACAGCGCCTAGATGCTCAACGAACCCAAATACGTTCACCAGTCCGTTGGACAAAATCATACAAGAATCTTGAAGTAAGTAAGGTTTTATTAGAAGAAGTATATGAAAAGAGAAAGATTGGATATCCGATTACCGCCCTCAAAATAAGGCCAATGACATTTGAAAAGATGATTCGTGTTGGTTCTGCTCCTGCTCCTGTTGCTGCTCCTGCTCCTTTGCTAGAAGAGGAGAATGATGAGGATGAAGAACAAGAAGAATTTATAGTGTTTTCAAAGGCAGAAGATGTTCATGGATTCCTATCGCCATACACAATGGTAGAGTTTATCTATAATTCAACAAAATATAATTGCGTATTTCAAGCTTATGAATGCGAGCGTCTAACCCTTCTGAACAGAAAAGATATTCGCCCAGTTGTTCTAAAAGCAAGAAATCCAAAACAGATGCGTATACTTGGAGGAAGAGTTGTAGGACAAATAGAAAATCCTAGAGAGCTTCTAACTAATATCTTAAAAGCACTTGTAGCACAACATCCTAACTTTGCCGATTCTCTGAGAGAAACAGGAACGTCAACCTTGGTTTTTGCCGAAGCAATTGACGGTGTTCTAGGAATTGGTATGCTTCCAACCGACCCCTTAATTACAGAAAAAGCAGAATGGAAGGGGAAAAACTATCTAGGACAGGCATGGGCGGTGGTTCGTAATGATTTACCACCTGTTTCTTCAGAAGAAGTTGTTCAACAAGGTGGTTATACAGAGCATGGGACAACACAGAAAGAGGTTACAGCTGTACGTTCGAATGTGTTAAAAGGGTATTATAGACACAAGAAATCATTTAGCCTTGGATAGGATAATCCTTTAAGGTCCCTTCATTCGAATCGCAATTGACTTCATGTGAAGAATACGTATAACACGCCTTATTCATGTCACGAAACACTTTTTCAGATGCTGTGGACGGGTGCGGATACTGGCGAATAATCTGTTTTTCGGGCTTATACACCATAAATATGACAGATGCAACCGCAATCCCGCATATAAACGGAATTAAGCGAAAATGGTCAAGCATTCTAATGTAAAGATAGATTAAAGGATGTATGAAATCTTCAAGACCGAGAAATTTGCAATCTTATTCAGTTTTATCATAGGGTTCGCACTAATCGCTATTATGATACCAGTATGTAAGGGGGGTGAGTGTTTTATTCAGAAGGCGCCCTCAGTGGAAGAAATTAAGAAGTCGACCTATAAGATTGGTAGCAAGTGTTATCAATTCAAGCCAGATACTGTGCAATGTCCGGTAAATGGTGTAATAGAGGCATTTACGAGATTGTCTTAATTCTTGTTTCTTATGTCTTATGTCTTATGTCTTTAGCCAAATGCGGAATGTCTAATATAATTCGTTAGACCTAATCTTTAGAAATGGCGGCAGCAGGAACCCTATTAGCAGATTTAGACGGGCAATCAGGCGGTGGCGACGGAGATTTAGTTCAGAAAATCCTTTCTGACATGAACATTCCGACAGGACAAGGACAAGGCCGAGCTGCGCCTCCTCCTCTTCCAGCACAAACTCCCGTATATCAGCAACAAATGGCCTCCTCCACTTCACACATGAATATGGATTCTCGTGTTCCTACCTCACATATGATTGGTAACGAGCACCCTTCTCCGGCAGACTTTGCCGCTGCGATGGGTTCTCATGCTGAGATGGGTATGCCTCAGGTGCCTTCCTATGGTCAAGGTCAAGGCCAAGGTCAAGCCATGCCGCATATGCAGCAAATGCCTAATTACGGTTACGAGCAGCCATCAAAAAATTTTTATGGTAAAATTTTGGAAGAGATGAAAGTTCCTTTTGTTGTGTCAATGCTATTCTTCCTCTTTTCCCTACCCCCGATTCGTGTCTTATTATCACACTACATGCCTTCTTTTATAAAGCAGACTGGTGAGTTTCATACAACAGGTCTTTTAGCTGTATCAGCCTTAGTTGGCGCAACATTCTGGATATTACAGCGAGTAATTGCTCCTTTACTCTCGTTATAATGAGTATTGTGCCTCATCAGTTCCGAAAATCTAAGACGGTAGAATAGATGAAGTCTATGAAGTTCACAAAAGAAACAGGACAGGTAGCGATTGTTTTCTTTACACTATATTTTGTGTATGGTCTCTTTTATACACCTTTTACACAGTACCTAGTATCACTCGCCGTAGGTGGAATTGTATATGGTATAACTGATTCTTATGAACTCGCCACAGTATTCTTATTGGCAACAAACTACGTATTTCCTCTTTTTATACGTAAAGCTGATAGGGAGGGGTTTGTTGGAAAAGACACAGGAGTAAAAAGTACTGGGTCTTTACCTGGGTCTTTACCTGGGTCTTTACCTGAGTCTTTTTTGGGAAATATTCAAGGGGTTGGAAGTGATATGAGTGAAGGATTCGCCGATGCTGGCGACACTGATATGTCACTGAGTGATACGAAGACGGCATCTGAATCTACGGAGGCGACTGTTGCCAAATCGAAGCCGGCTAGTGTTAAAGAGGAAATGTCAGTAGACCCGAAGGACCTTGATAAGATGGCCGCAATGATGAAGGAGATGATGACAACAATGAAAAAGAGTGATGCCTTAGCTCCTTCAAAGGCAACTAAGATTTCTGAGGATAATATTCCAAAGAATAAGCCTCAGGATTTAGAAAAAGAATCATTCCAAGATAATAGCGGTCTATTTAAATTAGGGCAGATTCCTAAGGATGAGAAGGGTGGTCATCATATTGACGCTGGAACAACGGTAATGAACGCCATTAGTGCGCTAAAGCCTGACCAGATTAAGGCAATGACGATGGACACCAAGCAGCTAATTGAGACACAAAAGTCATTAATGGGCATGTTGCAGACTTTCCAGCCGATGGTGAGTGAAGGTAAGCAGATGATGGAGACATTCCAGGAAATGTTCTCTCCTGCCATGGGTTCTCTAAATGCCGCATCAAAGGCTGTTGGTAAGGAGTAAATAAATACTTAACAAAAAGTAAAAGAAGATGCTCAGTCCAACTGAACTTCTTCTTATACTGGCCATGGTTATTATTGTATCTCTTATTTTTAACAAAAAAGGAGGAGAGACAGTTATTGTTATGAAAAGCTCTTCCGAAGGAGCACAGGAAGGAGATGACCGATATAGACGTGCCCCACGCCCCCAGCGTTTCTGGGAGACGGAGCAAGAAATTCCCACACGAGGCGCCCTTGACCCCGTACCAACACGGGGTGCGCCAGAATCTTATCAACAGATGGGTCTAGTAACAGGTGCTGACGGAAAACCGCTTCCCCTCTACGGTCGTCGTGTTGCTCCGAGAAGTGATAGATTCAATTATTACACAAGAACTGATACCTACAATCCTGTAGCGCTCCCTGTTAGTTTCAAAAAGAAGGACTGCCAAGACAATCTGGGATGTGATGAAGTATCTAATGGCGACACTATCAAAATGCTGGAACCCCCTAAAGCATTCAATACCAAGTTAGAGTAGAAATACATCTAATGGCTAAGAGTAAAAACTTAGGTATGGTAAAAATTTGAATGATGA
>Ga0209246_10000840_pt1 | contig 12716 bp, 16 predicted proteins | sample LauGreSpBDMM15SN_2_FD_187560 | JGI IMG/M metagenome (GOLD analysis project Ga0209246, IMG submission 187560) | Freshwater lake microbial communities from Lake Michigan, USA - Sp13.BD.MM15.SN (SPAdes) (version 2) | ecosystem: Environmental > Aquatic > Freshwater > Lake | place: Lake Michigan...
GGTTCCTGAAGTTCCATCTAAACCATTTAAACTGACTTCTACCCATGGATCATCACCATTAGTTGAAGGTGGTGTATATAATTGTTTGGTAAATGTTGGAGGTGGTCCTACAACATTTGTGTATATCTGTGTACTATTAGGTTTTAAAAGACCTGCGCGAACCCATTGTGGTTCTGCTTGCCATTCTGTATCACCTAAAATACCATTATTGCCCCAATATCCTTTAGGTATTAAGACATAAAATTTATTTTCTTCAATGACATAGACTAACATACCAACTGATCGAATACCTGTCGTATATCCACCATCGTTTGAAACTGTAAATCCAATATGTGCTGCTGGTAAAGGACTTTCACCCCAAATTGATAAAGCATTTCTTTCTGCTATCGTAAATACTTTATGATAACCACCTTTTACATATTGAGAAAGTATAAGTCCTTCATATGGACTTAATGTTGAGTTAGGTGAAATAAGTCCAGCAAAATTTATACTCGCTGTTGGTCTAGTAAATCCCATTTTATTTTATTTATTTTTATTATGTTATTATACTACATTTAGTGTTAATGCACCAGCTATAGGTTGGTCAAATACTTCATATAAAGTATATGCGTTTCCTAAGTGTGTAAAATCTAATTTAGATGCAAATGTAAATGGAATTCCATTCGCAGCATCTGCAAATTTAGCTGTAGTTACATAATCAGTTGTACTAATTGATTTTGGAATTGCAATATAATATCTTTCTGAAGAAGCTACATTAGCTGCAAATACTAAAGTACCATTAGGAATTATAGTATTATTTATAGCACTAAATACAGCAGCATCATATTGTTCTAGATTATTAGGAGTTCCTTCATTCGCTAACATATCAACGAATATTAAATCGAAATCAGTTGTAGTTGTATTATCGTTTAAGTAATATGCTGATGAAGGTGTAGTTAATGAATCAACTCCTGGATAACCTCCATTTCCATTCCAATGGAACCAATATGTTGGTGATCCTTCAGGAACTGAGGTTGCTGTTGGTTCTGGAACTGGCGTTGATGTAGGTGCAGGAACTGGCGTTGCAGTCGGTGCAGGAACTGGCGTTGCAGTCGGTACAGGAATAGCTGTCGCTGTAGGATCTGGAACTGGCGTTGCAGTCGGTACAGGAATAGCTGTCGCTGTAGGTGCAGGAACTGGCGTTGCAGTTGGAATCACTTCAGTTGCTGTAGGATCTGGAACTGGTGTTGCAGTTGGAATCACTTCAGTCGCTGTAGGATCTGGAACTGGCGTTGCAGTCGGTGCAGGTGCACAAATAGTATCTGTTATGATATAATTAATTATACCATTCGCATCAGTTTCTATATATGTGTAATTTATGCTATGTACAAAGTTTTGATTATAAGTCGGTAAAGATGAATTATGCACAATACCTTTTAAAATGCCTGGATAAGGTGCTCCACCTGTATAAATTTGTGTACCTATTTGTAAAGTTTCTCCGGAAATTATGTAATTAGTATTACCGTATGCAAATTTAGTTGGATCAGTTAATATTAATCCTGTGAAATAACATGTTAATGCATCAACATTAGCCTGCGATGTAGGATCATTTGTAAAATTATATTGTCCACTAAATTGTTCCCATATACTACCTGGTTCTACTTGAACTCCTGAAATTACATTTAATTCGTCAAATGATATTGGTGTTGCAGTTGGTGCAGGAATTGCAGTTGCTGTAGGATCTGGAACTGGCGTTGCAGTTGGGATTACTTCAGTCGCTGTAGGATCTGGAACTGGCGTTGCAGTTGGATCTGGTATAGCTGTTGCAGTTGGATCTGGTTCTGGCGTTGCAGTTGGAATCACTTCAGTTGCTGTAGGTTCCGGTTCTGGCGTTGCAGTTGGGATTACTTCAGTCGCTGTAGGTTCCGGTTCTGGCGTTGCAGTTGGGATTACTTCAGTCGCTGTAGGATCTGGAACTGGTGTTGCAGTCGGAATAATTGCAGTCGCAGTTGGCAAAATTGTTGCTGTAGGAACTGGAACTGGTGTTGCAGTTGGTGGTATAGGTGTAATATCAGTAACAAATAAAGTATTTGAAATAGTTTCACATAAATTAGAATCAACTATTTTAACTTTATATTGTCCTGGTGCTAAACCACTATTACCTGTATTATCAGTTGCATTACCAAATGTAAACGTATTGGATACAATGTTATTGACAGGATTTTGAAATGTCGGATATGCATTGTTAGGTATAGGTTGATTTGTACCTGCGTTTAGTAAAGTATATTGGTAAGGTCCGACTCCTCCAACTACTTGTACTGTAACTGTTCCATTATTAATGTTTGCCATTTGTTTATATTTTTATTTTAATTTTTTATCTGATAAGTTCGCCATTATATAGACAATCAAAGTTTGATTGACATTCTCCGCCCGTTCCTAATTCGTATACACCTTCTGGATACATCATTGCAAAGTTATTTATGCTATCCCAATAATTAGGTTGTGTTGCGCTACATATATTGTATACTAAACCTCGAGTTCCATTTATTTCAACTGGTTCAGCCATAAGTTCATTGAATGGTATATTTTGTATTCCATTAAGCATATAACTTAAACCAAAACCTTCTGTTTTTTCAGTTTCTGGTACAAATATGTAATGACAGAAACCTGTTTCACTTGAAAATTCAGGTGTTGGAGTAGGTCTTATAGCTCCTCCTCCACTACCACTGTCTGGTGTAGATGTTGGTCTAGGAATATCTGTTGCAGTTGGATCTGGAACTGATGTTGCAGTTGGATCTGGAACTGATGTTGCAGTTGGATCTGGAACTGATGTTGCAGTTGGATCTGGAACCGGTGTAGATGTTGGTGTTATACCAGAACCTCCACCTGAACTAATTGGTGTTGAAGTTGGTGTTATACCAGCACCTCCACCTGAACTAATTGGTGTTGCAGTTGGTACAGGAATAGATGTTGCTGTAGGGTTTGGAATCGCAGTTGCAGTTGGTATTATACCAGCACCACTTCCACTTCCACTTCCACTACTATATGCAGTTGGCGTTGGCGTAATTTCTATTAAATCAGGTCGTCTAACACCTTCGCATCCAAATATATTATATGTTAATATTCTCTCAGGATTTATGTCAGTACTAGGCGTTACACTTCTAAAAATATAAACAGCACCTACATTTAATTCACCTTCAATTGTAATTGTATCTTCAAGAGATGGTGGTATAATAGTAAATCCAGCTTCAATTAATGTTTCAGCTGTACATATATAAACTGGTTGTGCTTTTCCTTCAGGATTAAAACAAACTATAAATTCATAATTTAATCGAGGATCTATTATTGCAGTTGGTGTTGGTCTAATTGATTCATCTGGTGTTGCAGTTGGATCTAGTACAGCTGTCGCTGTAGGATCTGGAACTGGAGTTACAGTTGGAATCACTTCAGTCGCTGTAGGATCTGGTAAACCACTACCACCACTTCCACCTCCACTACCACCATCTAATGTAGGTGTAGGTGTAGGTCTAATTGATTCATCTGATGTTGCAGTTGGTGTAGGTCTAATTGATTCATTTGGTGTTGCAGTCGGTGTTATACCAGAACCTCCACCGCTTCCACTACCACTACTATATGCAGTTGGTGTTGGTTGAATTGCAGTTGCAGTTGGATCTGGAACTTGCGTTGCATTTGTAGTTGATGCTAATGTAATAATAAATCCTCCACAATTATCAATTGCATCTGTCTTAGATGCAAAACTAACATAAAAATCATTACAATCATATTGAGGTGTAATCCAAATATATTGACCCGAAGTATAACCAGCAGCTACATATCTGTCATAATCTGTATCTAATGTACTAATCTTCCAAAATATTAAAGATTTTTCTAATTCATTATCTGCAAGAGTTAAGTCATTATTTTGACCAAATATTCTCCAACCTGCTAAAGTTTGTTGAGAATACAACAAATTATAGTCCATTTCGGAATGGGTTAATGGTCTTCCTAAAGTATGTGGATGTAATGGAAACCATTTTCCATTAACCATATTTCTATGAAGGCCGTGTATAAAACTATAATTTTCGATGTTACCGATATCCATGTTGATACTTTTCTTTTTTTTATATATTCAATTTTATTTATTTAGTATCAAATATCATAGTTTTGCGTTAGATAATAATGATTAGCAATTAGTTCTTTATAAAAATCATTGGAAACTATCTCTATATAGTCACATGGATTTACATAACTGCCTTGTCGTTGAATATAACTTTCACATATATAATTCTCTTTAAGAAAATCTAATCTTAAGTTACCTTCAAAAACCTCTTGTATTTTTTTAACACTTAAATTATTTAATTGTAATTCTTTAATTGATTCAAAATCTCTTCTTAAATTATTAACAAAGATTGCATGTTTAGATTCTTTTTGAGTTTTTAAATCTTTTAAGTACACATGAAATGACAATAAACGTTGTATGCTTTCTATGCCAGTACCACAATCACAATTAGGATCGAAATATTGATAAGGAAATTCATTTGTAATATAGGCTTTTAACTCAGCTATATCTTTAAATCTTAAACTGGTTTTTGTACCATAGAAAGCTTGTCTATTAAATAAAATTTCAGTAACTCTACCGTCATTATCATTCACATATTTAAGAGCTTTGTAAGCAGATACTAAAGAGATTCTATCAAATATCATTTTTTAATTGTATTAGTTATCATATAGGCAATAACACCTACAGTTGTTGTGAATATTGTCCAAAAGATTTTAACAAAGCCAGTTTTCCACTTCAAAAGATCTCTATGCTCTTCTTGAAGTTTTTCTAAGTCTTTTTGTTTTCTTTCCCATTCGTGTCTAAATTCAGTATTTTTTCTAATTTCAACAATTACGCCATCGTATGGATTTAATAATCTTTGTTTAAGATCACCAATATCCTCTTTCATACTATTTTGATTATCGATAAGCTGTTTTATTGATCCTTCTAACTGAACATAGTTAGGATCTTCCATTTTGTGCTTAAGTGCAGAAAATGCTTCGAGTAATTCTCTAACTAATTCACTATTTGATCTGTTGTCTGACATTGCTATATTATTGTTTTTTTGCTGCTATTTGTTCTTGAATCCAACGTTTACCTAATGGATTTTGAATTGGTGTACCTAAGTTCTTGTTAATTTGCTTTTCAGCTTGATCTAATAGATCTTCACCATATGCTGAATTATCAACAATTAACATTTTATCAGATCCAAATAGTTTTTGAAAGTGACCTAAGTTATTTTGAACTTCTTTCCACATTTTCTCAACCATTTTATCTTCTAGTTTTCTTTCTCTCATTTGATTTCGCTCTAAAGCAACTTCTAATGATGTATTAACAAAAACCATATATGTATCATAACCTAAGTTTTGATAAATATCTCTTGTTTTACTAATCTTATCAAAATCTTTACCAGTTCCATCAATTACTTGACCTAATCTAGAATTTAAATAGTTATCTTGAAGTCCTCTAGTAAGTTTTTTAGCACGATCTCTAATAACCATAACTTCGGCCCATTTTTCAGGATCTTTTGCTAAATCTGCAAGTTCAGATGGATTATATCCAGCATCCTTTAAACCTTTTTCAAAAGCATTATCATTATTAACTAACTTAAGTCCAGTTGCATAAGATATTGAACCTACTTTTCCTTTTGGAAAATCAAAAAGTTCAGTTGCAACATAAGATTTACCACTACCTGGTCCACCTGCCATAAAGAATGCTTTAAGAATTCCTGGATCGTATACACCTTCGCTGACAAATTCTTCAAATAATTTGATATATTTCATGATTATAAATTTATTTATATACTATATATCAAAATAAAAAAGGAGGTAACTTTAAAAGTACCTCCTTTGGAATATTATTTAGTATATCTAACTATTTTGCTATAAAAGCAGAAGTTGTTTTTTCGCCATTTCTTAAAAGATTAGCAACTCTAGAATATCCATCTAGTAAAACACCATCAACGACAACGATTTCTAATGAAAGATCTCTTGGACTTACATCATCTTCATCGTAACGTTCTTCACCTGAATCATAGTAATCTTTAAAATCAGGATCAGTTTTCAATAATGATTTCATATCGAAATCATCTACGTTTGCAAATGTACGACCTACAATATCTTTTTTAAATCCATTCGGAATATTTTCTTTTTCAGGTGTAATATCTTTAATATGTTTCCATACTTCTGATCCTTTTAAATCAGCATATTCATTTACAATTTTATATGATTCATTTTCTTCTAAATCATTGTTTATCTGTTTATTCAAAACAGACATTTTGTCCTCATCTTTCTTAGCTAATTTTTGCAATACTCTTTTAGTAGCACCATCTGCATATTTAATAATAGCTTTAGTTGAATTAAATCTAGCTTCAATTTTTATTTTAGATACAAATTTAGCCAATGTTTCATTTTCTTGACCAATGTTATCCATTAAATCAAGAATATCGCTTTCTTGTTGTTCTAATGCTTCAATTTTAATATCTGCATTCGTTTCTGTTCTTGCTACACTTTTAGGTGGACTAGGAGCATTGTAATCTAATTCATCATACTTGCTTTCTAATTCATCTTCGTATTCTTCAATAGGATCACCTTCAATCTTTATCTTACCTATTTCAACTCTAACTTTAACTAATTCTTCAGCTAATTTTTTGAGTTGTCTCTTTTTTGCGCCATTTAAAAACAAACCAGATATAAAGCTAAATAATCCTTCACCAACAAGCTCATCAACTTCATCATATGTGTATTTCTCTTTTAGAGATTCATATAAATTATTGACATATTGTTTTCTGTCGTTATAGTCTTCGTATGTTTTAAGATGTTTCATGGTTTTAATGTAATTTTGTTATTATCTTGGCCAAAGCATTACTGTTCCTGGATCTGCAAATTGACCATACCAACCACATTTATCTAAAAATTTAGCAAGATCTTTATGAATACCTTGTGGATATTTAGATCCTCCGTGATAATAGTTAAACATCTCTTCTGATTTTGCATTTGGCATTAATAAGCTATCGCTATCACCTAACCAAATACCACCTTCTTCACCGTCAAACTCTTCTGAATTTTTTACAAAACTAAGACCATATTTAGTAACCATTACGTTTTTCATTTCCATTCTTGATAAAATCTTAGCTTCATTCAATTGCTTAGATTCTTGTGAAGCATGTTCATTAACAATAGATTCATCAACCTTAATTCCTCTTTTCTTAAGAAGTTTTTCAATTTCTTGATATGCTTTCTTATAATCTGCCTTTGGATATTCAAATCCTCTTAACCAATTAGCATATCCACTTAATGCATCATCATACATTTTCTTTAGATCTTCATCAGATGTTGAATTACTAAATAAAAATGGTCCAACAAACGCCTCATCAATAGAACCTGAAATTAATTTATATTTCCATGACTTTAATTTCTTTTCTAACTCAGCTTTATTTTCTGCTTCGAAATCAAATTCGTCATTGTGACCGTAATATCCTTTACCTCGTTTTTCAATATAAGTTAATCCATCTTCACCGTCATAGATAGCAATTTCTCTATCATTGTTATAAGTACCTTCTTTTAGAGATTCGGTTTGAAAATGGTTTCTATTAATTTTATTCAAATAATTTAATTCCTCATCATTTAATTTAGTTGCAATTAATGATCTAAATTTACCACGTTGTTGAGAAGGTGTAAGCTTCATAAATTCAACAACATCTTTGTCATCTTTGATTTTATCGATGATCGATTTTACAGCTTTATCAGATTTTCTCTTTTTCCACCATGCCTTTAAATCATCAATTGGACTAGAACCGCTATCTGCACTTATTTTATTACCTAATAACGCCAATTGTCCCATAACCATAGCAGATTGCATTAATATTAAAAATGTGCTTGCAGCATCTTCATTAATATTAGATTCTACTAACTTCACCAATTTCGAATCGATCCATTCTTCACTAGAACCATCCCATCTAATTAGAGATTTATTACCTTTAGTTTTTACTAACTCACCTGTTCCTTGTAATTCACCTTTAGTATCATAGACATGTACTAATTCGACTGCTTCAGTAACTGTTGATTCTGCTAATATTAAACCAGCTGCTCTTGCTTCATCTCTTAATTCATCAAATTCTTCTATATCACTACCTTTGACATAATCTGTTAAACCTCTAAAATTTTTAAAGTTTAACTTCTGTAATATACTAGCATTACTATTATAAACAGCTCTTAAAAAATCTTTAACACCAGCAGAACTTAAATGTAATTCATTTAAAATTTCTTCGATGCCAATTGATTCCAATATTTTTGAATTATCTTCGATAGCTTCTAATGTATCTGGCATTGTTCTAATCTGTACACCAAATTTATCATCCCATCTTTGAGCTTTATATCCTGTACAATATTTGTCTTTAAGATCTTTGTGATTTGCAAATACACCACCTAGTAAATTATGAATAATAGTACCCTTTGGTAAAACTACGTTTATATAATCACCAATCTTAGCGTCTTTAATATCTTTCTTTAATTCGTATTTACGATTATCTAAAGTAGTGATAGTTCTACCACTTGTTCCAGAAATCATGTGCTTTGAAACTTCGCTTACGAACTCTTCAAATAATTTAACTTTCTTCATTTGTTTTAAATGTTTTTATATGATCTTTTATTTCTTCTTCTTTTAATTCTTGATCCCATTTTATAAAGAAAATAGTTTCATATACATTATCTCCCATCATATCATACATTGATTTGAGCTGTATTAATTCAAATTCTTCTTGATCTTTATCAGAATCTTTTAAATGAGATATTAAACCTCTGAAGTTATATATCTCGTTGTATTTAAGATCAGTCTCTTTGTGATTTAATAGTTTAGAACCATAGTACTCCAAATGAAATCCTGCGTCTTCTAGAGGCTTAATTAAATTTAGCTTATGATTCTTAATGATACGTCTATTAGGCAGACCAGCATCTCCATAAAAACAAATGGCTATTTGTTTAGACCATTTAGAAACCCAATCTGAGCATACACCCAAAACATTATCAATGTTTGTGTCATTGCATGTAATGGTATTAGAAGTGTATTGATTTGTAATATTAGACCAAGGAATACCTTTAGAAGTTATTGTAATATTATCGCTTTTGTTATAGAAGAAATTAAGAGATGGACCATTCTCTAATAAAAAAGAAAACGTTTGAGTATCCATGCAATTAATCCATAGATATTCTAAACGTTTTATATTTGTAAGCCAATCCCAATCTATTTGGGTTTTTGGTCCATTTGCCCCTAAAAAGAATTTGTTGTTATGATACCAAAAATCTATCTTAACATTATATCCTTGTTGAATTGCGAAATCTATATAATCTGGTGTATTTTCTAATAATACGTTAGGTCCTGTAATATTACCTTTGTTCGATATTAATAACATAAATATTTATTAGTTATACATCTAAACTATCATGTGTTTCATTCTCTTTACGATTTGACTGCCAGCGAAATAATATGGATAGCCCAAAGAATGACGCCGCTATAAAATACATAACGAAATTGGCGCGCCAAAGGTTTCCAGTCATCTGGATCAACCAGTACTGAATTACGTCGAACCCAAGCGGATTGAAAAATAGGGCTACCATCATGCTCCATGTTGATAGACGACTCTTTAGTTTTTTCGTTATACTCACGACTGTCTGCTTCCATATTAGTTAATATACATATTCAATTCAAATTTATCGTTTCCTCTATTATAAATTTGAACATGTAAAGATTTCTTTTGTTCCTTGTCGTTTTTAAAAAGTGTCAAGGTGTCTTTTTTAGTTTTACCATCGTTTGGTTTAAAGAATGCATCAGTATAAGCATTACCATATTCTGTAGGATCTAATGTATATCCTTGAGAATTAGCATATATTTCAACTGCATTGATAGCTGAGGAATAGAGATTATGATAAACTGGATATTCTGATTTTTCGTTTACAAACGATTCAAATAATTTTAATTTTTTCATATTTATTCTTCTTCGTGATTAAATTTTATACGTTTTACAATAGTACATGATTTAGCTGGATTAAAAATAATAGTTGATTCAGCATCACCCCAATCTCTAGGATCATAATCCCAGTGATCAAAACCATCACATACTGACATATACGGTTTGATTAATTTTTTAACATCTTCAGGTCCAGGATTTTCTGTTAATTCAGTAACTTTTTCTTCTTGATCAATTCCAGCTTCTTCTGCGAATGAAGCAACTTCTTCCATTCCAAGAATTTTACCCTTTACTTTAATTTCGTATGTAAATGCTTCAGTTCCACCACCGCTTTCAATATTATTAAAATCATATGCCTTAGCTAATTCTTTCGATTTAGTAAACCACATCGGTCTAGATGATAATTTTTTAAGTGGAACACCAGAAGTATGATAAACTGTCATCTCTTTCATGTCAACTTCTTTTTCTGGTTCATCTGTATCTGCAACAAACGTAATTTTTGTACCTTTTCTAACTTTGTGTGTTTTTAAATATTCAGCATATTCTGCTTTATCTTTAAATTCTAATTCATTTAAGAATTCTTCAAATAATTTTACTATTTTCATAATTAAAAATCTTTACGTGATGCTACACTATTTTTGTTTTTATCATAGAATGCACCTAAAATTCCAATTTGTGCAACACTAAATGTATGCTCTCCACCATTTACCTTATCTTTAATAAAGATCATTGGTTGAATTTCAAATTGTTTATTTGGTGTGAATTTTGCATTTAAGATAGCTTTACTAGCATTCAATAATTCTTCCATATCTTCAGATGTAAAAGGAATATCGAAGTAATAGATTAATCCAGTTGAAGAATCTAATGATGGTTTATCTGTGGCTTCTTTTATTAATTTATAAGATTCACTAATATAAACGAATGTATCGCTTTTAAATGTTTTGTTTAAATCTTTAAGCAAATCTTCTGGTCCAGTATGTTCTGCTGTATCAAACCATTTACCTCTGTATTTAAATCCACCATCATAATCAACTTTAACCATACCGGCATCTGAGAATATAAATGCATTTTCATCATCTTCCCAATCAATAGTGATTTTCTTTTCTTTAATACCATCAACACCGTCCATTGCATCGTGAACTGAGTTTAGATTATCCACGGCTCCTGTAATTTGAGAGAACATCCAAGATTCTAATTGTTGACCACCTTTCATGCGATCTCCAATCATTTCAGCATAATCTTCAATTCTTTCTAATTGACCTAAAGTCATATTATTTAATTCTGTCAGAGTATCTCTTTCTTCTTCTTCAATAATTGATTTTTCTGACATATAGAATGCAGAATATTCTTCTCTTGACATGTTCTGCTGAGCAGCATTCATATCTAAATAATCGTCGAATAATTTAACTATTTTCATGATTTGTATTTTATTTAATATTCAAATGGAGGTGTACCATAATCTGCATGTTTTACAGCATACCAAGTATCTCTAGGACCTTGAATGTACCACCAACCACGATCTGAATCCACTAATTGATATTCACCCTTTAGAGTTACATCTTTAAAACCACCTCTTGTGAAGTTTTTAGTTACTGGTGTTCCATCATCCCATGTTTTATTGGTAGATTGAGCTTTAAATGTTTTACCATCAAACTTTCCTAAGAATACTTTTGCATCATATCCTTCACCTTGTTCATCTTTAGCAAACACATTAACTGCAGTTTCTACAGCTTCATTTACGAATTCTTCGAATAATTTAGTGTGTTTCATTTGTAATCTTGTTTTTCACGAGGTTGTCTCTTTCTTAAATCAATTTCTTCTCTTAATTCTTTGATCCTATCTTTAATAACTATAATTCTATAATTATGCCATTTTCTAATTAAAAAACATTTAGATTTATTTTGTTCTAAGTGTTCTAATTCGGATTCAAAAAATTTAACTAATTTAAAGAGTGCCACGGTGTTTTATTATTTTATTGTTTTTCGTTAGCTCTGCACCATTCAATAGCCTCTTTTGGTGTTTTAAGTGCTTGATCGTATCCGCTTAAATCATAGATTCCAAGAATAGTTTTACCATCATCATTTAAGTAGAATGAAAACTCTTCCATTTCACCTTCATGTCTATCAGCTTCTGATTCTAATCCACTTGCAAAATGTACAACATGTGGAAACTCTTCTGAATCATCATATCCCCAAATAAGTTTTTCAATATTTTTAGATTTAGCAAGTTCTTTGAATAATTTTACTAAAATCTCGGGTTTCGGTGATTTAGCTTCATTTAAGAATTCTTCGAATAATTTAGTGTGTTTCATAATATTTTATTTATATTCTTTTTCGTATTTAGCTTTTAATTCTTCCCAAGCGGCTTTGTATTTAGCTGGAATTTTAGAAGGTTCGTAAATTCTTGAATTTGATCTTTTACTTGATCCTACTTTATAGTTTGAACCAGTATATTGTTCCATGAATTCATCTCCAACTTTTTTATCACCATCAGCTTTAACATAAATACCATATGTGATGAATGTATCACCGTCTAAGTGACCTTCTAAAATATCGCAACATGGATTGTGAACCTTGTTAGAATTAAATTTAAAGTCAATGAATTTACCTTCATTAAGGAATTGTTCGAATAGTTTAATGTGTTTCATAATTATTAAATTAATTTTGCTTTTGCTAATTTTGCCTTTAAAAGTTTACCAACTCGTGATTCGATACCAGGTGATCTAAAAGAACC
>Ga0209246_10000842_pt1 | contig 12706 bp, 13 predicted proteins | sample LauGreSpBDMM15SN_2_FD_187560 | JGI IMG/M metagenome (GOLD analysis project Ga0209246, IMG submission 187560) | Freshwater lake microbial communities from Lake Michigan, USA - Sp13.BD.MM15.SN (SPAdes) (version 2) | ecosystem: Environmental > Aquatic > Freshwater > Lake | place: Lake Michigan...
TTCTTATTTGAGGACTTTTATTTTTGAATAAAATTAATAATGATAAATTATTTCTAATCCCTTTTGGAATAGCCCCTTTAAAAACCTGGACAGAAAAAAGCACACTGCTCAGCCAATGTCTATGAACCAATAAGAATTTCACTAATTGTGCATTATTATAAATAGCACGATTGCCCACGAGGTCATCGGCTATTACCAGAGTGGTGGGCATGCCGCGTTTCCATTGAGTGTTGGGCGGTTTGTAATCATTATCTTGTAGAAGAGCAATCTCATAAGGCTCTGCTTTATTGAGCCATTGTTCTTCGTCCTTTGATTTGATAAAACGATTCCAGACCTTGATATATTCTTTGTATTTTTTGTATTCCTCTATGTCATCTTTGATGCTTTGTATAACCGACTCTACTGTATCTGGTGTAATATCCGTATATACTTGGAAAATATACCTGTCGTCTTGTAGCGATTGGAGCTTAGGGTCATTGTAATAAGTGGGCGAAAGGAGGATTACTTTATCAAAAAATTGTGTTTGCGCATATATCTTTACCAGGTTGATAATGGATGTCGTCTTACCACCACCACGAGAGGCTATGACTCCTGCGATGAATGGACGGTCAGGCATCGTGTCAGGCGCACGGCGCGGGTCTGATAGAGAGGATTTGATTGGCTTGTTTTCCAACTTAGGCACAAGTTTAATCTCGAAGTCCATTTACTATAGATGGTTATTTTTAATAGGACGGGAATACTGACTTCATAGCGAGATTAAACATTTCAGAATTGACCCGCCCACGAATCTGCTCTTGTGCTGATTGTTTGATAAGATTAGGTTGAGGTTGAGGATGCGGTTGTGGCTGTTCTGGTGTCATATAGCGACTCTTAGCCTTGTATTTCGCGTCAAAGTATGAGTCTAAATCTATTTGTGGTTGTTGTTGAGGTTGATAGATGGGCTGCTCTGGTTGAGGCTGAGGCTTTGCTGCGGCTCTAACACGCTTTTTAGGTGCCGGCATAATGATGGGTGTTGGTTCCGGTTCCGGTTCGGGTTCGGGTTCAGGTTCGGGTTCGGGTTCAGGTTCGGGTTCGGGTTCTTTTAAAGATGCCTTCTTTTCCTTAGCAATTTCACGTGCCTTACGAAGCCTTTCGCATATAGCCTCATACTGGTCGCTGGTCATATCACTGCGTTTTGGCATAGTGTTTTAAAAAGAAGGGATATTTTTTTTTAGATAGAATATGTCTGTTTTGGCTGGTCAGGCATAGCGATACGGGCAAGGACTTCGGGCGGCGTAGGGGGGTTGGAAATTGCCTTTGCGGGATTGATGATTGGAATGGTCTTATCATATCCAAAATTAAACCCTTTGGCGTTCTTCGGGAGTTGCATATCCAGAGCCTTGCGATTGTAGTTATATAGTCTCTGACTGGTGGCGATTAGTTTGGCTTCGTCCAGGTAAAGACCGTCATCTATGCATGGCTGTTGCGTCTGCGGGATGAGCTGGGTTTCTTGATTTTTGAGTGCGGTTTCAGCCGAGAGGATAGGACGGGCGAACATATTGGGTTGTTTCTAATTAGTGTGTTTATTTTTATATGAGGGTCATCACCGATTGATTAGTAGGTGACCGCAAGAGTTTTTCCAGCACCCAGACGTAGGACGGACTTGCAGAACACAGCGATGAAAGGCTGGAAAGAGTTCGCACCAGTCTGAGAGTATTCAAATTGGCAAATACTGTTCGTTCCAAGGGCATTGAGTCCGCTCAGAGTGCGAGAATCCGCATCACCATCGGGGTGGTTTAGGCGATACGCGCTGAAGAAGAATTTATCTTCCCAAAGCAGGGGCGTGCGCATGAGGGGGTTGGACTGACCAACAGTGTCGTTTAGCAGAGAAAGAGCGTTCATGGACTCGCTGTAGCAATCCATCGCGGTCATTTCGCCGTAAGAAGGATGCGCGACACCGTTGATTTGCCAACGAACACGGGGAGCCGACATATCAGTTGCCGTTGCGCCTGAAACCGCTGCGCCGCGAGCGAAATAGATGGAGTTGCCAATGGTCGTATCCGTTGCCTGGGAGTAAAGACCTCCAGTGCCGGTGCCAGCAATAGAGACTACGGTGCCGAGCAGCAAATCTACACTTTGAGACGTAATGCTGAATTGGGTATTGGCAGAGCTGACGGCAACTCGATCTCCGGCAAGGTAGGTAATAATATTATCAAAGGGCAGTTCAATAGAACCTTGACGCAGACGCTCAGCAAGAATCTGGAAATACATACCATCATCAATGGAAGCCACCTTGACGAGCAGATACATGTCAGTGATTGAGTAAGAGGGAGTTCCGGAGGCAAACTTAGCCATGAAACCCACGTCATTCAGGCGGATGTTCAGGCGAAGAGAGCCCGGGAATAGGCTCGTATCTACAAAGTTGGGCTTGACACTGGACGAGAAACCAAGGGGGTTGTTGATGAAAAATTGACCAGAGCCCACAACGGTAGGGACAGCAGCCAGAGCCGCCGCTTTTTGGTAGATTTCCCGACGAGATTGCGCATCACCACCGTAAGCATCATTTAATATAGACCACACAAGGGGCAAATTATCGCCGGAGTGGCCGCCAATCAGCGCACCACCACTCTCCCAAATTGCTTGCCGAACCAGTGCATCGGTATGGCGGAAATCGCAAGCAACGGTCGTCATGGTTCCGCAAATACGGATTGAGTCCAAATCCAGTAGAGTGTTGGTCGGCAGGTCAAAGCTGACCACATCCCCGCCCGTTGCGGATGCGTTGGTGTTGGCGCGCACCTTCACCAGGGTAGTAGAATAGCCCGAAAGCTTGTTGAGCATGTATGACAAATTCCTTGGGTATGACATGATGAGTTGTTTCTAAACATAGCACAGGAAAAAAAATTACAAGGATATGGGGTCAGGTCAAATTAGCGGTTTCATTTTACCGCGATAAGAGACCATCAGTCCCTCTGTTTTGGGCTTGACACCTTTAAGACGGTCGCGAATGCCTATGAGTTTCATATTGACCGCTTCAATCTCTTTTTCATCAGACACTTTGACCATCAATTGAGAAATTTCCGCCATCAGCATCCCATAGACCTTGTATTGTAAGCGCGCCTCTCCAGTGCGAACAACTGTTTTATCCTCTACTATTTTATACTTGTCTCCCATATCTCTTGAATGATTCATTTGCTCACTAAATGCCTTCTTCTCTTCACGGCTCTTCGTTGGGTCATTCTGATTCTGGGTTTCTACAATTCTACGGAGCTTTTGGGCGTTTGCGGGTATATCCGCATCTTTGAAAGCTTGTTTAATAGCCTTTTCTAATTGCTGACCACCGATGCTTACAAGAGGGTATTTTTTGCTCGGGAACAACACCGTTTGTGTAGGCTTGATATACGCTTTTAATGCTTCCATAGCTTTGCCTGAATATTCCACAGGGACATCAATTGATTTTACCTTACGGTTTTCGGCTTTTGTATAAAGCTTATAGACATCGCTATAGGTTGTCAGAACCGATTCACCGGCATCTTTCAGCGTGTTAAACTCTTCTACAGTGCGAGCCACCTTGACATCTTCAAATTGACCGGGGCGGATTGCTGGAGCCAAAGCCATGCAAGCGATAAATACAGATTGGCGAGTGCCTTTGTTCTTTGGGTCGGAGAGGTATGACCCCACTTTGTCCTTGAAATTGTTAGGAATCGCATCTCCCTCGCCTTTCTCCATCGTTGCTCCCTTTTTTATAATCAGCGACCGGTTCAATAGCCTCAAAGCCTCCATTTCGGAAGCCTCCATTTGAATATTTGCATATTTGATAATGCTTACATAGACGGACAGTGCTTTGCTGCGAACATTCAAATCTTTGATGCCTTCCAATTTTTTCTCAATCTGTGAGATTTTCATAGAGTGTGCATCCGCAATGGTTTCTACACCCAACGCCTTGAGGAAATTTCGTATAGCATAGATGTATGTCCGGATGGTCGTTTTGGCAACATTCGGCTTCACGTATTTATCCAGCAACTCTTGGGCGGTCAATGTCTTCCAGGGCATCCTTCTATATTGAGTATATGTTTTTATTTATCTTACTTGAGTTCTGCTTAAGTAGTGAATTCAGAATGCTATAGACCATCTCTCTTTATCTGTAATTTGACGCTTGAGAAAGGTGGCACATTTCGTAAGAAAAGGCTCAAACGAAGTGCTTTCCATACAAGCCTTATAGCGTCTGTCCAAATGAATGCAAGAGAGAGCAGACTGATGACCCCTTGTAATATCCAGAATGATGGTTGCGTCCGTTGTAAAAATATTTAGAATATGTGTCCAAGCTCGTGCGAAAAGCTCTCTCTCAAAATCTTTTATTCTCGGAATTAGGAAATACCACGGGCAAATATCAAACTCGGTTGAAAATACATTACCGGCATTGCGCCCTGATGCCGTCTTGATACTCTGTAAAAGACCCACTCCTTCCTTAAAATGATTCATTGTCTGATTACGGCTGGGCGGTTTCTGAGCTATAATAATGGGGATATGAGACCGACGCAGTTTGGGACATCGCAGGTCTTTGAGGACTTCCTTAACCTCCATCTTTTCTGCGTCAGATAGGTAAGCCATTCTATCCACAAGGTATTGGACGCTGAAAGAGTTGTCTGGGGTGTCTGTTTGTAGCCAATGGATGCTGTCTATGATGGTAAAACGATTCTGTATTAAAACGCCACCGTTATGATACATCTCTCTCGGCAAAGACATCACGAATATGAAACCACCGGGCTTTAGAACACGATAAGCTTGTTGTATCATAATATCATCTATCAAATGGTCTGCGGTAATCGCATGGATACTTTCGCTCTCTACCGAACATATGTAGCTAAGGGGGTCGGTCTGCTTGATTTCCAAAATGTGCTCCATTTATAATATGCGGATATATTAAACATGCCGTTTGACGGAAATTGCCATTTTGATATATCAAATTCGTTTAGTAATGTATATTCTTTTACCTATATAGAAGGTCAAAATGTCATTACGAGCAACGAGGCGAATGGTATTCATACGAAGATTATTTCAAATTATAGCGGCTCTAATACAATCTATCAAACTCAAACGGCTAATGCCAATGTAGTTCGCATTGAGATGCCGACCTTTACCAGCTCTCGTATCATTTATAATGGGGAAGGGAAGGTATTTGATACAGACAATTATTTCAATGCAGTGCAGACAGATGAGAACTTTGTAGATATGGCTGAGTTGATGAAAATCATTGGGGCTGAGGTCGGCATAATTACGTTTATTGCTCTTGCTACAGAGCTGACATCTGCTTGGGCTATTGATAAAAACGCTACACCGGCTGGTCTCAATATTATGGCTGAAACAGACCGAGGAAATTATGGAGGGGAAGACCCTGATAATACTGCGCGATACAGACGAGAACGACCCGTAAGCATTACCACTACAACTCAATACAGAGATGGGGTGCGATTTATAAAACTAAAGTTTAAAATGCCGAAGGGAGACAGAGGGAGACCCGGCACTTGCCCTCGGAGATAGTTATTTATATGTAGCTATAGTAATGTATATCTTAAAAGAAACCAACCCATACTATCCTGTAAATCCCCATCGTTATTACAAAGGAGATACATTAGCCAAGCCCGCAGAACCAATAGGCTCCGTAAATGACTGCGGCTATACAGCAGAAACACCGACTCCTGAGAAGACATGCTATGTAAAACAATTCTCCATTCCAGAGGGCATCATAACGGTGCGCATTTGTTTAATGGCGGACGGTTCTCTAAAAACCACCCACGAACGGAGCATATTTGGAATCAAAGGGTCGCAACCTCACGGAGTTGAGATTATTAATGACGCATATGGAAACACGACCACAAAGGCTATAACCAAAGAGTTTATGTTAAAAATACAAGCTCCAAAAACAGGCACCTACCCTACACTCAGTAAGCTATTTCCAATGAATAATTATTTGAATAAAACACAAGTAGCTACAAAGTATCAGGACAAAGCTGAGGTCATCGGTGCTATAGCTGGGGCTGGCTCATTTGCTGTAGCTATTTATTGGATATGGAAGGCAATTATGTTCTATCGGGATAAGCAAGTAGGATTCTTAAAACCAATATTCTTTCGCACCGTGCCCCGTGTGCCTGAGATTAGTAATTCGTTTAATCGTGTGCAAGTAGATAAAGAAGGATTATATGCAAATTTTAAATTTACTCTGCAAAAAGGGGAGCGTGGTAGTCGCACTATATGCCGTTAGAAGGCTTCCGCTCTTATGGAAATGGTAGGTGTAGGGCTCGCTGGTGGAGAAATTTTATAGTCGTTTTTAAAGCATCCGGATGTAGCTACATCTATGCTCTCCACATCGGGCGTTGTATCCATTACAGGCATCACCCATCTCAGATTCTGTAAGACCTGGGGACAACTCTCTTGGATTGATAGGTATTCCACATAGGAATCTCTTATGAAAACATCTGCGCTTGAGCTACGTTTATCGTAAGGTAATTGAAGTTCCATATCTATTTTTTCTTTTAATTTTACAAATTCCACACTCGCCTTGGAAGCTTTTTGAATGATGTCGGTTAAACCAAACAGACTGTCTATACTGTTTGCTATGGCGATTGCTATGTTTATTACACCAACCGATAGAGAGATGGGTTTTGACATCTGTTCTCCAAACCCGCCCGACGAGAATGAGAAGATGCCCGCAACTGAGCTAAACACTATTACTGGGATTCGTATTCTATTCTGATACGATTTGGTGCTTGATTGAATGGTATTATATCTTTGAGCCAATCGCTGGCAATTTTGGGATAAAAATTGAAGATAGGCAAGCTGTTTATCAGTCCAATCTTCCATATTAAAATATATGATTATATTAAAATGAGTGTCGTAATTGTTGAACGAGATACGAAGACGCTCTACATTGCTTATGACGGAAACGCTGAGAAGCTCCCCAGTTTCTATAACGATGAGAAGCGATTCATTCATATTCGTGTGCCCGATGACTTAGCTACATACCACTATGATGATTATTTGGTTCTGGATGATTTCACGCTGTGTCTGATAGATTCTAAAAAAGATGAACTGCGGATTAAAGAATGGGAGGCTATTCGGGCTGAAAGAAATAAACTGCTCTCCGCTACGGATTGGCGTATGGCTCGTGATATTCAATATGATGAACGCTGGGCTATTTATAGAGAGACGCTTCGTCAGTTCCCTCAAAACCATGAGAGTAAAACCAGCCCACCGCCGCCATTTCCCCCTGCACCTGAGCCATAAACGGATTTAGATGCTCCACCTCCAGCACCGCCACCACCACCCGCTGCGCCATTCCCTCCGTTGGGTATATTTATAGAGGTCAGAATTGAGCTTGAGCCTCCTCCGCCGCCAGAAGAACCATGAGAATATCCTGTAGCATTTATAGAAAAATCTTCTAAGCCGTCTCCTCCAATCGCACCTTCTGAAATACCTCCCTTTCCGCATCTATTTGTAGCCGCTGTTCCTACATTTACGATGGATGGAATGCCTAATTGCCCACTATCTCGCCCAGCAATGAAGGTTATTCCTGTGTTTAAAATCCCTGAACCCGAACCGCCTCCCGTGTTCTGTTTAAAAACTCCAGCTGCTACATTAATCGGGGCGGTATAGGTATTATATGTCAATAAACCTCCACCAGCCAAACCCGCATTGGTAAGGTAAGTGTTTCCAATGGTAGTTGTGAAAGCCATCAATGTGCTGGTATTTGTGGTTGCTGGCGAAAATGTTGGTGCTGCGGCACCTGCGCCACCTGCGCGGGCGACATTTGTGGTTCCACCCAAACCACCACCGCCGCCCGGTATTGTCATCGTAAAGTTCCATAGAAACGTTGCTCCTCCATCTATTGACTTCCCATAAACACGCACCACTGTCCCTACACCCGCTGTGCCATTCAAACCTGCGATATACGATGTCCCATTATAAACACTCGCGCCACCAACCCCGCCATCATACACATCCATCTCTATCTTACCAATTTGGTCTAATTTTAGAAGAAGGTTGATATAGGAACCACTGCCGCCGCCAGAACCTCCTGTGAGAGTAGTCAATGTGTTATTTTCAGATGACCCCGAGCCTCCGCCGCCGCCCGCACCGTAAGCTTGGATTCGCAATGTGCTGTAAAGACCCAGTGTGATATAGGATTGAAGGTCAAAGAGTTGATTGATTCCCGTTAAATACAGAGCATTTGGGTAAAGAATATCATTTGGTTTGTTGCTAATAGTGTTCCAATTCGTTGCTCCTACAAAAGATGTAGCGCTCACCGTTCCAACGACCGATAAAGGATTGACTGGATTGGTTGTTCCGATTCCAACGTTTTTGCTAAAAATCGCATGTTCGTTTGTGATTGCTGAGATGTCCCATGAGAGTAGTTTTATCTGAAATGAATTAACACTGACATAGGTGTGTCCCACGGTCGCTGAGGTTCTCTTTTTTCTAAATGCCAATCTAAAATACCTGCCTACCGCCTGAGCTACATTAAACGCCGTAATGGTAAGAGTTGTTGATGTGTTTGCTGTGATGTTATGAAGCAAAACCCAATTGATATTATCTGAACTGTTTAAAATTGCGAATTCACTTGGTGCGACTCCTGTTATGGTGTCAAATGTTATATTTGCTCCGGTAATTTGCACATCGTAGAGGAATACCCTCTGATATTCTGGTTCTGTTAATATGATGTCCATGTCCAATTGTAAGCTGACATATTCACCGAGGTAGGTGCCTGTTGAATGGACGGTTGAGTTTGTTCCCGTATAGACACCAGTGTTGTAAATATAAAGACCTGTAGATGAATGCCATAGTTGCGAGGTATTCCCATTAAAGATACGATATACCTCAAAGCCCGTTTGCTGAGTGGTCGCGTCAATCGTGTAAATTCCATTTCTGTAAATATCGTCTGTGGTCGTTAGAGTTAGAGCACTTGAAAACGTTGGAGGAACAAATATAGTCGTCGTCGCAGCATCATGATATAATTTACTACCAGAATGATACAGATTATTACCGATATAGTAATTTTTTGAATATTCTAATTTATTACCCGTGTCTTTTATCACCGTATAATTTCCCACATTCACTGCATCTATCTTGTCTGTATAAAACGTCAATATCGTGTTATTAACGTCGTTTGTATTCATCATATGGATTGAGAAGTCTTGGTAGTCCGTAGTAGGCTTGAACATTAGATTTCCGTTGTCTGCGCCGGCACCAAGATTAAATACCACATTGGCGGATGTTGAAATATCATTTATAACAGTTAGAGCGATAGTATTTATAAGCTCGGCATTTAGGTAAGGGGTTTCAATCGCATTCGCAGTCAAAAGATTTGGGGTTGTAATGTCGCCAGCATTTATAAAGCCCGCCAGGATATTTGGACACGTTAGACTATCAATGTCCGCATGTCCTAAGACCTCTATCGTCTCAAATCCGCTTGCTTTTGCGAAATGCGCAGAATCTGCTATGTTCAAAATGGGTTCAAAATATATCTCATAAATCCGATGGCATACAACGACAGATGTGTTTGTCATGTTATATTCAATAATTCCAGACTCTAATGATAAGGGGTGTTCCTGAATATCCAACTTATCAATCCAAAACGCAGTGGCAACTTTGACCCAAAGGAAACCATTTAGGATTCTAATAACGATTGGTTTAGCAGAAGCTGGATATAGGCTTACCTCTGTAGAGCTATGAATGGTATAGCTTTGAACCGCGCCTTCTACTGTGTTTTCCATAACAACGCTAAATAAAGTATCTGTATCATTTCCACTAAATGAAAATTTCAAACGCGTTTCGGTGTCATAAAACTGGATAATTGATGGGATACGCACACTGCCAGGGTCATTGATTGAATCCATTGTGAATCCAAATGTGAAATTTGCACTTGGATACATATCGGTTATTTGTAGCGTCGCATATTGCGATGTGATGTCATTATCCTCAATAAATTGAAAGTCATTATCGGCTGTGTCTATTACTGAGCCAGATACGGTATAGGAAACAGACTCCGTAAAGGTGGGCATCCTATTTATATAGTGTAGAGAGGATTATTTAAGCTGGATGCATATTTTCGTCCAGATGTCTCGCCAGTTTTCATTTGCCTTTGATAAAGATTGCTCTTTTGATAGAAATCTGCTTGATTGCGCGTTGTTCCTGGGTCTATTGGGTCTTTTGGGGGTCTCTTTGGTGGGGGGGCGGGGATTCCCGTGCCGCCCCCTCCCGGTCCTGTGCCTCCGCCTCCTGTGCCTGGTATAGTAGGTGGGGGCGCAGCAGGTGGCGCACCGGGGCGATTCTGCCGCTGTCGTCTATCTTCTGTCTCACCTTGAAGCCCTCGTGGATAATTTATAAAATGAAAGCTTACACTCCTGGGAAACAGCCATTCTTTATAACGGTAATTTTCATAATCGGCATCCGTTGCCCGTGCGTGTTCGCATTCAATAAAGGTGCTTGGGGGCGCAGCTGATTCAGCTGCAAATGATGTCATAGCCACACGAAAATCAGGGACTGTCCCAGTGTAATCACCGCTGGCATCTACATTGTCCCGCGCTTGACCCCTTTTTCGCTCAATTGCGATAATGGCTAATGTAGCTACACCCCGTAGTAAGGTAATACCAACTAAACCAGAAAGCAAGGCTCCACCAGCAAGCGCACTGGCTACAAACACCTCATAGGTCATATACTTCTCATGCATTTCGGTGCGGGTATATATTTCCATTGTCAATAAATCTACTTCGCCATTTAAATAACGGGTCTCAGTATAGTCCATCCTCTTAATATAATGATATTTTATTAAACTGAGAGCGAGCAAGTGTGGAAGCTCCTCTAATTGCGGGTCTGGATGGAGTTGTTTCATAAAATGACCTCAGTTTAAAGTAGCTGTCGGCGAAGCTGGTTGGGGTTAAGCTGGACTCTTGACCCTGATGAGCCTTGTCCCACCATGTTGGGTCTGAGATGGTTGCTGGTTTATTCGGAGCTCTGCTATAGTCGTATGTTCCCACGGTGTATGTAGCTGTATTGACCACTTGAGTGCCGTCGTCGCTGATATAGCTTGTTGTGCTCACTCTCCCGTTAGTGTATTCTACAGCTGTCTGCGTTGCCATTTATTAATTGATTATTTTTTTATTTCGTTATTTATAGTAGATGAAAAAGACAGTAAAAGCCAGCGTTAAGAAAACAGCCTCTGGAACTATAGCTACATCCACAGCCTCAAATACCAATGACATCCGTATTAGTTTGGTAGTCCCCACTATCCCTAAGAAAAAGAGGATGTATCGCAAGAGAGTCTCCGCTCCTCAGCAACCTGTCGTCCAAAATATCGTTCAAATGCCTCCCACTGCTGTAGCTGTCCCAAATATAACGTTTGGCAGACCCCAATACAATTTTACGCAACCTCGCCCTTACGATTCCCCGGATGCTGGTGGTATGGCTATAGCTACATTCCCCGAGGCTATTCAAAACTATCAGAGCCGGCAAGAGGTCATGGGTATGCCACCCCAACAAGATATTAGCATTCAAACTCAGACCGCTGAGGGTGTCCCTATTGAACCGCAAATGGCTGAACAAGCCCAAGTAGCCCCAGAAGAGCCTTTGGTAAATGCACCTGTTTATCCCGCACCAGTCAGCGAGCTGCCTCAAACGCAACAGTTGAGCGAAGCTGACATTGCCACTATTTTACAAGAAACAGAGCAGCGCAGTCGCAAGAGTAAAGCACAAACCGTTCTTGACCGTGTGGTCAGTTATATCTATGGCGAGAGCCAAGGTAGGGGCTCTCTCTCTCCCGAAGAAACTCAGCAAATTATTGGTGGAATGGCTGGTGGAAGCTCTGGTTCGGATGTAGATATTCTAAAACAGCTCGGTGCAATGCTTACCAGAATGCCGCCCAGTGATACGCGTAGGCTGATGCAAAGATATGTAGAAGATGAAATTAACATGATTTATGGCAAGCCTTCTAGTGTTGTAAAAAAAATGGCTAAAGCTTATGAGCAAAAGGCTATGTCGTTTGAGGAGGAGGCTCGTAAAAAGGGCTATGTGAAAACTCCACAAGAAATCTCAGACATTAGCGAAATCCCTCTTGACGCAAAGGGTAAGCCTCTACGCGGCTATGGTGGGATTTATGACGCGCTTAAAAAACAAATGAAAGAGGCGGTTGAAGGCAAGCGGGGACGCGGAAGACCTCCTGGCAAAAAGAGCTCCTCAGTTGTAGCCCCAAGCACGAAAAGTAAGAGTGAGTAAAACGGCAAAAAACGTCCTTACTGAATCTGTCTCTTTTTATGTTATTTTCTTAATTTTTTATTACCACTCACCCTTAACTACAGGGGGTTCCCTGCGAGTTTTTGAGAAAATCACCCCATTTGAACAATACGGGAGCTATAGCCAAGGGTTTCAGCCCATTTCTCTCTGACATTCCATACCTTATTGAATAAGCTCTTCATATTTTTTACCGATGTATCTCTATAGTGATACGGTTCTTCGTCAGAATTATCTTTATATAGAATATAGCACTTGCCTGATTCGTGGTCTAAATAGCAATGCATTGAAAATTGCTTATCTCCTAATTCATTTTCAAATATATAGAACCAACCAACATGGTTCATATCATTATATTTATCAAATAGGTCGGCTTTTCTCTTACAGAATGACATCATTATGTTATAGGTTCTGGTAAGGGTTAGAAAGAGTTTCAATTTTTATTGTG
>Ga0209246_10000846_pt1 | contig 12667 bp, 27 predicted proteins | sample LauGreSpBDMM15SN_2_FD_187560 | JGI IMG/M metagenome (GOLD analysis project Ga0209246, IMG submission 187560) | Freshwater lake microbial communities from Lake Michigan, USA - Sp13.BD.MM15.SN (SPAdes) (version 2) | ecosystem: Environmental > Aquatic > Freshwater > Lake | place: Lake Michigan...
GAACCAGCATAAGTTCGATGTGCAGCTGAGTAAGGTAGTGAGGGGATAGGGGTAAAATGAAATCTATATTGAGTTGGACGGGAGTCTCTCGTAGAGGACGCTATGTACGACCGACCGATTTTATCTCGGAAAACCCTACACAATGTAAAACCTCTTTCCGTATGAAAAATCCCCGAGAAATTTTTTTGCTTAAAACCTTTGTAGGAACTATATGAACGACGAACTAAAGAACTTGGCTATACTGGCTGGAGCACCCGAGGAAGTTATTGACACTCTATGGTTTAACATATTCTGTCAGCAATTCGCTCACCTATTAATTAAAGAGATGGAGGAAGTATGAAAGAATATTTTGAATACCTCAGTAACCTACGGGATTCTGGTGTGACGAACATGTTTGGGGCTGCAGTTTATCTACAGCGTGACTTTGGTTTATCCCGTCAAGAATCTAGGGATATCCTATTAAAGTGGATGGAATCTTTTAAGTGATTATTTTATGGGTGATTCTTGGCTTATTTACGGTAGAACTTACTGTAGGGTTAATCATCACTCTTTGTATAAGGAAATGGGGTATTTATGGAGTATAGTCCAGATAAGTGGGTAGTTGTTAAAATTGATGGTAATGATCATACACCCATCTACAAGGTATTTGCTTGTTGGTATGGTGGCTATGCAGGTAGTGATTCTTGGAAACTTAATTCAGGTATTACCTCAGTAAGTAGAGATGGGTTCGTATATTCATTTGAAGGAGCGTCAGGTAGCACTTATGAGTGTCATACGGATTGCTACGGTACTAACTTCTATGGTCAAGGAGTTCTTAGTAATATAATTGATAAAGCTGGTAAGAACGGAATAACTATTGAGATCCTTCCCGAGGATACTGATTGGGAGACTATTGATTATGGAAATGATTAGTGCATTTAGTACCCCAATTTGGATACAAGATCTAGAACTTGATACTGATAATATTGCAGCAACAATTAAAGATATACAACGTGTATCCCCAGGAAAACAAGTTTCTAATGTAGGAGGATGGCAAAGCGAGGACTTAAACTCAGTCTCTATCCGTGAATATACCCATTTGTATAAGATGGTTAATATTCTACAAAAATCTATTGATAGTATATCTACCCAGATTGATCCTACATTGAAATTGTGTATTGATAATCTTTGGATGAATGTTAATAAGTCTGGCGATTATAATCTACCACACTATCATTCTTTATCAGCATTTTCAGCGGTTCTTTATATACAATGTGAAGGTGGATCAAATATTGAGTTTAATCATGATACTCTTATGGAGCATTATCCTTTCTGGACTAAGAGTAAAATGTTTGCAAGTAAATTGCAACTCTTTCCCAAGGTTGGTAGGCTAATAGTATTTCCTGCTTGGATAAAACACTCAGTATTACCAAATGAATCTGATAGTGAACGAATATCTATTGCGTTTAATATAAATCAAAGTAAAGGATAATATGGCCAGTCTTAAAGAACAATTTGAACTACGTGAGTCTCTTAAGCCAAAACCTAAGTGGGTGTATGGCGATCGTGTCTCGAGTAAAGTTGGTAAGGTTCCAGTGATTGGTATGGTTATTCGTGAAGACTATGAGGATAGTTCCATGGTATTATGTCATCTCGATCTCCCAGTAAAGTACGAAGACGAGTATAGGTGGGTGTTGTATGTACCCAGTAAAGGTATGAAACGATTAAAGGTGTATGATGAGTCTTGATGTTGATTTGATGGTTATACAACCCACTAGTGTGTTCTCTCATAACATTACTCATAATTTGGGTAAGATGGCTGGCGAAGTTAAACTTAACAATGGTAAAACATTATATGAAGTTCTTTGGCGACCCGAGGAACATAATTACTTTACTGCAGAAGATATCTCTGAATTGTTGGACGAAGGGTTTAATATCCTACTCTCCGACCCAGAAAGGTTCAAGCAATTTAATCCCGAGAATGGTTGGGGTGAGTATGAAGGATTGGTAAACTTTGTGTACGCATATCGTAATGCTTGTTGGGAAACACCTGATGCAGAACTGAGGGTAAGTCGATGAACGATTGGATCTTGATAATTTTCCTATTCTCTCCAGGAGGAGATTATATGGATAAGTACACTAGAGAGTTTGCAACTAAACCTCAGTGTGAAGCAGTTCGAACATCGTTACCAGCATTGGATAACGGATTGGCTCGACACAAAGGTTTGTGCGTAACAAAAGATCATTGGACTGGTAAGAAGCCCATGAAGGGAGTTCCCCTTGATTGATAGTAATTTTAAAAAGGAAATGTGATGATTGGTTTACAACTAGATATGGAAACAGCGAATAATATTACACGATTGACCCTTACGGATTATCGTGATTATTTAAAGAGTGAGAATGAACAGTGGGAAGCAAATCCGAAAGATGAAGATAATCCAACAGGTTATTGGCTTCACCCCGAGGATTATGCACGCAACTTTAAAACAGTAAAGCGTATTGATAAACTATTAAATGACTTTGGTGGAGAATTATATGGCGAACGTCAAGCAAGGGAATTTAGCTCGTCCCCCTCAATGGTGGAAGCATCTAAGGGATTGGAAGCGTATTTTCTGGAAATCCGAAAGAGCGCAGCAAAACAAGAGGATTAAAGATGAGTTACAGTAGGTGGAGCAATGGTAGTTGGTATGTCTTTTGGGAGTCTGATTCATCAGGTAAACTCAAGGAAAACCAACACCTTGCTTGTTGGTATGATATGAGCGATGAACATCAAATCTCTTGGTCATATACTGATGTTGATGCATTGCTGCATAAAAAACCCGAAGAAATTATTAAACATCTAGAGATGAAATACGATTGTTCTCCAGATGAAGCCAACGAGTTGCAAGAGTATATGCAAGAATGGCGAACAGATGTAAATAAACAATATAATACTTGACTTTAATTAAGAAGTAAGGTATAATAGTATTATGACAGATGATGAAGTAATGCAATTTTATGAAGAGTTGGTTGAACACTATGGTGATAAATTACCAAACTTCGAACACCATCCTATTCAGTTTGCTAACTGTGTAAGGATGTACAAATATTATAAGGAAAAACATGGACGACCAGAAACTAGTAGCACTTAGTAATGAAGTAGATAAAACACTACATAATCTAAGTGGTAAATATAATATCAACGCATTATCTTTAACTGGTGTTGTTCTTGCTCGTCTTAAAATTATTGCTGAATCAAGTGAGATTTCGGAAGACTTTAATAAACTATTAGTGCACGTTTCTGTTACTGATATGAAGCCAAGAAAATTTACAATTCAATGAAAGTTTCTGCACATTTCCCAATACTAATTCGACAAGAAGATCTTAACTTAGATCTTACTCCAATGATTAGTAAATGTTACGAGGTAAAAAATAGTTTTAATAAGTATAAACCAGTTTGGAGATGTAATACATTTACATCTTTACACTCATCCTATGATTTAAAAACAGATCCTATCTTTATACAGTTAATTAATCAAGCAGAATCTCTTGTCAACGAGTTTGCTAAGGAATGTTTTGGCGTAACTACACAAACAGTTAACTGCACCGAGGCATGGTTTAATATTTCATATCCTGGAGATTACCAAGAATATCATATACATACCAGTAGTCATTTCTCAATTGTATATTATTTAAAAGCGCCAAAAGATTCAGGTAACTTTGTCATGGTTCCAACCAGCAATTTTACAGATTCTTACCAAATGCTAACCGATATACCCACTATTGGAAATGAAAACAGTTTTAGTATTGAGCCAAAAGAAAATAAAATTATTATTTTTAAATCAAACGTAAATCATATGGTTGAGTTAAATAAAAGTAATGATAATAGAATTAGTATTTCAATGAATTTTAGATATTAACACGAGAAAACAAAATGAAAATCGCAATTTGCTCCGATGTCCATCTTGAATTTGGACAACTGCAATTAGAGAATACTCAGAATGCTGAAGTTCTTATTTTATCTGGTGATATTTGTACTGCTTGTGACCTTCGTGTTATCGACAGTATTTTATCTTCTGCTAAAACTGATAGGTATCTTGAGTTTTTTACTGCTTGTAGTAGGAACTTCCCTCATGTGGTTTATGTTATGGGTAATCATGAGCACTATCATGGCGACTATGCTACTTCTGCGGGGTATCTAAGGGATGCTATGAAACAATGTGGTGATAATATTCACTTCCTCGACAAAGAAGTTTGGGAACATGAAGACCATGTGTTTATCGGTGGTACTCTTTGGACTGATATGAATGGTGAAGATGAGATGACTATGCGCCACGTTGAGCGTCGCATGAATGACTTCCAGATTTGTAAGAATAGTCTACGTGAAGTTAATTTCAGATCGTTTGAAGAAGACAAACCTAAGTTTCATACGAGACCTGCTACTTTGTCCCCACAGGATGCAGTGGAAGACCACAAAGCCATGTTGAAGTTTATTGAGGACACTTACACAGAAACTCCTCCATGGAAGACTGTTGTTGTAGTTGGTCATCATGCGCCAAGTAAAGGATCTGAACATCCAAAATATAAGCACGATCAATTGATGAATGGCGCTTATAATTCTAGACTTGAAGATTTTATTCTTGCTCGTCCAGGAATTAAACTTTGGACTCATGGACATACTCATGAAGACTTTGATTATATGATTGGCTCTACTAGAGTAGTGTGTAACCCTCGTGGTTACATTAACTACGAAGATCGTGCAGATCGTTTCGAACTAAAATTTGTGGAGGTTTAATGAGTAACCACTGGACAATTACACTTGAAGAAGATCCCGCAACAGGAGATCTGATTATGCCATTCACACCTGATATGTTACGTCAGGTTGGATGGGACCTTGGCGATACGCTAATTTGGGAAGATATGGGCAATGGCTCATGGACATTAACTAAAAAGGAAACTGCAAATGAAATACACCCTGATAGCTGAAGATGAATACGGTGGTTCAAAAACCACTCGTGAGTTTACCGAAGATTACCTCCCACACGTTTTAACTGAAATGGAACTGTTCTTAAAAGGAGCAGGATTTATCTTTAATGGTAATTTAGATTTTGTTGATGAGTTTGGAGAAACTAATTCTGACTTTGAACTAGAACCAGAATGGCACACTGAAGAATGGGATGCGCCACAAGAAGAAATACATGATGCTATGGGAAATCTACCTAAAAATAACTGGCCATTTGCTGGCGCAGGATCTAATACAGAGACTGGCGGAGCAGGAAATATTCACTCACAACATTATTTTGACACAGAGAGAAATAAATGAGCAAAACATTCACTGATGTAGCAGTATTTCTTGCAGCGTGTGGACAGAATCATGCGCATACTCCAGTCCCACAAAATGATTTGTCAAAACTATATCTAAAACTCATTCATGAAGAGTATGAAGAGTTCAGAGAAGCATTAGTAGATGATGATGACGTTGAACAACTTGATGCTTGCTTTGATATGATGTGGGTTATCATCGGTTATATGAAATCTCGTGGTTGGGATTGTGAAGCAGCGTGGGATGAGGGCGCAAAATCCAATTTAGTCAAGATTGACCCCATCACTGGTAAGGTTATTCGTCGTGAAGATGGTAAAATCATGAAGCCAGAAGGTTGGAAACCACCTAATTTTGAAAAATTCGTGAAATAACTTGACTTTAATGTGAATTTAGGGTATAATTACATTATGATTACACTATACTTAGACATGGATGGCGTGCTTTGCAACTTTGACAAGGCATATCGCTCTTTACGCACGCATGCAACTGATGGAAAACGATTTCGTGCAGCTGTAATGGAGTATCAGATCTTTGAAGATCTAGAATTCATGCCAGACACACAAGAATTGTTGACTTATGTCAGTAAACTTGAACATATTCACATTGAAATTCTTACCTCACTGGGTACTTTTGATGTTCAACAAGGAAATGCAGCAAAATCACAAAAACAAAAGTGGTTAGATACGTGGAACATCCCATATAAAGCCAATTTTGTTCGATCCAAAGAAGAAAAATCAAAATTTGCTCATGATCGTTCAATTTTAGTTGATGATTCTCCAGGTTGCATCGACCCTTTCAATGCTAAAGGTGGTCATGGCATTCTGCACACAAAATCTTCTGATACAATTCAACAAATTCATGATACTATTCGTGGAATTCGTGGACTTTACGCACTGAGAGTAAATTATGCTTGATATTTTTGGACCAACCTTTCAATGGATAAAAGATGATTATCGATCTCATTCCTTTCGTTTTGCTGTTGAGTTGCTTGCTTGGGCTATTAGCATTGGTTGTGCGATCACTATGGCTGTCACAGTCCCCAATCCACCTTTATTGGCTCTTTATCCTGTTTGGATCTCTGGTTGTGCCATGTACGCTTGGGCTGCTTATACTAGGAAATCATTTGGCATGCTTGTTAACTACCTCTTGTTAGTAGCAATTGATATGTTTGGTTTGTTTCGGATGCTTATTCAGTGAATATTTTTTATCTACACGAAGATACTAAAGAATGCGCAAAGCAACATCTTGACAAACATGTCGTTAAGATGATTCTGGAATATGCGCAACTTCTTTCTACTGCGCATCGTTTACTCGATGGGTATGAGTATGAAGGTAAGTCTATTTCAGGTCGCAAAGCAATGCGCTGGAAACTAGATGATGAACGTGAAGATAATTTGTATATAGCATCGCATATGAAACATCCATCAGGTATATGGTGTCGTCAGTCATTAGATAATTACTGGTGGTTATATAATCTATGGCGAGATCTTATGAAAGAATATACTTTTCGATATGGTAAACATCATGTTGCTGAAAGATTAATTCCATTTTTATCTTATGCTCCCACTAATACCGCAGTAGCTATTGCTACCCCAATGCCACAGTGCATGCCAGAGCAATATAAAGTAATTGGTGATTCTATCCAAGCATATCATAATTATTATATCAATGATAAACAACCATTTGCGGTTTGGACAAATAGACCAATTCCAGAGTGGTATGTTTCTGCTTTGACTAAACAAAATTATAAAGCAATCTATAAAAAACAAGATAATAAAATAAAATTTAGAATGGCATTATGTCCGTAAAAATAGTTTCGTATTATACTGCGCTGTATCAATTTGAGGCAGAAAACTTAGAAAAATCGTTGACTAAGTTTCTGCCTGATATTTCATTCTCAATTGAAGAATTTCCAGATAGTGGTAACTGGGAAATTAACACACACTATAAAGCAGTTTTTATAAAACAAAAACTAACACAACCAATTGTATGGTTAGATGCTGATGCTGAATTAAAGCAATACCCTAAACTATTTGATGAATTAGATTGTGATTTCGCTGCGCATTGGTTTAAAGATGAAGAACTTATCTCTGCAACAATGTATTGGAATAATACTGCAAAAGCACATGAGTTACTAGATAATTGGATTCATTTAAATAAAATATTTCCTAAGAACTGGGATCAAGTTAATTTACAAACTGCGCTTAACACTATTACCGATATTAAAGTAGTTCGTTTACCACCAGAGTATAATTGTATAGATAACTTGAGCACAGAATATTATGGCAGCATAAAACCTGTAATTGAACAACATCAAGCCAGCAGAAAATATAAAAAGAGGTTGAATGCAGTATATTGATATGTTTCCAACACCAGTTTATGCTAGTGTTGAATTAGGTCTACGTAATAAAACACTACCAGTAGCAGAAGATTATATCAATCGCCATGGCAAACCATATCGCGACCAATCAAGTTATATTTCCACATACAATGATGATGGTGCTAGAATTGAACAGGTTAGTGATAAACGATTAGAACCACTTAATACATATATTAAATCTGCAGCAAAGAAATATTTCGAAGATATTTCTATTGAGCCTGTGCAGTTTAGTTTATATTACCTTTTTAACAAAATTACACTTGGTGGAGAACATGCAAATCACGCTCATCCGCAAAGTATATTATCAGGAGTATTTTATTTAAAAATACCTGAAACTGCACCTCCAATTATATTCAATGACCCTCGCGATCATTATAAGTATATACAATACCCTGTTAAATTTGGTAACCCTCGTGAGATGTATAAACTCTTACCCGAATACGTTATAAACCCAACAGAAGGTATGATATTAATGTGGCCAAGTTGGTTGGAACACCAAGTCCCAGCCAGTAAGTGCTCTGAAGCAAGAATTGCTGTTGCATTTAATGTAAATAGAGAATAATTATGCCGACTTATGTATTTCGTAATAAAGAAACTGGTGAACAGTTTGAGCAGATAATGAAGATGTCTGAACTTGACTCATTCAGAGTTGAGAACCCCCAACTAGAAACAGTAATTCAAGCAGTGGCGTTTGGAGACCCCACTAAGTTGAGTTCATCTCGTAAGTTTGATTCAGGATTTAAGGAGGTATTACAAAAAATACATGAGAGATCTCCAGGTAGCGAATTAAATAAAACGTCATCACAACTGTAAGGATTTTTAATGGCTCGTACATCAGCAGCAAAAAAAATAATAGAAACTCATCATGAGGATCGCGAGACAAAGCCAGTTGCTTCTAATCAATTAAGATTACGACTAGACAATTTAAAAACATTTCAACCACTAACAGATAATCAAAAACTATTCTATGAAGCGTATAAGCGTGGTGACTATTTTGTAGCACTACATGGCGTAGCAGGAACAGGAAAAACTTTTATTGCTCTATACAAAGCAATTGAAGAAGTGCTAGATAAATCAAATCCATTCAACAAGATTATTGTAGTTCGTTCTGCAGTTCAATCTCGCGAGATGGGTCATCTTCCAGGAGATGTTGGTGAAAAGATGGAAATTTATGAACAACCATATCGTCAAATCTGTCATCAGCTATTTGAACGCAAAGATGCTTGGGATAGATTAGAAGAACAAGGTCATATTCAGTTTATCTCTACATCATTCATTCGTGGTATGTCCTTTGATAATGCTATTATTATTGTTGATGAAATGCAGAACTTGACTTATGAAGAAATTGACACAGTTATGACTCGTGTCGGTCATATGTCTAAAATTATTTGGTGTGGAGACTATCGTCAAACCGACCTAAATAAGCGTAAGAACGATGTTACAGGTATTTTGAAATTCTTTGATATTGCGCAGCATATGAAAGCATTTACTCGTATTGAATTTACTGTAGATGATATCGTTCGTTCATCACTAGTCAAGGATTATATCTTGGCCAAATTAAAATATGAAGATTATGAAGATAGAAAATAATGTATGAAATTATTTTTATGGGTATTCCATGTAGAAAATGTGATGTTACTCATGAATTTCTACAAACTCTAGAAGAGATTAAAACTGGTAATTGCTTTGCTGTAACTTTAGTAGACTATTCTAATATTGATAATCACAATGAAGTAATAAATTCAATTTATGGCCACAGTATATTATTTAATAATATCGAATTTATTAAATATACTGGGCAATACATAAAAAATAAAATTAATACGATGGGCGGGATTTGGCAAAGCACTTCAAGAGACCCAGAAATGATTTGCTCAATATTACTAAATAAATTTGATAATTTTTATTCAAAAACTAAATTTGATAAAGTTATTGTATTATCACCTGGAAGCCCAACTATTGATATATTACCAAAATCAATGGTTAATTTTAGACCAATAAAAATTATTGATATAAAATCACCAATTATAATAGCAGCAGAAAGTATGGGTTCAACTTATGTTATCAGAAAATTTGATAAAGAATTTTTACGTAATGAAAATCCTACCATTTATCCAGAAACTATAAATATCTTCTATGCGCTTTCTGGTAATTATAGTGGTGATACTAGAAATAGAATTGATTTATTTTTTGAATATATGAAAAAATATCTAAATCCAACTGATAATATTTTTTATGCTTATGTTGGTGAAAATGTTATTATTGAAAAAATACAATTTTGTAATTTTCTAAATTATAGAGATTACTTTATGTCTAATATAGATCATTTAACTTTTGGGGTATTTAAACACAATGTGTAGAAAGGAACTATAATGATAACATCAGATCAATTTCACCATCTATTCCCAAGAGCACAAGATCCAGAATCTTGGGTAGGCTCAATGAATAATGTATTTCCAACATATGACATTAATACACCACATCGTATTGCAGCTTTCTTGGCTCAGTGTGGTCATGAGTCTGGTGGATGGACTACATTCGAAGAAAACCTAAATTATTCTGCACAAGGATTAAATAGTATCTTTAAAAAGTATTTTCCTACACTTGAATCGGCACAACCTTATGCACGCAAACCAGAGATGATTGCCAATAAAGTTTATGGTGGTCGTATGGGTAATGGACCAGAATCATCAGGTGATGGATATAAGTATCGTGGTCGTGGACCAATTCAACTAACTGGTGCTGCTAACTATAAAGCATTTGCGCAAGAGATGTTTGATGACTGGCAAAATCTGTACGACAATCCAGACTGGGTTACATCAGATCGTGACTTTGCTCTTATGTCAGCAATTTGGTTCTGGAATAAAAACAAACTAAATGTTCAAGCAGACTCTGGTGATATTAAACTAATGACCAAGAAAATTAATGGTGGTTATATTGGTCTTGAAGATAGAATTAAACATTACAATGAGTGTATTGACTTACTAACTTAATGAAAACATTTATACATCATGATCTCCCTAAATTACTACGCACGACAAGTTCAGACGGTACAAGGGTATACGAAACACCTTCGGGTAGAGCCTATCCCTCCGTTACCACAGTTACAGGATTGCACTCAAAACAGGGAATCTTGGACTGGCGACGCAGAGTCGGAGAAACAGAAGCAAACAGAATCTCTTCAAGAGCCAGTGCCAGAGGTACAAGGATACACTCCCTCTGCGAATCCTATTTGCGTGGAGAACCTACTAACCCAGATATATTTGATGCAGAGATGTTTGGGTCGATTACCGACTGGTTAAGTGATATAAATAATATACACGCTTTAGAAGATCCACTTTATTCGGACTTTTTAGAGGTAGCAGGTACTGTTGATTGTATCGCACAATTTCAGGGTAAACTCTCTGTTATAGACTTTAAAACTTCTAGTAAACCTAAAGACAGAGATGATATCCATAATTATTTTATGCAAACTGCAGCGTATGCAGTGGCTTTTGAAGAAAGAACAGGAATACCTATTGGTAGACTTGTTATTATAATGGCGGTAGATAACGACGATCCAAGGTTGTTTATCGAAAAAAGAGATAACTGGATCGGTGGATTTAGGAAATTGAGATTAGACTACAAAAATCTTAAAAACCTGTAATTTTAAATTACTAAATATAGAAGTAAAAGAAACCTAACAAGGACTATAAAAATGCAAGCTGCTCAATTCGTTGAACAACTAGAGTTAAATAATGAAGCACTTTTTCGTGCATCTGAACTCCAAGTAAAATCATATTTTGACTCTAAGCCATCTAAGGCTGAATTAATCGACCACTTTAAAGGTCGTATGGTTAATGAGCGTATGAATATGGTAGAGATCTCTGCTCAAATCGCTGCTGCTCCAGCCGACGCAGATACTACTGAACTTAATCTCTTGGCTAAACAAGCCCAAGATGAAGCCAAACACTTCCGTATGGTTAAGAACGTCATCGAGCATCTCTCTGGCGAACCATGTGATGTTGGCGCTGCTGTTGAAGAACATGCTGACCAATTAGCGACTAAAGGTGCTGCTCTTATCAAGAAATATGGTGGAGACAAGAATCCAGTAATGTTGGCTCTTTATCAATTAGTTGCTGAAGGTCGTGCTGCTCGTAACTGGGCAATGATGTCAGAATGTATTGAAGACAAGTTTATCGCCAGCACTTATGCTAAGATCGCTAAAGATGAAAAGTTTCATGCTTCTATCGGTCGTCGTCAATTAATGCAGTTATGCGAAGATCCAGTTGCTCAACAGCAAATTATGGAAGTCGCTGATGCAATGCGTAAAGACCTATTCCTTATCACTTGCGCTAAATCAGGTATGTCTCCTGAAAGCAAAGCGATTATGGAAAATGCTTACGGCTCACTATAATCAAGGGAATAATATGCAATCATCTAAAGAATTCGTACAAGATCTAAGATCTACTTTTGATACTCTGTACACAGTAGCCGATAAAACAACTCGTGAATATTTTGCAACTAAGCCAAGCAATGAAGAGTTGCTAGGTTACTTCAAGATTCGTTTATTTAATGAGCGTTGGAACATGGTTGAATTGGCACAAGCAGTTGCTAACCAACCAATTGATACACCAATCGAAGAAACTCAATTGTTGGCTAAACAAGCATACGACGAAGCAAATCACTTCCGTATGGTTAAAGAAGTTATCGAGCATATCTCTGGTGTTGAAGCCAACTTAGCAGAACTTGGTGCTACTCATGGTAAGAAAATGCCATCTCAAGGTGTTTTTATTCTTGACAAATACAATGCACAAAACGATGAATTAGTATTGGCTCTTTATCAGTTCTTAGCTGAAGGTCGTGCTGCTGTTGTATGGCAAGCAATGGCTGAGTCTATTGAAGATCAATATGTTTCTTCACGTTACGCTAAAATTTCTCGTGACGAAAGATTCCACAGTGAAATCGGTCGTTTAAAATTAGAGAAACTTTGTACTACCCCAGAAGCACAGCAACGTGCTCTAGAC
>Ga0209246_10000859_pt1 | contig 12547 bp, 13 predicted proteins | sample LauGreSpBDMM15SN_2_FD_187560 | JGI IMG/M metagenome (GOLD analysis project Ga0209246, IMG submission 187560) | Freshwater lake microbial communities from Lake Michigan, USA - Sp13.BD.MM15.SN (SPAdes) (version 2) | ecosystem: Environmental > Aquatic > Freshwater > Lake | place: Lake Michigan...
CAAATCCTGACTTGATGTCGCCCAACAATAATAAAGTTTCAAGCAATCCACTGCTTCCCATCGTATGACCAATTTTTTGCTTGTACGAGGTTGCAACGAAGTCTTGTAGCGTTTGGGTCAAGGCGTTCTTTTCAGCCTTGTTGTTGGACGCTGTTCCAGTTCCGTGGGTCTTTACAATTTTAATCTCATTAGGGGAAATATTGCCATAGCGCATTGCGCCAGCCATAGCCTTTATGAAGCCTTTCCCATCCTCACACTGCCCAATGGCGTTTGTAGAGCGTTCTGAGGCGCTGTACGCCCCTACCAAACGGGCATGGGGCTTGATCTGTTGTTGGTTAACCGCGTCGCGGGACTCAAATACCGCCAAGGCCGCGCCCTGACCAACCCTAAACCCAAAATTAACCGAGTCAAAAGCGGATGGCTTGACGCCCTCTTGCTCCTGTTTTTCGGTGAGTACCGCCTTAGAGTCGCCAAAGAACTCCAAAACAGCGTTGGACACACCGTCCTCAACTGTCAACACAATCACACGGTCAAAGTTGTAAAACTGGATGAGATTTTGGACATCCATCATTGCCTTGAGGCTGGAGGCGCAGGCGCTGGCATCGGTGGTCACCATGTCCATGTCGCCGCAGGACTGGGCAATCCTGCCAGCATAGACCTGCGTCAACGTGAACGGCAGGAACTTGTAGGTGTAAGACAGCCGAGTGTCATAGGATCGTTGATTCAGGCCAGCAAAGTGGGCGTTGCCACCAGCAAGGATGAATGCCGTCTTGCCCACAGGGTTCTCGCGCAGGTACGTCAGCAACTCAGGGTCAAGCACCTTCTCGGCCAACTTGTGAGGGGGGTAGACCAGACCAGACTTGGCGCGGTTGTAGGTGTCTGGGAACCAATGCACCTTCTGAGGATAGACAATGTCGTCAAGAAGTTCGACGGTTTCGGTCGAGGCCGTGCGGTAGTGTGTAAGGTAAATCACTTGCACACCTCTTTGACTTCTTCCATAGAGGTTGGCTCTTTGGTCTTGTGGGCCATCACAAGATCATGGAGTTCCTGCACAGACGCGGGTGTCCAATCCTTGCTGATGGCGTCTTCAATGCCATAGAGTTCGTCAAAGTACATCAGCATGACTAGACCATCAAGGCTGTCCAATCCAATTTCCACAAAGACATCTTCCATTGAATCTGCAATGGATGGCTTGGTGTGCGCTGGCCGCGCCACCTTTGCCACATAGTTAAAAATTTCAATGAAGTTCATGTTGCCGTTTCCTGTGTCGATTCGTTGACGGCTCCGACCAGTGCTTGCGCCCAGTCATGCCAGTTCTCGTAGATGTAGGGGCCGGGTATCCCCTCGTTCACAAAGATGTCGATGGCTTTTAATCCAGCCGCCCACTCTTTCCACCCCTCTTCGGGAGTATTCATTGATAGCTGTTGCGCCGCATACGCCTCGCACATCAGGCTCGACCAAGAGTCCCATGTGTGATACCGAGGGTCGTATACGAGTGGTAACGCCATATTACGGTCTTACATCGCCAACATTGGCGTGCAACAAAACCTTACCTAATTGGTAGTCCCCGCCCTGCGTGTTGCTTGTAAAAATTAGCCGCAACTCACGGCGCTGTTCACGCAAGTCAATCTTGCGCGTGTCAGGGTCAAATGGATACGGCGCGGAAGTTACATCCTCTGCCTGCGCAAAGGGGCGACCAGTCACTTGGAATGTCATCTCGCCAGACTGAATAAAGTCAGGCTCCATGCGCTCTAAATGCAATTGAAAGTTGTCGCCAACAGGAGACATTTGCGATGGGCCACCCTGCACCCAGCCAAGGTCAGATGTCTGGAAAGAACTTTCAATCGCATTGGTCTGGCTTCCCACAACCTCATCAACGCCAAATTCATGTTGCCACAAAGTAATTTGGTTTGGAGGCGATTCAAAACTAGCCGTAACAATTGCAGTTGCAGTTGCCGCCGCAGAAATTGTCAAAGTTGTTCCAGAGAACCCAATAGTTCCAGATACAGCGCCAGCGTTAACCACCGACAAGGTGATGGTTGTGCCAACAATACTGACCACGGTTGCGGCAACTCCAAGCCCAGTACCCGTGACCAACTGCCCACGCAAAATGCCAGTAGCACTTGCCACAAGAATTGTGCTGGCTCCTGAAGTCCCGGTTGCCGTTGTAGATGCCGAATTTGGAGCAATAAACGTAATAGCCGTTGAAGTTGGAACACCAGCGGCAACCACCAACTGACCGACCGCAACTTGGTTGTTGATGGACATGGTCAGGGTTGTGCTGGCATTGGTTGTCGCAATGCTGGCAGAGAACAGAACAATTTGAGATGTTGGGTCTTCACCTGCATTGATTGGAAACTTGAACACTTGAGAGAAGTACCCAGCAGTTCTAGTCGCACCGTCAGAGCCGCCTGCGTCATACCAGCAGTTCTCACGAATGTTGTAGATGATGCAGTCGTTGCACTCTTCTGAGTCGCCTGATGGGTAGAACCACCAAATCTCACCAAAACGAGGAACTTTTTGCGCCCAAACTTTTTGACGCTGGTTGTAGTTCAGATTGTCAAAAAAGTAGTTCTGATTAAAATTGTTTGGTATTTCCTTGACCACGCCGTTGTACAGCAAGAATCGGTCAACACCAATCCAGTAGTAGATACCGTCATACTCAATGACGCACTGGCTGGAAAGGATAGATGTCTGGCTGGAAATAATGTCATAACGCCAGTAAAAGGTTTGCGGGACTGAGGCGACCGTTACCGTGGTTGGCGTGTAGGACACTCGGATAAGCGAATCAAGCGCCCAGAACAGGCCAGAGGGGGCGTTAGAGCCGCCTCGCACGGGCAAGCCCTTGACAATCTTTGTGGAGGCCACATTGGTCTCGTTAGCGTCAGGGCCGTTCCAATCAAAGGGGTCTCCAGCAACACAGTTCTTGATAAGGCCGTTGTCGCCGTACACAAAAACATATGGATGCAAGACCACTACGCCACCAGCAACTTCAATGATGTCACCCGTAGGGGTTGTGCCAGTGGTGTCCGTCAGAGGAGACAAGACCGTCCCGCCAATAGTTCCAGCCAAAACAGGGGACACGGTTGTTTGGTCAATTTCAAGGAGGTTCTTGCCCGGGTGCGCCATCAGCAACTGGTTCCCCGAACCCTGCGAGTCAAACGACGAATCAAACTGCCACAGGTTCAAATCGCTTTCCGTAAAACCATCATTGATTGTTGCAACATTGATAGTGAAGCCACTGCCAGTGCCGCCAATTGATGCCGCCGTGGCGCTCAACGTGTTGCCAACGACATACCCGTTGCCAGCCGCTGTGAGCGTTACTGTGGTTACCGTTGCGCCAGCCACAATGATGGTAGCCTTGGCTCCAGAGCCAGAGCCACCTGTCAGGGCCACGTTGGTGTACGTTCCATTGGTGTACAGCGTTCCACCCACTAAGGTGTTAAGGGTCAGAACAAGACCCGTAAAGGTGAACTGGTTAATGCCAGAGCCAATACCAGCGTTGTTGATGTTGACAACCTCAACGCCATTGTTGTATCCGTTAAAAACTTGGTTGATGCCATCAGCAGAGTTGACGTAAATGCCACGGGAGTAGCCATGCGCGTCAGTCACGATGGCTCGGTATCCACCAATCTTGCGAGGACGACCACGCTGAAAGCGAACCCACTTGCCATCGGTGTAGACGTTTGCATCAAATACTGTACCGTCCCGCTGAATGCCAGCGGTGGTGTCAATCGAGAAAACCTTCTTTACCATCAGAAGACTCCGCCAGAAATCCCACCTGTAAAAGTTCCAGTGCCAGTAATACTCAACCCTGTTGCAGAAAACGAGGCAAGGTTTACGCCAAGAATGGCGACGTTCATTTGACCAGAGGTTGCGCGGTAGATACCTGTTGAGGTTTCAGTTGCAAAGTTCAAGGACGGCGAACCCACCGTACCATCGCTCAAACTGATACCCGTTGCGCCAGCGAGGTAGGTGTTGGCGTTCAGGATGTTGACGGAGTCGCACACGAGGATGGACTGGGCCGTCCCGGGAACCGTTGCCGTACCCCCGCTACCCGTCGTAAAGGTCAGCGTGTACGGGCCAGCACTCGTTGCGTTCAGGATGTAGTACACCTGCACCGTTGCGGGCAGGACAATTGTCACGTTGCCAGCCAAAGCCCCTGTGTACTTCTGCACCACGTTGGCGGCTTCTGTTGCCGTCAATGTGTATGTGCCAGACGATATTGCCTTGGTCAACTGGGTGAAGTTGAACAGCGTGGACTTGCCAAGGCCAACTGTGTAGAACGTCGTTCCGCTTGACACAATCATTGCTGAGTCAGCAGGTTGCAAAACAATGTTGGTTGAGCCGTTAATGGTGTTGCCGCTCTGCCCTGCAATTGTCAGCGCCCCAGAACCTGAGTTGCGAACCATCGTAAACCAGTTGTTGCCAAGCGTGGTCGCCAAGTCAAGCGTAAAGGTTCCTGCGCCACCCGTCCACACGAGCGCCGCCGCCCTGTATGCAGAAGTCAGGGCAGTAGGGTTTGATGTCGTAGTGACTGGATGGCTTTGGTTCAGTGTGGTGCTTAGAGCCACCAAGCCGTAACCAGCAAGCGTTGCCGCATCAGCAGACGAAGAGCCAGTACCAAAAGCAATGATGCCCCATGTGCCTTGGTTATCGTTGTTTGAGGTGATGTAGATGTACTTGGACTCGCCAGCCGCAATCGTGATGATTGTGTTCAGACCCGTGAAGTCTTTGACCGTAAATGAGTTCGCGCCGATGTTGCGAATCAGGGCATCTTGACCGACCGAGGCTTGGTCGGCAGGGGGCATGAAAAGCGACAGCCCCGCAGTGGAGGCCGTGACCTGCATAATCCGCGCCGCATAGTCACCAGTGGCATTACCGTTGATGGGCCACGACAACTGCGTGTTTGCGGTCAGCGTAATGGAGCGATAGGATACGTCAGTTGGTTGGATGACGTTACCCGTAAAGGGGCTGTTGTAACTCATTTATGTGTCCAATACGGAAGATTGACGGTCACCGATGCGCTGTATATCTTCGGCCTTCAGTGTCTGGATGATAAGGTCATAGTTCTGCTGCCACATAGGCATCCGCTCATCGTTCTTGAGGAACGGCATTGCCTGCAACAGCGACCCGTATAGCAACGCTTGGGGCGCGTAGATGGTGAACCAATTGACTTGGTTAGAGGAATCCAGCGGCTGGATTCTCTCGTAGTACAGAACCTCAAATGCGTATGCCACGTTGGGCGCGGGGGCCACAAGCCAGTGGGTGTAGTCGTAGTCGCCGTAATAGACTGGGATGCCAGTAACTGCGGCGCTAGGGGAGTAGTCCCTCAAATACTCATACTTGCGGAGAAATGCTGGCTGGCGCTCACCATTGACCAAAATGTTGAAAGAGACCGTTTTATGCCACCGGGCAGGCTTGTCAATGATGGGCTGGCCTATCACCATCGTGCTTTGGTTGACGGTCATGTTCCCCAAAAACTTGATTTGGCTGGCAATGATTTGCTCCGCCAGCATAATGAACAGGGGAATCTTTTCAAGCGTGGCTGTGTCAGACCGCTCCAGATACGATTGGATGTTTTCGACCAAAGAGTCGTAAGTCATTACGGCGGCAACTGGCATCTTGAGACATCCTTTCTTTTGTTTATTTTAAGTGGTAAGTGCGCTCTAGGCAAACGGGCGAGTTCCAGCCTTGTCGATGATAAGCGCCTGCCTGCGTGGGGTTCCGTCTGGAGTGTTCGTCACGCTGATATGCGTCCAAGAATCAAACTCACGGATGATTTGGTCAAAAGGCAGGCCAGCGGCAATTATTGCCCTAACCACGGCATCAGGGGCCATGCTGGGGACTCGGAAGTCGCAAGCGGCTCCCACCCTATGTTGGCTAGAATCTCGGCTTCCTACGCTGTCATTGACCTGTTTTGACCTGAACCCAGAATTGACCATGATTGGCTTGCCGTCCAGAGCCGTCTTTACTTGCTCTAAGAACTCAGCCAGCCGCAAAAGGTTTGCCAACTCCGAGTCGTTTGGCGTGTTGTCAAACTGACGGTGGCTGGTGGCAGTCAGTTCTTCCAGTGTGAAGTGTTCTGTCAAGTTCATTTTTTACTCAACAAATCTGTCTTGGCCTGAGAGCCAGCACTAGAACCAAAGTAGTACGCAATGATTCCTGTCCAAGCAGTACCCAGACTGCCCAACATCATCAAAATGGCAGGGTTGCCAGAGTCAATCTTGTTGAAGAACATCATCACCATGATGGAGAAAAACCCAATCGTCACAAGACCCGCCAACAAAGGCGGCATCAAAGAGCGGGTAGTTGCCTGCATATCCCGTGCGGACTTGCGGTCTTCAACCTCCAATTTTTCAAAGTTAAGGCCAAGTTCCTGCGCCTGCTTCTGCAACTCAATTTCAGCAATCTTGACTTGAGCAATTTGGTCTGCTGTCAGCTTGCCTGACTCAATAGTCTTTTGTGCGTCTTCAGCCGAGATGCCCATAACTTTTGACACTACCCCATAGGCTAGAGTCCCAAACGGGCCACCCATCGCGGTGGCGATTGTCGGCGCGATTTGTTTTAACCAATCCATTGTTTATCTCCTTTGAAAATCACATTTGCCAGCGCATTGGTCAAGAATCTCATAAGAGATATAGACGACAAAACCCACCATAGCAAAGAAGACTAATGCCAGCAACACAATCTCAAGAGCCTCTTCAACTTCTTTTTTGTGCTTTGCCGCCGTTTCTTTTTCTCGCCTAGCATCGTGAGCCGCTTCAACATCCATCGCCGCCGCTCGTTCTTTTATACGGTTCCAGACGTCTATACGCCCCGCCTGCATAAACAACAACTGCAACTCAGCCTCAAACCTTTTTGCTTGGTCAAGAGCCATCTCTATTTGGATGGCAACTCCCATGCTAGACTTGGATTTCTTTGCTTGAGTAACAGCCTTTGTTGCCGTACTTTTGGCGTCAAAATACTTCCCCAACACGGGGCCAAGGGAGGCAACGTCATCGACGGTTTTACTGACCTTCTTGATTAAGGCAACAGCGGCTTGTATTCCCGCAAGAGCCGTTAGAGGGTCTATCATTTTCCTTCAACCTTTTTCCACTCAAGGCAAACAACCTTTCGGTTGTAAACATCTCCTGTCCATGTCCAGCGGACGCAACGGTATTCAATTTTGTCTTTGCTAACCGCTATTGGCAAAAAAAAACTGTGAAAATTAGACATTTCACAGCCAGCAATTACAGCCCCAAAATCTTTTTGATGAGTTCCCCAGCCACCCCGGGGCCGAACAGCACGCACACAATCACCCCATACAGCAGGTACTCAATCCTGTTCATCCGCTTTGTACCTTCGTCAAAGCGGTTCTGGATGCCCTCGTACCTCTGGGCGCAGATGGCCTCGTGGATGCCTAGACGCTTGTCCGTTTCGTTGGCAAGTTCGTGAACATCCGCCATGCCTACTCCGCAGGAGGCTCAACAGGCGCTACGGGTTCAATAGGGGCTTCAGGCACTGAAGGGGCTGTGAACGCGCCAGTCTCGGCGTCGTATGACCAACCTGATTGAACTTCGTCAGAACAGAAAACAATGCTCTTTAAGAGGTCAGGGTGAAAGCATTGCTGGATAGAAAAACCATCAACTGGTTTGACAATCTCTACAACTGCGTTGCCTTGGATTCGTGCGTATGTCATTTTTTTACCACTCCACAATAACCATGCCAGCACCAGCAGGGCTAGAAGCGTTTGAGCCTGCACCACCCCCGGGGTAGCCACCAGATTGGATGTTGCCACCACCCCCACCGCCACCGCCATTTATGCCGTTTAAGTTTTGACCACCACCGCCGCCAGTGCCAATAAAATCTATTGAAAAGTATGGCATTCCAACTGTTGGAGGATTTCCAGTAGCCGCAAAAGAAGAACCGCCAGAGCCAAAAATACCATTACCGCCCTGAACACCGTTGGTGTTTCCTCCTCCGCCACCTGACGCGCCAGTTCTTCCGTTTTCGCCAGTAGCGGCGGCGCTTTTCCCGCCATTGCCGAAAAGAGATGCAACGCCGCCCCCAGCAACGTCATAGTAACCAGCGCCACCAGTGGTATTTATATCTCCACCAACACCAGTTCCGCCAGCAGTTACTGCCGCCGACGACACAGAAGCGCCTCCTGTTGCAGAGCAATATGACCCAAACGAAGAAGTGCCACCCGTGGAACTAGCGCCAACCCCCCCCGCGCCAACGGTTACGGCAACAGAAGCGACTCCTGTCAATTCGTATATGGCACGCATTGTGAAGCCACCGCCTCCGCCTCCTCGACCACCGCCACCACCAAAGCAACGAGCGCGGACGTTGGCAACCCCGGGAGGGACAGTCCACGTTCCAGAGGAACTAAAAATTTGCACCTGTCCATTGCCAAACACCCCACTAATTGGGTTAAAGGCGGTAGATTGAATAGGGACTGCCATTATGAATTTCCTTTTAAATTGACGCTTCTGCCGTTGAAGGTTCCCTTGAGGCCACCCACAGCGCCGCCCGTGCTGTCAAAGGCTCCACTCGCAGTGCCTGTGTATGACGCGCCCAACAAAGCCTGCCCATTGGTCGCCAACTGCCCCGTAGAGCCTGCTGTTGCGCTTGTAATGGCAACCCCAGCAAAAGCACCCGAAATAACGCCAGAGGTTGTTACTGGCGCAATTGCAGTCAATGCTGAAGGCGTAACCCCCGCAGTTATGTTGTATACGTTTGACAGGCTCGTGCCATTGATAATTATAAAAGAAGGGTAATTAGAAGCACCACCCAAGAACGTAATAATTGCATTATTTCCAGCGCCAGCCGTAACTCGCGGCTGGGCAGATATTGTGCCTACAATTGATGGGTTATATGCATTATTTGAAAACATTGGCACATTGTTTGTGGTTGTTGTTTCAAACGGCAATGGTTGACCATTGCTGAACGTCATTTTCGCTGGAAGACAAGCAAAACCCATATTTGTAGCACTATAGGATGTTGCTATAACTATATTTCCGTTACCCGTCATCCCTACTCCCATCATAGGATAAGAGGTTGGGTTGTTTGAAGAACCTAAACCATTAGGCCAATCAGTACCTAATCCGCCAGTGTAATAAGGAGCCATTGCTCCCGTATCACTCATCATTGAATAGGCTGGACTCCCACCATTATATGTTGTAATAATATAAGTACCAGACTCTGTTGCGCACATTTGAGGGCTTTGATTATACGCACCACCCGCACCCAGACCTGTGCCGTTTGTAACTACTGCCCATGTATTTGTGTTTGTTGGCACATATGAATGGAAAAAACTCTGCCCGTAAGTTGTAGAAAAATAAGCAAAACCAAAACCGCCATAAGAATTACCAGCTATTGAAAATCCCTGCGAACCAGTGTATGTAGTAAGAGAAATATTCTGCAAAGCCGTAAGCGTAGAGTTATAAACCCGTACATTAGAATTAGACCCGTCTGTACTGTAAATGATGGCAAACTTATTATCTTGCAAACCAGTAATGTCAAATTGAGTTTGAGCGGAAAAGTTATAAAATGAAAGCGACGTAGAAGTTGTTAAGGCGTAGCCAGAAGAGTAAACATCTAAATTAAGAGTCGTTGCGGCTGAATTGTATTGCACAACAAAACCACCACCAGACAAGGCGGCAACTTTTAATGCATAAGTAGACGACGTACCCGTCCCAACACTTATGGTAATTACAATACCGCCTGCTATGGAGTACACATTTGCAGTAATATCCGAACCAATCTTATAAACCACAACAAAATTACCATTTGGCAATGAGCAACTTGCAATTGAATTTGCTGTTGAAGAAACAATCGCCGTGGGGCCAGACACTGTGGCTGGAGTATTTGTGTTAACAGCACTTTGAGTTGTAGCTGGATAAAACGATACAGAATTGGGATTTGAAAAAGGTGTAATTCCAGCGGCGGTTACGCCTGAAACAACGTACGGCGTACCTACTATGGAGGTAAATGGCGTGACAAGATAACTTGATGTGCTAATTCTGCAATAGAATTGTTGTGTAGGTTTCTGCTGATTGGTTACAGAAATCCAGTACGCATTAACAAAGCCGCTAGACTCAAGCAATGTAACTCGATTGTTACCAGCGCAAAATCCACCAGTCACTTGAATAGGGATTGCACCAGTGCCATTTGAACCGCTGATACAAGTTCCAGAAGAGTTATAGAATGCGTACTGCATATTCCCATAACCATCTGAAAAATACAAAATAAAATTACCAGTGCCAACAGCCTGAACGCTCAAATACGAACCGCCATAAGAGGTTTGATAGAAAAGGTTTGCAATAGGAATTGCAATAGTTTGTGAACTTAGCGTGTTGCCTGTTGGTAAAAATCGAAACGCTGGATGACCGTATGTTCCATTGTTTGCGTTGTAACCTATGACAATAGTTGTTCCATCCGACAAAACGGAGGCGTCTGGCCCAGCTAAAGTACCAGCACTAGAAAGACTAGAGGGGGTGGTAAACGAAATGCCACCAGTAATTGATGTTCCACCTGAATTATAAAGATTGTAGTAGTAAGTGGTAGCATCGCCACGGTCGCAAATAAATACAGAACTATCGCTTCTTGATGTTAAAGCAAATGAGTTCTCGTTAGACGCCGCAGTTATTCCTGTATTAATGGCGGCATACGCGCCAACGCCAGTAGAACTGTATGCCCGTAAATATAATGTTGCGCCAGTGTCTTTTATTGCAATGGCAAACCCACCATTGGCAAGAGCCGTCATTTCTAAAGGGCAATAAGTCCCGCCACCGCTAAAGGCAAGTGAGGTGTCTTGCGTTGCGGCTGTTACAACAGTTCCTGCATTGTCGTAAATTGCATAGTTGACGACGTTAGATGTGCCACCAGAACTATTGCCCCATCCCACGGCAAAACCACCACCAACTAAAGCAACAACGGAAACGCAGGCATAAGTTGCTGATACAAAAGTTGCCGAAACAAGCGTAGAAGCAACTACAACAGTGCCGCCTGCATCAACCACTCTAAAATAAACACGGTTCGCTTGCAAAGCAGATGAGTTGTACATTGACCACGCTTGAACAATATTCCCATTGGTTAAAACAGACGCAAATCGTCTGCTTGTTCCACCGCCAGAGCCTGCTTGCATCTGAGCGTAAGTAAACGCTGGGGCAACAATTCCACCTGTCCCAGATGGGTTGATTGCGGCTGAATCTGGAAAACTAAAATTTACAGTGCTTGGTGCTGTCAAGTTGGCTGGATTCTTGTAGTCGCCATTCTGGAAGTACACAGGGTCACCAGCATTGAAGCCAGTGGATGTGTAGACCTCGGCAACGCTTGTCGTGCCTGAGTTGTTTGGAAGCTGTTGAATAGAACGTGACATTTTTAACCCTCGTATCCGTAGACGTTGACGCTCACACCTGCAACGCTGGCATAAGCAACCACCAATTTACCTGAAGTAGCAACGATGCCACCGCGCTCCAAAACGCTGTTCGGAGGAATCACAGTCTCAAACTCCAAGTACTCAGCCGCTGTTGGTGTTGATATCGCGGCAATTGCCAAGTTGACGGCAACAGGGAAACCGCTTGTGTTGTTCATTGCGACGTTGAACACGGAAGGAGTCGCACCAACCGTGTAGACCGTGGTGTTTGTTATGGCGGCAAGTGATGCCTGACCTAGTGTGCCTGATGCCATGTTCGTTCCTTAAAATTGAGCCATGTAATATGTTTGTGCAATTGTTGGCCCAGTTGCTGGCGGAGCCGCCGCCGCCGCCCAATACGCTGATGTGCCATCAGAGGTCAAAACTTGCCCAGCAGTACCGATGGTATTGACCAGCGAGAACTGCGCCCTGTAGGGGGTCACAGCCGTGATGGTGATGGGGTTTGTGCCAAAGACTGCCGCACCACCTGCGTTGAACGACCCAGCGGTGGCCGGAGCCACGCTTAAAGCTGGAACAAACGGTTCCCACTGAGTGCCGTTCCAAATCCAGTTGTACCCCGTCGCAGGGGAATAAACTTGCCCCGTTGTAGGGCTGACAGGTGGTGTGAAGTTAAAAGCCATTTTTAACTCCAGTTACCGACTCGGTTCACTGCATTTGTACCAAGGGGGCGAATGCGGAAAAAGGAACCCGCACCAACCAGAGCGGTAGCCGCAATACCCAATGACACTTGAGGAACAATCGTTCCTGCGCCAGCCACCGTGATGTAGCCTTGAATCACCGCAAAACCAGTCGTGGTTGTTGAGGCTGTTGCAATCGCAGTGTTTGCCGCGACGTTGTAGGAGATGGTCGCCGCAGTAGGTGTTGCAAACGCCGTCTTGGTTGCGTTGGCTGTCCAATACTGGTTAATTGTTGCAGAGCCACCTAGAGCAAAGCCAAACGAGCCAGAAGACGCAGACATGGACGACAGGTTAAATTGGCACTCAAACTCAAAGGTTCCAACTGGCAAAGTCACAGCGCCGTTTGCACTTGCATTAAAAATTTGTTGCGCCGCAGTGGTCGATGTGAGCGTGAAGTTTGACGTTTGCAGAATAAACTGCTCCGTCATCCAAACGCCACGGGTGCTGG
>Ga0209246_10000862_pt1 | contig 12538 bp, 4 predicted proteins | sample LauGreSpBDMM15SN_2_FD_187560 | JGI IMG/M metagenome (GOLD analysis project Ga0209246, IMG submission 187560) | Freshwater lake microbial communities from Lake Michigan, USA - Sp13.BD.MM15.SN (SPAdes) (version 2) | ecosystem: Environmental > Aquatic > Freshwater > Lake | place: Lake Michigan, USA...
CTCCTTTTGTATCCACTCAGGCGAGTGCCGAGATTTTAGTAGAAGATCCGTGTCTAAATCCAAGAGGCCAGGGGCCTAATAACTATACCGATGAATGTATGCGCCAGACAATTTTGGCGGCCGGCTGCTCAACAAACGGTACGTGGTATAAGAATCTTCCACCAGCGAATGATAGAAATTTTCAGCGTTCTTCCTACACAATGGATCTTAAGTGGATAAATCAGCTTTTTGGTGAAACTGTTCCAGATGTAAGCATGGGTTGCCGTGGTATAGATATTAGTAGCCCTTGTGACAGATTCTTGAACGGCGGTGTTCCAGATGAGACATGTATGACCTACCTATATACAAATCAATCTGAAGGAAATAAGCGCATTGGTCGCACGTACAACGCCGCTCCCGTAACGCTAACCAGCATGTTTAAGAATAATACTCAGTTTTGTCAGAGCACAGGAAGTCTGAATCCCGCAAATCCTAATGGACTCGCCACCTTACAAGAGAAGGCGAAGGATGGATATAATGGATATACAGGTATTGATGCAGTACGCAGATTCTTGTCAGATGTGTTTACTAAGGCCACGAGCAATTTGGACGCAAATCTCTCAGATGCCAATGGAGGACGTAGGGACAGTTGGGCACAATGTATTGGAGCACCTATTGCCGACCCTCCTCTCAATTTTGTAAAAACGAATATAAAGGATGATGTTATAACTGCACAGGCTCAGTGCCACCCCTTTCAAAGAACTATTAATCCTAGACAAAACAGCAATATGGGTCAACTAACTATGACTGGTGATTATATCTTATCATTCAATATTACACCTAGAGGAATTGTTGGAGGTTGGGCGAATATCGTTCATTTTAATAAGGTGGATCATCCATTTGATGGAAGTCGTTGTCCAGCCATTTGGTTTTGGCCAGGAAACTTACAATTACACGTTCGTATTGGAGATATAGGACCAGGCGGGCCTAATTGGGGAATTGATACAAATCCTATCCCTATTAATCAGAAATCTTCTTTTCGTCTTGAGTGTATTGGTAAGAAGGTCACTCTCACAGTGAATGGCGATGTCTGGAATGTAACACAACCTGGAAGAAGAGATAATGGTTTAGTTAATGTATACGCATCTAATCCTTGGTATCAGCCAGCAAATGCTTTATTAGAGAATTTCTGTTATATGCCGCTGTAATGTGAATTCTGAATTATATTTGATGGTAATAGAATGGCGAGCCAACAATTAAATTTACTTCGTAGTGCCAACCAAGCTGAGCTGGTTGGCAATACGGCCCCGCCAAATATGGCAAGAGTTCCTGACAATTTGTTAAAGATTGCTTCACCAAGCGGATTCAATTTATTAAATACAAAGTCCGATACGACTGCTTCCGACGCAGCAGCAGCATCGTGCCGTGCTTACAAAGATATTACTGGCCTTCGTCAGCTTCAAAAAGACCAGCTCAATAAGACACATTTTCAACCAGGATGTGGCTGGAGATATAAGCCTTCCAATGGAATTAATCCTGAGATTAGCCAGGGTGCCTTTGGCACGGCAAATGGTCCTATAAATGCTGCAAGTGGAAGCCCTGATGAGGTTAGTGGAGGAACAGCATGGTTCTGGGATTTGAATAAGGCTGAGAAAAATATTTCGGCAAAGACATGTGCCAATGCCTCTAAATGCTCTCAGCTTGGGCTCTTAGGTCGTTACACTGAGGTATGTGGCTTTTGTAAATCTTCTGGTGCCATGATTCCTGTTGTTAAATCAGCAAGTGGCACTTTATATACGGCCAGATATCCTAAGGACCGTGGTTTGTTGTGCCCAACCTCTGATATTGTAACAGCCGGCACAGGCAAGTGTCCTACTGATGGCTTTGCGAATTTTACCGGATCTACAGGACTTCCTAAAAATGGCCGTGGTGATTTGAACGAGGCGTTTGGCTCACTTCGTCCTTCAAGAGGTAATCCTAAAGAAGGATTCGCTAATCTTACCCTAAATGACCTAGACCAATGCTCAGAGCCTCCTCTATCTCGTGATTGTGTTGTCCTAAGCGCACGTATGGCTGGCTGCTCCGATGAGGGCACACTGATTTCCGCACTAAATGCAGCACCTGGTACGGGTGATTACGATTCTGTGTTAAAGACAAATCCTGCATTTACTGCCTATAAATCTGTGGCTGCACCTGGGATAACCAGTGCCATTCTTAAAGATGGCTCTGTGGCATTAACCACTGCACTCGATGATTTTGGCAGTCTAGTACGCAATTCTCAGAGTTCTAATCCTAAGCTAGCTCTATCTGCCCGTGACTTATGTGTACGAAAGGGTGCCTTTGACGACTACGATTTCTGCTCAGAAATGACGGCGGAAACCCTTATTAGTAGCACGAATATTAAATGTGTTCAGCAAGATTGGCAGAGAAGAGGAGGCTCTGCTCAAGGAACAGGATATCCTAACCTTGCAGGCTGGGCAGGAAAGAGATATCAAGAGTATCTTGACTATACCATGGCAATTATGTACGATATGAACTCTCAAGAAAAGTTGACGAATTCTATGGGAATTAAGCAATTTATTGGTAGTGATACATCAGATGGTCAGGTAAATGCAGCACCTCTTCCTATGAACGAGAATACTCGTGGTGCCGAGACAGTGTGGTTTGATTTGGTGGATGCCTATAACCAGAATTCTATTCCCGTTGTTCTAGGGTGTATGTTACGCATGGCGAAGGATAGGTCTGTGTTAAATGGTGAAGTTCTACCTTCCTTCAATGGCTGGCAAGAATTAAAGAATAAACACAACTTCCCCAGCTCAGACAATAAGGCATATACGAGTGCATTTGAAATCCGCTCAACTGTTGATGAGCAAATGAAGTTTGCAATTGGAACCGATGATGGGTTTATGCTAAGCGTGAATCAGAATCCCTTTGAAGGAACACAGCACAAGGGAAATGACTGGGGGTCATGGAGATACCAACCCCCTACAGCATATGAATCTGGTTTCTATCCTATAAGGTCTGAAAAAACGGGAGGAAAAAATACGATTGTGACAAAGTGGTTCAATGGATATGGCGAGGCGTATTCTACATTTAATATCTGGCGTAAAAGCACTAATGGCTGGAGGAGGGGCGCTGACTCAGAAGTCTATCTAACACAAGAGCCTTTGGCGCCCTGGATGCAATATGAAATCTGTACACGTCCTAATAAGTGGGGTACTTACACGGGTTTTCTTGAGAAACGCTTCAACGGTCCATCTGCTTATCATTGGTCGAGTGGTCAGGCCTTCCCCAGCTTTGATGTGAATACAAGTGCCGTGGTCTATCAAACAGACCAGAATCTCCGCAAAGAAGTTCCTGGAAAGAAGGCATTCATGACATTTAACAGCAGTAGTTGGTGGCAGACCTTATGTAATTTCCATGTGAATGGATTCAAAACACTTACAATGCTGGTGCGCCCAGTGGCAAATCTGGCAAATGGAGCAGTGGTTCCTGTGTTTTTCCACACAAATCTAAAAACGTTTATTTCTGGATTCAATATGATAAATAACAATGGTCAATATGTCTTTTCTTTTACAGCCAAGGCGTTTGATAAGCTTTTATGCTCAACCACTGTGACACCTGTAATGAATGAGTGGAATTTCATTGTTATCCAGTACTTGGGCGATGAGAACGGTTTACGCAAAATCACCTTTCACTGCGAGAGTCTAAAACGCCTTGAGTTGTATCATGTTCGTTGTCAATTCTCTTGGGCTCTTCTCGCAAATCAGAATATAAGTGGAAGTCCTTTAATTGGAACTCCTGGAAGCCACAATCCAGATAATTCTGGCTGGTTTATGTTTGGTGCATCCACGGCAGAAATGCACAGAAAACCTGGTATGTGGCCATGGTCAGCAATGGGCTTCAAAGGAGACGTGGCATGGCTTCACGGATTCCGTAATTTCCTAGATACGGAGCCACTTCTCACCTCAGAAATAAAACAGACATGGATTTCCCGCTGGCCTCGTGGGAACATTGACGGTGAGTCTAAATAGACGGTGAGTCTAAATAGACGGTGAGTCTAAATAGACGGTGAGTCTAAATAGACGGTGAGTCTAAATAGACGGTGAGTCTAAATAGACGAGACAACACCTATGTAATATGCTCCCTCCAATATTTATTATGTGTCATCCTGAGTATGAGCCGATACGATATCAACTCCTACTCAGTCAATTACCAAAACGTGGTATTCCTCTGGAGACAGTTCATTGGGTGCGTGGTCCCTGGGGCTCTGAGATTTCTGCAAGTGATTTCATGAAAGTATATGACCCATTCAATGGACGTCACGGATTTTCAATGGCGATGTCGTTCAAATCTGCTGCGCTTTTACGGGGGGAAGTGAGTTTGGTTTTGACGTTTTATTTGGCGATTCAAGAAGCTTTGGCCATGGCTGGTCCACAGGGACATCCAGAAATGTTCCTTTTTTTTGAATCCGATGTTGTTCTGCGAGAAGATTTCTTAGAGCGTTTGGAATTTGTGTTAAATGATGTTCGTGAGTGGGACTATATTAGTCTAGGTGAAGGCGTAGGGACACGGCCGAAGGGGGCGGAATTCAGTTATTTCGCCCCTACCAAGTTGTATGAGCCAGACCATCAATTTGTATTTCGATGTACAGATTCTATGCTGTTTCGCAGAAGTTTCTTGGAAAAACTTCGGCTAACCTTGTTGCCTTTTCGTGAGTGTCTGGATTGGGAATTGAATTTTCAGATGCTTCTTCATCGTGGAGTGTCCCTATGGGCAGACCCACCGCTCGTTGAGCCTGGAAGCGGGAGGTCAAGGAGTGTGTCTTTATTACCTGGTTGAGCGAAGCGTACAAGAGCGAAGCGTACAAGAGCGAAGCGTACAAGAGCGAAGCGTACAAGAGCTTAGAAAAGCGTACAAGAGCTTAGAAAAGCGTACAAAAGCGTACAAAACCTTAAAATAAAACGACATCATCTGTCACTCGTCCATCGGCGTCGGCTACTGCTGTTCCAATACGGCGAGTTCTCAGAGTATCACCACGGGCGAATAAATCATAACTGAGTGCGGTGCCAGACTTACTTAGAACTGGCACCGCAATATACGGAACACCGTCAATATTTACCACGACGGCCTTCACAGTCTTCTTTTGTTGAGGCCTTTGCCCAGGCATTGGTGCGCCAGGAATTGGTTGGGCAGCAGCGGCGGCAGGAAGAGGTGCCTCTGCCCCTTGGGCCCCTTGGCCTTGGGCCTGGGCAAGTGGGGCCTGGGCAAGTGGGGCAGCTAAATCTGTCTCCTTGAATTTCGTCGATGTCTCAGCGATATCCTTAGAAAGAATCGGATGATAAGCGTATTGCTCAGGTGTTCCTGGCAAAGTAATACACCCTAGACCATCCTCCTCATTCTCGTATTGATTGATTTGACAATCAACCGCACTAGTTTTCATTAAATCTTGTATATTTTGAAGAAGTTTCTTCTTATTCTCACTGAGTGAATACAAATACTCGTCAGAAGTTAAAACATAATCTTTTACACCATCTATGACAGGTAGACCAGCCTTTGCCGCATCACTCGGCTTCATTCCATCGCCACTCAAGACAGCCATATCAATGCGCCCAAATGCCGTTGAGCCATCAGGATGTAAGAGCGCTTCTGGAGCAAAGGTTGAGCAATATGTGAACACTTCTACAGTTCTCTCATTGTCCTCTGGAGATGCGCTGTAATTCAAGTCAATGTGTGAGCAGATACGCACGGCACGACCTTTTACTTGGTCTGTTCTCACAGGATTCCAATAAGGCTCCATGATATGAACACGGCGTACATTTTTTAGGGAGAGACCCTCAGCACCAGCACTCGTAATACAGAAAACACGACATAACTCGCCACGTAGATTTCCTGTGAAGCCAGATTCCACAAGAACATCAGACATTTCTTGAGGTAAATCAGTGAATGAACTTGGTTTACCTTCGGTAGGAGGAGAAAACTTGGCGTTAAAGACTTTTAGAGCTAGAGACCGTACTTCACGAGATTCGCTGCCTGTGAAAGAGAGATAGCGATTTATGGAAGGACCCTTTTTGAGACTTTTGATAGTCTCAGCACTAAACTTACCTGATTCTTCAATGACTATAGGATGGAAATCGTTGATTTTTAAGACAACCAAGAAAATGCCGATTCCTTCCATATCAAGAAACTGACTGTAGACTAAGCTACTACCTTTTCCTTCAATGATTCGCTCTAAAATCGCTGCGTATTTGGGGCTGTATTTCATGAGTCCTTCGGGATTTGGTTGCGTATGAGCGGCAATCTCATCTACGATTTTTCTGCCGAGGGGGAAGAGACGTAGGCGAGTTGAAGCAAAATTTGTAAGGCATGTCTTGGCTCGTTTGGTGGCATCTAAATGCTTTTCTCCAGGGGCAATTCCACGCTTACATTCGGCAGCTTGTTTCTCCTTTTGTTTCAATATGATATTTGCGGCAGTTAGAGTGGGCTTTTTTGCTACTTGAGCTTGTTCTTTTGCAGCAGCTGCTGCTGCAACTGGGGCTGCAGCAACTTGGCCTTCAGGCCCTGTAGGAGCAACCGCCTCTAGCTCACCGATAAGAATAACTTCTTCGCCTTCAGGCTCAGAGGCAGAGGCAGAAGCAGAAGCCTCTTCCTTGAATGCCTGTTCCTCAGCCTTGTCAATCTGCTCATCTTCTGCCTGAGCTTCCTCTCCCTCTTCAGAATCACCTTCAAGAACAAGTTCTTGTTTTTGTGCAGGAACATCAGCATCCACAATTTCCTTATCCTTACCAATCTCAGCCACGGCCTCCATTTGATTTCTCGGACGAGGGCGAGTAATTCCCTCAGGAAAGGCGAAGTTACAACTCTGACGACTGAACATACGATACGAATTAGGCGATTTCATTTTGGCAAGCTCGTATAATTCAGCAACCAGATTCCCCATCTTTCCAGCCGCTGCAGCACCGTCTGTTTTTTTGGCCTTCTGCTCTAACTGCTGCTTCAACTCCTCACCTCTAACACGTAAATACTCAGCCTGTGCGTATGGTGTAAAAGGAACACGCACAAGCTCGTCTCTCGTCACTTGAGGCATGAGCTCTTTCTTGCTTCCACGATAATACGAAATCAATCCTTGGAGACGCTTTCTCAGAACAATCTTGTTTTTCAGCGTCGTTCCATCAATCTCTAAGAAGGTATCACGAAACTCCTGGCCCACTGGAGGAAGAAGGGGCTCTGATTTAAACTCAGGCTGTTTCATAATCTTGAGTCCCTTTGCCTTAATTTCCTCAATAATCTCTATTACACAATCTGCAAGAGATTTCGTCGGCTCCTTAGAGCGTTGGGCGCCTAATATACCAGCAGAATCAACCGCTTTTATAATTCCTTCAGGAAGCGCTGTGATGAGAACAGACATATTAAGACCTTGTAATTCAACTTCTTCGAAATCAATTCTCGGATTATCCTTCAAGATTTTCTGGATAGTTTTACGATTTTCCTCGGAAGCTGGGCCAACTGTGAAAGAAGATGTATGGATGTATCCTCCTAATAAATTAGTCAAAATCGCAATTTCTTCAGGGAAGTTAATGAGGGGAGTGCCTGATAGGCCAATGATTTTTGAGCCTCTGGCGCCTTCAAGAAGACGATAGAGAAGGTAGCCACGCTTGTAGTTTGTAAGATAAGGACGTTTAGGGTCAGTCACCTTCTTACAAAGTGCCGGCTCCCAATGACCTGCTGTTACAGGCTCTAGAGGTACCTTGCGCTTCAGACCAGGAATAGACGTCAAATACGGCTCAATGGTACCTTGCATGAGACGTGTTAAATTATGAATCTCATCCACCACAATAACCTTATTGTCAAAAAAGCCATTACCCTCGGCGTCCAGGGGGCGACAGGCAATTTCTTTCAGTTTTGATGCAGTTATTCCGTTATAATTAATGAATTCAATACGATTTGTAATTTGTGATATGAGTTGTTTCATTATTTCTTGTCTGTCTGTGGTTTCCAGCTCGTCCACATTAGGCGATTTCTCAAAATCGGGAATCCAGATTGTACTTGCCTTTTTCAAGAATTCTTGCGGCACTCCTAAAACTTCGGCCGCAAATAGGGAAGTAGTGGCAGTCTTTTCTAGTTTGACCCAGTGATTCTGAAGGCGGAAATGACGGAATCCGCAGAAACTCACTTCACGGATGAAGTTATCTCTTAGAGAATAGGGTGTCATTACAATGATTTTCTTCTTGCTTACGGAAAATAGGGCTTCGGCTGCGGCGATAGCAGAGCAAGTCTTACCAGAGCCGAGACCGTGATATACAAGAATACCTCTGTATGGAGAGGCACCTCGCATGTATTCACGAACGAATTTCTGATATTCGTATACTTCCACTTGCTGTTGTGCACCAGAGGAGAGCTTTTTACACGCATCATAATCTGGCGCCTTTCCGAATTCTGGAATCTTATTAAATGAGGAAAAGACACGAAAAATCTGCTTTTGGAATCCCAGACGGGATTGCATAGGAAAAATAGGGTCGTCGGATTTATCCTTGTATGGGTTTTCGACTTCTTCAGAAAGAATCTCAATTGCATATGAGCTCAAAGGCTCTTCGTACTGTGTTAAATCAATCTCTCGTATGCTTTTGGCATCTGTTTTTTGCGTTTCCTCTTGAACAGGTGCTTTAGCACCAGAGGGTTCTTTAGCAGAGGGTTCTTTAACAAAGGGTGCTTTAACAGAGGGTGCTTTAACAGAGGCTTCAGCAAAAGATACCTTAGGTTTAGCTTCTGACACAGGCAAAACAACCTTGCGTTCAATCGCAACCAGACTGGTTAAATCGCCAGTTTGCTCACCAGTTCCATGCTCTAAGATATTAGATTCTGTTGCTTTCTTTACAAGGCCGCCGAGTGCTAGCTTAGGACGGGCTGCCATCTATGTCGTGTTTAGCTTTACTATTTAGTAAGGCAACGCCTAGGGTTTCTTGATTTAATCAGCTTCCAATTGACCCAAGGCAATGAGAGCCAATCTAGAAGCCTCTTGCTCTGCCACCTTCTTATTGCGTGCCGTCGCCTTGGCAACCACCTTTGCTTCGTTCGTCGGGTCAATGACGCCCATAGTAAAGATACGGTCGTGAGGAGGACCCACCACTTCCACTTCCTTGTATCTGGGAGGCTGGTGAAACTTGGATTGAAAGAAGCGTAGAAGTTGGTCCTTGAAGTTATTATCATCCGTAATGAGCTCAACAAAGTTCACATGCTTTTGCATAACGGTCGTGATAAACTTTTTTACAACAACAAAGCCAGCGCCGGGATTCTCAGTTCCATAGTTCATATACAGAGCATAAATCCATGCCTCAAACATACTTCCCAGAAGTCTCAGATTACTACGACCACCAACACATACCTCTTCCACATGTCGGCTCACAATAATCCAAGGCTCAAATCCCATTTTCTTTGCCAGAGTTCCTAGCATCTTATTATTGACGATACGTGTCCTTAGTCGTGTAAGAAACCCCTCACCTTTCCCGGCATATCGCTCATAAAGATATAAGGCAACGATGCATCCTAGTAAACTATCACCTGCGAATTCACACTCCTCATTGTCAGCCTCTTGAAGTGGTAGACAATTAGAAGGTCTCTCGGCCAGGATTTGCTCTTGTGCATCATCATCTTGTGCTTCTTGAGCCCATTGCTCCGTCCTATCCACATACGATTTGTGGACGCAGGCTTGACGAAACAAGTTGGGATTCGGAGGAGCTTGTGGTATACCATATTTCTTCAAGATTGACACGATTGTTGCGTCATCAATGATTTTATTCCTTGGATTCCAGGGGTTAAATACCTTCGCTTCCATTTGTGGACTTGAAGTAGATGAGTGGGCCGCCTTCAACTTTAACTGCTGGCTCCGCTGGTACTGGGTCTATATCACCAACAAGCGGTTTACAAGCAGCAGAAAAAGAAGAAGAGGTAAAGAGTTTTCATATTGGTGTTGATTTACCTATGCCCCCTGGGTTTTCTGGCTTTTCTGAAACTGAAAAAAAGAAGTGGTGGGAAAAGAAGAAAAAGTTAAAAATAGGTCTAATCCGCAACAAAGACTTGGATACCGTTGTGAGCATTTTCACGGAAACCTTTGACTTTTCCAAGAAGCTAGACAAAGAAACGAGAGGTGTATTTGATTCAGAGAAGTGTTCGTATAAACACGATGAGCTCATAACACCTGAGCAAAAGGAACATGATGAAGAGATTAGTGCCACTCTTAGTGATGAAAAGGAAGAACTGGGATTCAATAACAGCGGGAATACACTAGTCGAAGTTAAATCTCTACAAATCCAAACAACCACAGATTTTGAGCGCTTATATCTGGGTTGGTTAAATGGTACCGAAGATGACAATACTGATGACTCAGCTTCTCAGGACTCAGTAGATTCAAATCTGGATTCTCAAGAATCTCAATTATCAGAGGAATCAATTACCCCTGAGAATAGAGTATTAAAAAAGTCTGTGTTAAAAGGATTATTTCGCTTCATCTTTGGCACACAGAAACTGAATAAGGCGACACCTGATTCTATTTATAAGAAGTTTCGTATCGCATATACAAAGTTTGATACGGATGAAAAGCTTCCTTGTAAGGGTTCGGCTCTATGGAACGACTTCAAGAAGTCGCTAGAATACCGAAGAGAGCAAGTGATTTGCGAATTAAGAGCGGCGAAGGTGACTCTTGGGTTTACCAACGAAGGTGAGTCGAACCAATATATTCAGCTGAAAAAGACATTGGCCATTGGCTTGCGTGATTTATTGGATGTGTTAGAGGGTGAATCTCCTTGTTTTGTTTATGGTAAGGACGATTCTCTCCTAGCACCAGAAGAGCCTGATTATACGGATGGTGATTATGTACGTGCTCTACAAGTGTTTAATGACTTTGTCACGGCACGTAAGGGTCGAGGGTTTAATAGAGATGATTGGTTAAAACAGTTGAGGATTCGATTCGCCGCCCTCAGGGGTGTAAAAGGAACATCTTCTAGTATAGATTTAGCGGGTTTATATCAAAAACTTCTAGATAATCTAACCTTTACTGTCCAGGCAAATGATTTTTCTAAACTAAAGAAGGAGAATAGTGATTTGCGCCGTGTTATTCAGAATTTGGTGAATGTGTTAAATACATCAAATGAGATTTATCGGTTGAACTTAGAAGCGAAAGACTTGCTTTGCCGGCTACAAGGATGCTGTGGGAAGACTAAGGTGGAAGGAGATGAGGCTGCTCTTACTCAAGAGGAACTTGATGCTCTCATGAGGGATATTGAAGGTCTGCACTTTGGTTTGCAGAATTCTAACTCGACGACTTCTAATGATTCTTTAACCAATAATACAAATACAAATACAAATACAGATACAAATACAAAGGTACAGCGTCTTGAACGATTAGTTCAAGCATTAGCTGCATTGATAGTAAAAGAAAAGTCAGTCCATGGATTATATGAAGATACAAACGAGCTTATACGAAGACTTCAGACATGTTGTGAGAAGAAAAATATTCTAGAAGGGATTGAGGCGGAAACAAATACAAGCCTTGATGATGAGCGAGATAGACTACGTGAAGAGCTTGAAGAGATAAGAGCAGCCTTGGAAAAATCTGATAGAGGTAAGGGGAAGCTTGTGGATGAGGTAAGACGGTGTAAAAAGGAGTTGCGTGAATTAAAGAATCATAGACCTACCCCTGCTGCGCTAGTTGCTTCTGCTCCAGGTTCTGTTATTGCGTCAGGTCCAGGTCCTGCTGCTGGTCCAGCTGTTATTGGTTCAGGTCCAGGTCCTGCTGCTGGTCCAGCTGTTATTGGTTCAGGCCCAGGTCCTGCTGCTGGTCCAGCTGTTATTGGTGCTGGTCCAGGTTCTGTTACTGCGCCTGCTGTTATTGGTGCTGGTCCAGGTTCTGTTAGTGCGCCTGCTGTTATTGGTTCAGGTCCAAGTTCTGCTGCTGGTCCAGGTTCTGTTACTGGTCCAGGTTCTGTTATTGGTTCAGGTCCAGGTTCTGTTACTGGTCCTGATCCTGCGCCTGGACCCGATGAAGAATATGAAACGGACTTTAATACTGAGTATGAAAGTAACTTAAATGCTGATTATGAGGATGACTTTAATGCTGAATCTGAAAGAACAAGAACTAGGTCTCTACCACCTCTTGGAATTAGAGGAGTCACGGGAACATCTTCTATAAGAAATTCTACAAATGATGAATCAAATGATGAATCAAATGATGAATCAAATGATGAAAGTTCAGATTCATATACGAATGATTTTGAATCAGAGGCACTTGGTGAAACAAATGAGGCAAAGGCAATACGTGCTCAGCGTATTGCAAAAGCTGCGAATACGTCTGAAGGAAACGCCAAGGGACTCTGGGGAAATAATAATGATTTTCAAGAAGTTTCTTCAGAGAGTGGAACTCCAACTCCAAATGCAGATGCAAATGGAACTCCAAATGGAACTCCAAATGGAACTCCAAATGGAACTCCAAATGGAACTCCAAATGGAACTCCAAATGGAACTCCAAATGGAACTCCCAACTCTCAGGAAAAACAGAAAGAAATAG
>Ga0209246_10000867_pt1 | contig 12505 bp, 9 predicted proteins | sample LauGreSpBDMM15SN_2_FD_187560 | JGI IMG/M metagenome (GOLD analysis project Ga0209246, IMG submission 187560) | Freshwater lake microbial communities from Lake Michigan, USA - Sp13.BD.MM15.SN (SPAdes) (version 2) | ecosystem: Environmental > Aquatic > Freshwater > Lake | place: Lake Michigan, USA...
TTGCCACGCTGTAGTACTCCGAACTTCTAGGTGTGTTGAAGGGTAAAGGTTACCCGTTAGGGCCCGAAGGCTCAAATCAAGCGGTAATGATGCCTGAGGAGGCTGCTCGGCGGCGCTTTCGCCCACCCGCTGGCTTGGTCTCTGCAGGTGGCTGATCATCATTTAAAGATTCATGGAACTCATGCTCGGTGGCATCTTTTTCCTCTGCGTCTTCATGTTGTGATGATGGAACATCTAGTTGAGGCATGGGTGCCTTCATCTTCACAGGCTCCATATGAATATGAATTCCACGTCCACTACATGAATCACATGTAGTTGAGAAAGCTTCGATGAGTCCCTGTCCAACACGTTTGCGTGTCATTTGAACAAGACCAAGGGAAGTTACTTCTGCTACCTGGTGCTTGGTGCGATCTCGGCCTAAGCATTCAACCAGGCGGCGCAAAACCATCTCGCGGTTTGATTCCAAAATCATATCGATGAAGTCGATTACAACGATTCCACCTAAGTCGCGAAGACGTAGTTGGCGAGCAATTTCTTCAGCTGCTTCTAAGTTGTTCTTAGTAACAGTCTCTTCCAGGTTTCCGCCCTTACCAATGAATTTACCGGTGTTAACGTCGATAACAATCATTGCTTCAGTGCGATCAATAACAAGTGAGCCACCTGAAGGTAAGTAAACCTTGCGATCAAATGCCTTAGCTAACTGCTCCTCGACTCTAAAGTCTGCAAAGAGATCGCCAGTACCTGTGTATTTTTCAATCTTTGTTGTTAACTCTGGAGCGATAAAGCCAAGATAACTTGTTACTTCATCCCAGGCTGTTGCACCTTGCACAGTGAGCTTCCGGAAATCTTCATTGAAGATATCGCGAATAACTCGAACAGCAAGATCAGGCTCTTGGTAGAGGGCAACTGGTGGATTGAAGTTTGTGTTCTGGGTCTTGGCATAAATCTCATCCCATTGGGCCTTAAGACGTGCAACATCACTTGTTAAATCTTCTTCGCTCACACCTTCAGCAGCTGTACGAACAATCACGCCAGCTTCTTCTGGAATTAGGTTCTTTAAAATTGCTTTCAGACGTGTGCGCTCAGTCTCTGGCAGACGCTTTGAAATACCAGACATTCCTCCGCCTGGGACATAAACAACATAGCGTCCTGGCAGTGAAATTTGGCTAGTTAAACGTGCACCCTTTTGACCGATTGGGTCTTTAGTAACTTGTACTAATACTGGCTGACCAGTCTTTAATACAGTTTCAATTTTGCGTGGTTCAGACTCAGAAATTCCGGCAGCATCCCAGTTCACTTCACCGGCATACAACACAGCGTTACGGCCCTTACCAATATCAACGAATGCAGCTTCCATAGATGGAAGAACGTTTTGAACACGACCCAAATACACATTACCAACGTATGAAACGTTGCTATTGCGATTCACATAGTGCTCAACCATGATGCCATCTTCAATAACAGCGATTTGTGTGCGATCTGCAATCTGGCGAACAAGCATCTCGCGGTCAACATTTTCGCGACGTGCTAAGAACTCTCCATCTGTAATAACTGTTGAACGCTTGCGATATGGCTCGCGGTATTCAGAGCGAGCGCCACGATCGTTGCGATCATTGCGATCACGACGTCCGCCACGGCGATCATTGCGTTCTGGACGCTCAGTTCGTGCTGGACGTGCTGGACGTTCGCGAACTTCGCGGACCTTAACAACTGTTGCAACACCATCTTCATCAATTACTTCACCTGGTGTTACGCCTTCAGCATCTCCTGCTGCGCGGCGACGGCGGCGACGGCGATGTGTTGTCCCATCACTATCAGTTGCCTCTTCACCGCTTTCAACGGTTGAATCTTCATTTGTTGCACCATCTGCGCCAGGCTTTCGACGACCACGGCCACCACGGCGACGGCGACGGTTGCGATCAGGACGATCTCCGCCTTCTGTTGCAGGTGCATCGACTTCAGGGGCCTGCTTAACCTCTGCTTTTTTGCGCACAGCTTTTGCAACCGGCTTATCTGGGGCTGCTTGAAATACTGGAACCGGAATAGCTGCTTTTTTGCGCGTAGCTTTCTTAGGCTCTTCCGTTGCTACTTCAGTAACTTTGCCTGAAGCTTTCTTAACCGCACGCTTGCGCGGTGTTTTAGGCTCAATAGCCATGGCACCAAATCCTCTATGCGTCTTTTACAACGCTTATCTCGTTAAAAAATCCCTGTTTTAGGTTTTTCTTACCTGTTCGCGCTGGGCTTTTACCGCGATGGATTCGCGAGCCGCGCTGAACTATGTGCTCTAAGTATGGCAGATAGGGGCGTAATTGCCTACTTCAGCCTCTAGAACGAGCGTGAACGTTCTGCAGCAGGCCAAAACCAATCAAAGTGGCAAACATCGATGATCCACCGTAGGAGATGAAGGGCAGTGGCACACCAGTCATTGGCATGAGCCCTAACGTCATTCCAATGTTTTCAAATATCTGAAATGCAAACCAGGCAATCACACCTGTTGTCACTAATCGCCCAAAGGGGTCACTCGTTCTTCGTGCAATTGCAAAAGCTCGCATGAGCATAATTAAATAAAGAATCACAATTAAGCCACTGCCTAGGAAACCTAACTCTTCACCCGCAACGGTAAAAATAAAGTCAGTCTGTTGTTCTGGCACAAAGCGACCATTTGTTTGCGGTCCATTAAATAAACCAGTACCAATTAATCCCCCTGAGCCCACGGTGATGCGGGCTTGGCGAAGTTGATAACCAGTTCCTTGTGTGTCAACGGTTGGATCAACAAATGTCTGCAGACGCTTAATCTGATAGTCACTTATGACTCCAGTGTTAGTGGCAACAACGCCACCTAATACTGCGACGAGCAATAGCCCTACTACCCACTTTGTCGGTGAGCCAGAAACAGCGATGATTGTTACAACTGATGCCGAGATAATAAAAACAGTTCCCATATCAGGCTGTATCAAAATAAAGATAACTGGAATTGCGGCAACAGCTAGGGCTTGGAGAACATCTCTAGAAGTTGGTTCATTGCTATCGTGAGAACGCTCAGATAAAATCATGGACATTCCAATGATGATGGAGATTTTTGCAAGCTCTGCTGGCTGAATCTGGAAACCTCCAGGCAGTGCAATCCAGGCCTTAGCACCATTTACTTCACTGCCTAAACCTGGAATCAAAACAACGATTAATCCAATAACGCCTAAGCCCCACACAATTGGTGTGTAAGCACGCAATAAGCGATAGTCGATAACCGTTGTGCCATAGGCCAAAAGCGCACCAATGGCGATATTAATAACGTGTCGCTTTAAGTAATACTGCGGATCTAAACCATTGCGTGCATACCAATCCCGCGTTGCCGCATAGACCAACAAGGTTCCAATGAATAAAAGAAGAGCAACGGCTGCAGTTAATACAGGGTCAAAGCCATGAAATATTGAGCTTCGGTGGCGGCGGTAAAGACGTTGGCGCGCAGCTATCTGGCTCATGGCGCCTCCTTAGGCTTTGTAGCAGGTGAAATCTTTGGCAGCGTTGTCGGAGGTTTTCCATTGGGATAGATGGCTGCTCCTGGAATAACTTTATTGCCTTGAACACCAAAAATCGCTTCATAGATGTGTCTGACACCCACACCAGAAGTTGATGCACCGAATCCACCTTGTCCAACCATCATCACAACTGCAAATCGTGGATTCTTACTTGGTGCAAAGGATGCAAACCAGGATGTGTCATCTTTCTGTGTTCCATTGGGATTGCGACCAAATACTTGGCCAGTTCCAGTTTTTCCACTCACTTCAATGGGAAAACCAGCAAAGGCTCCAGTGCCAGTGCCGCTGACGACTACCTCACGTAGCGCGCTTTGTAAGAATTTAACAGTTGAAGGTGCAGTGGTAAGAGTTCCGAGCTTCTTAGGCTCAATTGTTTTAATAACAGTTCCATCTGTCTTAACTATTGCTTTAGCAATACTTGCTTGCCAAATAGTTCCACCATTGCCGATTGCTGCATACATCTGGGTTAACTTCAGAGGTGTCACTACGGTGTCACCTTGTCCAATAGAGAAGTTCACAGCATCTCCAGCGCGGACCTTGTCACCATCGACACAGTTTTCTGCAGCTAGCTGAATAAGAAAGGGTGTCTGTTGGGCTTTAGTGGCGCGGGTTTTGTAGTTGCAATAGAACTCTTTGTTCTGTTGAAACCAACTCTTCTTGTAATCACGATCAGCTAAACGAGACCTTGATTCAGATGGCAGGTCAATGCCTACTTTTTCAGTGATCTGGAAGGCTTGTGCTGCTTTAAAGAAATAGTCATTAGGGCTAGATTTTGGTCTCAAACCACCATCGCGCAGCCATTCATCAAATGCGATTTGATACCAGATCGTGTCACAAGAGACTGCAATAGCCTTCTTTAAGCTCATGCGCCCCTGATCTTTGCTATCAAAGTTTTGAAATGCTCGGGTACCTACCTGCACTTCAGAAGGACAGTTATAAGCAGTATTGAGGTCATATCCAGCAGCTGCTGCGGCAACAACTGAAACAGATTTAAAGGTTGAAGCTGGTGCAAATAAACCTTGAAGCACCCGGTTAAGTGCCGGAACAGCTTTTTTCTCACTGAAGAGATCTGATGCTTGTTCAACCGTTAAACCCTTTTCAAAAGCATTGGGGTCATAGGTGGGATATGAAGCAAGAGCCAGAATGCGCCCTGTTTTAATATCCATTACGACCGCTGCACCAGAATCTGAGGTGTAACCATTTGCTCGTCCGCGCTTTACCGCATCTGCCAAAGCTTGTTCGGCAGCAGCTTGTAACCTGATATCCAAACTTGTTACTACGTGATCGCCAGCTATTGGCTTTGTGTTTTGGCTCTCTCGGGTAATTGCTTCTTTACGATCAACGATAAGTGTTCTAATACCTGGAATACCGCGCAGATAGGAATCATATTGAATCTCAAGTCCAGCTTTTCCAATTGATTCACTTCTGAAATACTGCTTGCCAGTATCTTTTATCAAGTCATCCTCGGTCAAAGGTCCGACATATCCCAAAACATGTGCGGCATTGACATTAACTAAACCTGGATAACTACGGATTGAAATTGGCTGTGCATCTACACCAGGAAACTGATCTGGGCGTTCTACGATTTGCAGGGCAATATCAGGATCTGCTTGCTTAGTAATTGGAATAGGTTGATATCTAGAACCAGTCCAGCAACCTGCACGTTTTCCAACAGGTAGTTCTCCACACAAGCGCGTATTGGTATACACATCCATGTAATTAAGTTTGAGAAGCTTGGCAAGACGCTGCATGACTGCCACACCTTTATCGGGCTGCTTATCAATTTCAATGCGATCGATAGTAATTGCTAAACCCACCTTATTAAGGGCTAATGGAACCCCAGATGCGTCAACAATTAATCCACGATTAGCCGGCGCCACAACATCGCGGCTTTGAATACTAAGGGCTGCATCACGATATTTAGGCCCTGCAGCGATCTGTAAATAGAACAAGCGCCCTAGAAGTGCTACAAGTAAAGAAACAATCAGAATCTGGACAACAAGCAAACTTAAACGTGAGCGCTGGTTCATAACACTGTTCGCGTTTCAAAGACAAAATTGTGCATAAATGAAAATACTGGCAGCACGATTGGGGTAATAACCAGCGTCCACAGTGAGTTACCAAGCAAAGTGAGAAGGATTTGCGCAAAACCTCCTGTTGTAACACCCAACAATGCACTGCTTGCAAGGAAAAGTAGTCCAGTAATAAGGTTGGCAATCACTACAAAGAAAACAACACCAATAGGGTTTCCATTGATATTGCCATCACCGTAACCCAGGTATGAGACTCCATAACAAACAATAATCATGATTAGAGTCCATTGACCCACAGGTCCACCTGCACTTTGCGACATATCCATCAATATTCCGGCACCAAAACCTGTGAGCGCCGCAATCTCTGGTGTGCTAATTACTGCCCAAATGAGTGCGAAGATTGCAAAAAGTGAGAATCCCCCACCAGGCAGTTTAAATTGATTAACTACTGCTTCTTGAAAAAGGAAGATGAAAAGAAATATTGGCGCAGAAAGTGAAATCTGGCGGGTCAACATCTGTAGCTACTCTGTTGGAGACGGTGATGGTGTTACATAAACCGTGACCGTTGGAATGGGAGTTGGGACTGGCTTAGTTGGAACAAGTGCATCACCGGGATTAGAAGGTGAAGCAGCAACAACAACTGCCAGAACACCAAGTCCACCAAAGTTTGTGTAGTAGCGAACTGTGGCGTTTTGAGCGATTTCTCCAGCAGAGTTATCAACGGCAGTTACATAACCAACTGGAACTCCTGGAACAAAGGGGCGATTTGCCACACTTCCGCGGGCTAGTAAAACATCGCCCACTTTTACTGTTGTTAAATTATCAAGTAATTGCAGTGAACCAGAGCGTGAACCTCGGCCAGTTAAAATGCCTATTTGCTGGGTTCCTGCAATACGAACACCGATTTTAAAGGCTGGATCAGATGCCAGCATCACCAATGCACTCGTCGGATAAACTTCTTTCACAACTCCAGCAATTCCACTTTGTGAAAGCACAGTCATATTTTTCTTGATGCCAGCATTTGAACCAATATCAATGGTCACTGTTTGAGAAAAAGATTGGCTAGAACCTTGGCTAATAACACGGGTGTTCACGACTTTATAACCGGCAGTACCTGCTAAATCTAAAATTGATTCGAGCTGCTTCAGCTGTGCATCAGCGTTCCTGCGATTGAGTAAGTCAGATTTCAACTTTGCATTATCAGCGCGTAGTTTTTCAATTTGATTGCGGGTGCGGCCTAAGTGCGTAATATCGGTAACGAAGTTCTTCACCGGTGAAAGAATGAAATTTCCAGCCTTTTGGAAAGGTGAAAGGATTGTCTGAGTACCTTGACGCGCACCATCTAGAACAGCAACTCCTCGTAAATCCAAAGTAATCAGAAATAGCGCAGTAACAATCAGAATGATTAAGAGAAGACGGGTACGACCTTCTCCGCCGTAACGCATCTTCTCATTAACCTATCGACGAGGTTCGGAGATTAAGACCTTCTCTAAAGCCTCAAACTCTTCGATACATTTTCCGGAGCCTTCAACTACTGCATCCAATGGACGCTCAGCAATATGAATTGGCATTCCAGTTTCTTTACGAAGACGCTCATCAAGACCCTTGAGCAATGCACCGCCACCCGTAAGAACAATTCCACGATCCATCAAATCTGATGCAAGCTCTGGAGGTGTCTTATCAAGTGTGCTCTTGACCGCGTTAACAATTGCGTTGACTGGCTCTTCGAGTGCTTTGCGAATTTCAGCAGCAGAAACAACGATTGTCTTAGGCAAACCTGTTGCTAAGTCGCGACCGCGAATTTCAGCATCGTTTTCACCAGCTAATGGATAAGCAGAACCGATAGCCATCTTGATTTCCTCAGCTGTGCGCTCTCCCAGAAGTAGTGAGAATTCACGCTTAACCCAGTTAATAATCGATTGATCGAGCTCATCTCCACCAACGCGAATTGAAAGTGAACAAACAATTCCACCTAGTGAGATAACTGCAACCTCAGTAGTGCCTCCACCAATATCTACAACCATGTTTCCTGTGGGTTCATGAATAGGAAGCCCAGCACCAATGGCTGCTGCCATTGGCTCTTCAATAATATAAACCTTACGAGCACCAGCAGCATATGCAGCATCCTTTACTGCGCGCTGTTCAACACCAGTAATGCCTGATGGAACACACACCACAATACGAGGCTTAGCTAAGTAACGGCGACGGTGCACCTTTTGGATAAAGTAACGGAGCATGCGCTCGGTTGTCTCAAAGTCTGCAATCACACCATCTTTAAGTGGGCGAATAGCGACAATATTTCCTGGAGTACGGCCAATCATCTTCTTGGCTTCAAGACCAACGGCTAAAATTCCACCAGTATCTTGATTGACGGCAACAACAGATGGCTCATTCAAAACAATGCCACGTCCACGCACATAAACAAGCGTGTTTGCAGTTCCAAGGTCAACGGCCATATCACGACCGATGAAAGACATTCTGCTCTGTGAACTCATACTTTTGTACTCCTTGATTATTTAGGGAAGAAAATTTGAATCTCGCGCGCAGCCGATTCAGGTGAATCTGAGCCGTGCACAATATTCTGAACTACTTTGGTGCCTTGATCCCCAGCTAAGTCACCACGGATTGTTCCGGGCGCTGCAACTGTTGGATCAGTAACTCCAGCTAAGGAGCGAAACCCTTCGATAACACGATTACCTGAAGCAACCATTGCAACGATTGGTCCTGACATCATGAACTCAACGAGTGGTTCATAAAATGGCTTACCAATATGCTCTGCATAGTGTCGTTCAAGTAATGCGCGATCAGCGTTAAGTAAACGTAACGCTTCGATGGAATATCCCTTTGTTTCAACACGAGAGATAACTTCGCCCACTAAACCACGACGGACTCCGTCTGGCTTAACCAGGATCAAGGTTTTCTCTGTGCTCACCCGCCTAGTCTATTAGGCCTTTTCCCCTGCTTGTGCCAGCAGAGCCGCCCGCGCAGCTTCTCCCTTGCGCCCCACAATGATGGCCGCGACCCATAGTCCTAGGAATATCACCCCAATGAGAAAGAAGGATGGGACGAAGAAGCCGAAACTAATCATGAAAATCTGCAAAACCGAGCCGATGTATAAACCTGAACGTCGCTTGAGAATGCCGGCATTGAGAAAGAGAAGAAGGGAAATTACTGAGCCATATATTAAGGCAGCCGTTGATTGATCTTTAGTTGCAAGCAAAATCGCAAAACCTAAAGTCAAGCTCTCCATAACAAGAACAGTTGCTCCTAAAACTTTCATTTCGCAAACTTCTTTCTCAAATAGGTTCTGGCTTCTCCCACTGTCACAACTGATCCAGTCACAATAATACCAACGGTGTCTTCACTTAGGGGTCTGGTGGCATCCCCCACGGCGCGATCAAGGGCGGTGCTTAAATCTTTGACTTCAAAGACTCGATCATTACCAAAAACTGATGTTGCTAGCTTTTCTAAATCAGCTGATGACATGGCACGTGAAGAAGAACTCTGGGTAACGATGACATGATCAACTATTGGCTCTAGCTCCTGCAGAATTCCTAGGGCATCTTTATCGCCAAAAACCCCCACAACGGCCACAATCTCATCAAAGTTAAACTCACTCTTAAGCGTCTGGGCCAAGGCTTTAGCACCATGTGGATTATGTGCAGCATCCAAAATCACTGTCGGATCACGATGCACAACCTCACAACGCCCAGGTGAAGTAACTGCCGCAAAACCTGCCCGCACCGCTTCAATATCTAAAGGTTGATCACCAAAGAAAGCTTCAACTGCAACTAGTGCACTAGCAGCATTGGCTGCTTGGTGCTTTCCATGCAGGGGCAGGAAGATTTCATCATACGTATCGTGTATACCTTGAATAGTAAGTAGCTGTCCCCCAACGGCAATAGCTCTGGAGGCAACTGAATACTCAATACCTTCTCGCACAACATCTGCGCCAACCTCTGCAGCTTTACGAATTAACTCTTTAGCTGCCTCTGGCTCTTGTTGAGCTAAGACCACAAAGCCACCTTCTTTAATGATTCCAGCCTTAGTTGCAGCGATTTCATGAAGTGTATTTCCTAGATATTCCATGTGATCAAAACCAATAGGCATAATGACTGAGACATCAGCATCAACAACATTAGTTGCATCCCACTGCCCGCCCATGCCCACTTCAATTACACCAACATCAACAGGGTGCTCAGCAAAGGCCACAAAGCCAAGAGCTGTGATTGCCTCAAAAAAGGAGATGGGATGTTCAAACTTTTCATCCATTAAATCTAAATAAGCCGCAATATCGTTATATGCAAAAATTAAATCTTTAGGATCAATAGGCTCACCATTAATAGCAATACGTTCACGATAGGTTTCAAGATGTGGGCTAGTAAAGCGCCCTGTGCGCAAGCCATGGGCAAATAACAAAGAGTCAATCATTCGTGTTGTGGTGGTCTTTCCATTTGTTCCACCCACATGAATCGTTGGGTAAGTAAGTTGCGGTGAACCCAAAATATCAACCAAAGCTGCGATGCGCTCTGTTGTTGGATCAATTCGAACTTCTGGCCAGCGCGCTAGTAACGCCTGCTCAATAGCGTCAACGCGCTCTTGATCATCAGGTGAAATAATCATGCTTGAGGTAGTGCGCCGAGCTGAGCGGTAATACGTTCGATATCAGAACTAGTTTTAGCAAGACGTTCACGGATTTCAACAACAACCTCTTCAGGTGCCTTAGCCATGAAACCATCATTGTTGAGTTTTACCTCAGCAGTTTGCTTATCCTTAATCGCTGCCGCTAAATCCTTTTCTAGACGTGCGCGCTCGGCAACAACATCAATAGATCCAGTTAAGTCGAACTCAACCTTGACTGAACCGATTTCAACCTTTGCACTTGGCGTAATCTCACCTAGTTCAAGACGCAAAACAAATGCCATGGCACTTGCGTAATTGGCAATGGCACCCTTTGCCACAAATCGTGCAGGAATCTTGAGCGAAGTCTTAATTCCTTGATCATTTCTAAATCTGCGAACATCGGTAATGATCTCTTGCATCTCAGCAACTAGCTTCTCTGATGCCTTATCAACGTGGGCAGCATTTGCCACGGGCCAGGAAGCAATAACAAGTGATTCTGCCCCAGTTAAAGTGGTCCAGAGCTGCTCAGTAATAAATGGCATTACTGGGTGCAAAAGACGTAGGAGTTGATCAAGTACGTGACCTAGAACGCGCTTAGTCTTTTCCGCTTCATCTCCTGCAAAAACTTCCTTAGAAAGCTCTAAGTGCCAGTCACATAAGTCATCCCATGCAAAGTGATACAAAAGCTCACAAGCTCGAGCAAACTCATATTTTTCAAGCAGTGAATCAACTTCAGAGACAGTTTCTGACAAACGGCTAAGAATCCACTTATCAATAGCGTTCAGGGAATCAACAGCTGGAAGCTCTCCTTCAACGGTTGCCCCATTCATCATGGCAAAGCGTGTGGCGTTCCAGAGTTTGGTAGCAAAGTTACGTGAGCCGCCAATCCAATCTTCAGCAAGTGCTTGATCTGTGCCTGGATTAGCACCGCGCGCCAAAGTAAAGCGCAGCGCATCGGCGCCGTATTTATCCATAAATTCAATAGGGTCAATAACATTTCCACGACTCTTTGACATCTTTTTGCCAAATTGATCGCGCACCAAACCATGCAACATAATTGTTTTAAATGGTGGAACACCATCCATTGCAAAAGTACTCATCATCATCATGCGAACTACCCAGAAGAACAAGATGTCGTATCCAGTTACTAGAACTGAAGTTGGATAGAACTTAGCTAAATCAGCGGTTTTTTCTGGCCAACCAAATGTTGAAAATGCCCATTGTCCGGAAGAGAACCAGGTATCTAAAACATCTGGATCTTGTGTGTAACCAGAAGGTGCTGATTCACCCGGGCCAACAACTACAACTTCACTATTTGGTCCATACCAAACAGGAATACGGTGACCCCACCAGAGCTGGCGAGAAATACACCAGTCATGCATGTTATCTACCCAATCAAAATAACGTGGCTCTAACTCTTTAGGTTCAATAGTTACCAAACCATTGCGCACAGCATCTGCTGAAGCTTTTGCAAGAGGTGAAACCTTCACGAACCATTGCTTAGATAAACGTGGTTCAACTGTTATTTCACACCGTGAGCAGTGACCTACTGCGTGAATGTATGGACGCTTTTCAGCAACGATGCGGCCCAGTGAGCGTAGCTTCTCAACAACAGCCACGCGCGCTTCAAAGCGATCCATGCCATCAAACTCAGTACCAGTGCCATCCATAACACCGTGCTCATTCATAATCACAACGAATGGAACATTATGGCGAACTGCCATTTCAAAGTCATTGGGATCATGGGCTGCTGTTACTTTCACCGCGCCCGTTCCAAACTCAGGATCAACTAACTCATCAGCAATAATTGGAATCATACGATTAACAAGTGGCAGTAGCACTGACGTGCCAACCATGTGTTTATAGCGCGGATCATCTGGGTGCACAGCAACTGCGCCATCACCCATCATTGTCTCTGGACGAGTGGTTGCAACAGTGATGCTTTGTTCACCTTCACCATATCGAACTGAAACAAACTCACCTGAATCATCTTGGTGTTCTACTTCAATATCTGAGAGCGCAGTTAAACAGCGAGGACACCAGTTAATGATTCGCTCTGCGCGATAAATTAAGCCCGCATCATGCATCTTCTTAAACAAAGTGACTACAGAGTTAGACATCGCCTCATCCATGGTGAAGCGCTCACGTGACCAATCAACAGATGAACCAAGTCGCTTCATCTGTTCGAGGATTGCTCCGCCAGATTCAGCCTTCCAATCCCAGACTTTCTTAACAAACTCTTCGCGTCCTAAATCATGACGAGATTTACCACCAGCAGCTAACTGCTTTTCAACAACGTTTTGTGTTGCAATT
>Ga0209246_10000870_pt1 | contig 12479 bp, 10 predicted proteins | sample LauGreSpBDMM15SN_2_FD_187560 | JGI IMG/M metagenome (GOLD analysis project Ga0209246, IMG submission 187560) | Freshwater lake microbial communities from Lake Michigan, USA - Sp13.BD.MM15.SN (SPAdes) (version 2) | ecosystem: Environmental > Aquatic > Freshwater > Lake | place: Lake Michigan...
GGATGCCCATGACGGCGAAGAACTCTGGCAGGCGTTGGTCCGCAAGACCCCCAACCTACGGCTCGTTCTCAACGGCCATGAGATGAAGACCCACGTGGGCTATCGGAACGACGAGAATGACGTCGGGCACGACGTCCACCAGATGCTCTTCAACGCCCAAGGCCTCGGTGGAGGCTCCGATCATCGCGGCAACGGCGGTGATGGCTGGCTGCGTCTGCTAACTTTTGAGCCGGATGGCCGGACTCTGTCCGTGCGCACCTTCTCGCCGCTTCGACAGAAGGAAGGCCGCCCCCACTATTGGGACGACCCTAGCTGGCGCTTCGCGGTGGACCTCGGCGGCTGAGGGGCTCGGGTTACTTCGTCACCACGTCAATCAGCTGACTGCGGACCGGTACGACCCCTTGGCGGTGTTCGGCCACCGCTTCGGTGAGCCGACGTACCACATCGGGGTATTGCGCGGAGACCTCAAGGGCCTCGGCGGGATCGCGGGCTAGGTTGAAGAGGAGTGGCTGCTCATGCGTCACGGCCTTGGGGTCGCCATAGGAACCTTGGGTGATGAAATGGATTTTCCAATCGCCCAGACGGGCCGCGAAGAGCCGCTCGCCGCGGTAGTAGCAGAATAGCCCACGGTCAACCGACTGGCCTTGCAGCAGGAGAGGGGATAGGTCGGTACCGTCCAAGGGGCGAGCGGCGGGCAGCTCCGCCCCAGCGAGCTTCGCCAAGGTCGGGTAAAGGTCCAGCATGGTGGCGACATTATCGGTGGTTCCTGGTTTGATTTTGCCGGGCCACCACGCGATGCCGGGGACGCGCATCCCGCCTTCCCAGGTGCTACCCTTGCCGTCTTTCAGCGGGCCTGCGCTGCCACCGGTCTCGGTGCCCATCAACGTCCACGGGCCATTGTCGCTCGTGAAGAATACCAGCGTGTTCTCGGCGAGGCCATGCGCCTTGAGCGCCTTGAGCACCTCACCGACGTTCCAATCCAATTCGGCCAGCACATCTCCGTAGATGCCCCGCGGGCTCTTGCCCTTGAAGCGTTCCGAAGCGAACAACGGTGTGTGCGGGAAGGTATGGGGCAGGTAGAGGAAGAAGGGGCGGTCTTTGTTCGCACCGATGAACTTCACGGCCTCCGCGGCGTAGCGCTGGGTCAGCTGCGTCTGATCGGTCCGCGGCTCCAGCAGGTCTCGGCCACGATAGAGCGCCGCGTCCCACCACTCCGGTTGCTGTTGGACCAGCGCATTGGCGCGGGCGGGCTTGGACACGCTCGACGGGTTCATGTCGTTGGAGTGCATCAAACCGAAGTGGTAATCGAAGCCGTGCGCCAGCGGGTGGTGTTCCGGACGGTCATTGGCCCAAACCCCGAGGTGCCATTTACCGATCAGGCCCGTGGCGTAGCCGGCGGACTTGAGAGTTTCGGCGAGGGTGACTTCTTCCTTCGGCAAACCACCTGTGGAGATTGCACGCAAGACGCGGTACTGGTTGTGCGCCATGCCGGATCGGATTGGGTAGCGGCCGGTCAGTAATGCGGCACGGCTCGGGGTGCAGACTTCGGCAGCAGAATAGAACTGCGTGAAGCGGAGACCCTCGGCGGCCATTTGATCCAAGTGCGGCGTCTTGATGGTCGGGTGACCATAGCAACCGAGGTCGCCGTAGCCTAAGTCATCGGCTAGAAAGACCACGATGTTTGGTTTCGGGGCCGCTTGGCCGGCGATACCAAGCAAGGTCAGCAATAGGAGCAAGCAGGGGCGCATGGACGAAGCAAAGCATCGCCGGCCTTCGCCTCCAAGCAAAGTTTTGTGGTAGCCCAAACTTCCTTGATCACGCCCCGTAGCGGGCTTCGAAGTCGGACAGAGTCTGGGCTAGCCAAGGGTAGTGGGGTTCGGTGCGGGCGATGGTCTCGCGGCGGATATCGTCTGGCACTCCGTAGAGGCCATGCGCGATGGCACCCGCGATGGCGGCGAGGGTGTCGGCGTCACCGCGGATGGAGCACGCAGCGCGGATAGTTTCCTCGTAGGTCTCGCACTCGGTGGCTAAGGTCACGCAATCGGGCACGCAGCCTTGGCAGGTCTCGTTGAAGCGGTGATTCTTCTGAACGAAGTCCCACGTCGGCAGCTCAGGGTAGAATCGCATAGCTGCGGCTCGGACCGCCGCAGGGTCGCGGGTTTGCCGGGCTACCCAGATACTGAGTGCGGTGCATTGGGCGCCTTTGATGCCCTCGGGGTGGCAATGGGAAGGCTGGGCCGTGAGCGCTGCGAGCTCCAGGACCTCGACCTCGCTTTGCGCGACCCAGGCGACCGGCGAGACCCGCATGGCGGCGCCATTACCGTAGGAGTCCTTATCATAAGTCCCGCCCGCGGTGGCCCAGGCATAGAAACCTGATCCCCAGCAGGGGGGCATGGGGGCCGTGGAATGCTCCGTTCGCCGGACGGCCTCCAAGAGATAAGGACGGAAGTCCCGTTGCCCATCCAGCAGGGCCTGGGCGATCGCGCCGGTGAGGATACCGTCGTCCGTCGGGCAGGAACGCTCGGTAAACAGGGGAAAAGCGGGGTCGGCGTTCTGGGTGAACTCCAGAACTGACCCAATCGTATCTCCAGCGAGGGCTCCAAGCATGGCCGAAGCCTGTCTTATCGGCTGATAAAAGAAAGCATCGGTTCGGGGGATGACAGACGAAACTCCATTGCAGGTTCTGGGGTTATATCCGTGAATAACTCGCCCTAGGGCTACCCCCATGCTTCCCCGTATCCTCTTGTTGGCTCTTTCCCTGACTAGCCTAGCCGCTATCTCCCTGGGTGCTGCTCCGGGCAAAGCCGCCAGGAAGGACGCCAAGGAGGCCGCTGCTGAGGCCGCCAAGCCCAAGGTCCCAGCTAAGCCGATCGCGCCGGCTGCGGCTGTCCCCGTCGTCCCACCGGCCAATGCCGTTTGGCGCGTTTGGAAGGACAATCAGGGACGGACCGTCGAAGCCATGTTCTGCGGACTCTCCGGGGAATTCATCACGCTGCAAACTAAGGACGGTAAGACCTATCACTTTAACGGCAATGTCCTCTGTCCGGAAGACATCGCCTTCGCCAAAGAGTGTGCCACGAAGTCACGCGCGTCGGGCTTCAGTGGCTTGAGTGTGGCCCAGGCCGCCGCCGATATTGATCGTCTGGTCGGCGCCGCCCTCGCCGCCAAAGGCCAGCAACTAAACGCCCCAGCGTCCGACGAACAGTTCCTCCGGCGGATTTACGTCGATGCCGTCGGCCGCGTGCCGACCGCCGCGGAAGCCACCGCTTTCTTGGACGACCGTTCCGCCGATAAGCGTGCCAAGCTCATCGATAAAGTCGTCTATACGTCAGGCTACTCGCTGCAGATGTTTAACTGGATGGCTGACCTCCTGCGCGTGAAAGACACTTTCTACAAGGGAGTCCCCGCGTTCAGCTTCGAGGATTGGCTCAAGACTCGCATCGCTGCTAATGCCCCGTGGGATAGTATGGTGCGCGAGATGCTCACCGCCGATGGTCGGTTGAGCGATAACGGTGCGGCGGGTTTCTTGCTGTATGATGCGGAGATGCCCTTGGATGGCGTGTCCAACCTGATGACGACTTTCTTGGGAAGTAATATGGCCTGTGCGCAATGCCACGACCATCCACTCGCCGATTGGACGCAGCGTGACTTCTACCAGATGGCGGCGTTTTTTGGTGCGACGGACGGTAAGGACGAGATGGTCATCAGCCAGGTCAAGAAGGCCATCGGTAAGGACGACTCCGTTCCACAGAATATTTCGCGTCGCATTGCGGATTTCAACGCGTTCCGGCTAGAGGATAGCACCAAGCAGAAGCTGACCTTCCCGAAGGACTATAAATACAAGGACGCTAAGCCCAATAGCCCCGTCTCGCCTGCGCTGATTCATTGGGAGAAGTCCGATCGCTCCCTCCCGGCCTACGCGATCGATGTCTCTAAGCCGGCCCAACTGCGCAACCATTTCTCCCAGTGGATGACCAGTCCGCAGAATCCCCGCTTCGCGGCCAATATCGCCAATCGCTTGTGGAAGAAGGCCTTTGGACTCGCTGTGCAGGAGCCCGTCGACGACATCGATGTCTATAGCGAGGCGAGCAACCCCGCCTTACTCCAGCACCTCACGCAGGTGATGAAGTCCGCCCGCTTTGACCTACGCGAGTTTCAGCGCGTCCTCTACAACTCCAAGACGTACCAGGCATCGGCCAGTGCTTCCCCCGACCTCAGCCAGGGACCTTATCTATTCAATGGCCCGATCATCCGCCGGCTAACCGCCGAACAAACCTGGGATAGCCTGATTGTGAATTCCGTCGGCGCTAACGCCGACAACATCCTCCTCCGACGCGGTGATGACCTCAAGAAGATGGCTTTACCAGAAGGGGCCGTCACGGCGGCGGCTGTCCGGCAGGTCTATGAAGGCATGAAGGCCGCTGGCCTTAGTAAGGGTGGGGCGATCAAGAAATCGTCGGGCGGTTCGACCGCTGGCCTAGCCACCGGGTATGACGGCGAAAAGCCGACGACGAAGTATAAGTTACTTTTGGCCCGGGCCAGCGAGTTACCGCAACCCGCGTCGGAGACGCACTTCCTCCGTGTCTTCGGTCAAGGCGACCGCCAGCTGGCTGACTCCGCCACCAACGATGGTAGCGTGCCGCAGGTTCTGCAGTTGATGAATGGCAACGTCGGTCGCCTCGTTTCGGATCTCAAGTCTCACTCGGTTGTCGCCGCCTATGCGGAGAAGACCCGTGAAGCGCAGATTTCCTCTCTATACCTTTCGTACCTCTCGCGTCGTCCGAACGCCCGCGAGATGGCCGCTGCCGGCAAGGGCCTGTCCGATGGGCTCAGCTTGGCTGACCTCGCCTGGGCCCTCGCGAACACCCGTGAATTCCTCTTTATCCAATGAACCTCCCCATTCCTGCCGACCAGCTCCGCGATCCGCTCGCCCGCCGCTCTTTCATCGAGCGCTGCGCCAAAGTCTCCTTTGGCCTGAGCGTCCTCCCGTTCTTCAGTAAACTTGCCACGGCTGCAGAAGCCCCAGGTGCAGCCGCAAACGCCGGACTTCCTGGCTTCGGCAAAGCCAAGCGCGTCATCTTCATTCAGTTGGCTGGCGGCATGTCGCACATCGACACGTTTGATCCGAAGGCTGGGGCGAATAAGGGACCAGCGTCGACCGTTTCGACCAAGGCGGGCTACCAGGTGACCTCCTTCTTACCAGAGACCGCTAAGGTCGCCGACAAAATCGCCGTTATCCGCAATATGACCGCTAAGGTCGGCGTCCATGCCTCCGCTGCCTACCTGATGCGCACGGGCTTTGAACAGCGTGGCAGCGTCCAGCACCCGACCTTGGGTGCGTGGGCCCAACACTTTCTGGGTGCGTCGAGCAAGACCTTGCCCTCTTCGGTCTGCGTGGGTCGTCCGGCAAACAAAGGGAACGGTTGGTTCCCGGCAGCCTTCTCCCCGTTGCCCATCCAATCGCCTACCGATGGGCTTCAGGATGTGCAGTCGCTGGCTGATGAAGCCACGCACGCTAAGCGCACTCAGCTCCTCGCCGAGCTCGATACGGGCTTTGGCGGCAAGGCGGCTGACGAAAACGTGAAAGCCTATAATGATTTCTACGATGCGACGTTCCAGTTGATGAAGAGTTCAGACCTCAAAGCTTTCGACCTCACGGCGGAGTCAGCTGCGACTAAAGCTCGCTATGGCACCTCGCGTTTTGGACAGGGTTGCCTCCTCGCTCGTCGCCTCGTCGAGAACGGCGTCCGTTTCGTGGAAGTAGCGCATGGCGGTTGGGATATGCACGCCACGCTGGAAGACCGCATGGAAGACGTCGGGGGCGACTTTGACCGCGTTTTCGCAGCGCTCATTCAGGACTTAGATTCCAGGGGCATGCTCGACACGACCTTGGTGGCGGTGACGACGGAGTTCGGTCGCAAGCCTGAGTTCTCTGGGGGCGGCCGCGGCCACCACCCGCTCGCTTTCTCGACCGTTCTGGCAGGCGGCGGGGTCAAGCGCGGCTACGTGCACGGCGCTACGGATGCCAAGGGCTATGCGCCCGATGGCGAAGGTATTTCCCCAGGCTCGCTCCATGCCACCATTGCCCATGCGGCCGGCTTGCCGGTGCAGACCGACATCATCACGCCTGCGGGCCGTCCGATGCAGGTCGGTAACAAGGCAAAGATGGTCAAGGGTCTGTTCGCTTAAGAGGGGTAGGGGCGATCGCAGCTTAACGGGTTGCCGAATTCGAGGCAGCTAGGTTGGCACGCAGTGCCAACCCTACCTCATTGTCGGTTGCCAAAGGTGACCGCGGCTCAATAACAGTCTTATGACTCCCGCGAGCATCTTTCGCTTTCTCCTGCTGCTCGGGGCAGTCGTTTCCGTCGACGCACGGGATGTGACGTTCCTATCGACTTCTGATCCTCACTATCGTCAAGAGGATCACGCCCAAGGTAACCACAATGCCCTGAACACTGCGTCCATCGTCGAGATGAATAGTATTACGAAACTCGCGTGGCCGGACAAATTGGGCGGTGGACTGATCGCTAAACCTCGGGGCGTTTTGTCGCTCGGTGACCTTATCGACAATGGTGACGCTAAAGTGGCGGGCCGCATCATCGGTCGCGAACAGTTTGCCCTTTATACCGCTGACTTCGGAGTCGTTGGGGGCGATGCTAAGCTGGCCTTCCCGACCCAGGAATGCTTGGGTAATCATGATGGCCCGCCGGTCGGTAAGGAAAAGAACGGCTTCAGCTTTCAAGCGGAACTCATCAAGCGTAACCAACTCCGTCAAGAGAAGGGCCTCATCACGAACCTGTCGGCGAATGGCCTACATACTTCTTGGGATTGGGATGACGTCCACTTCGTACAGCTGGGTCTTTATCCTGCAGACGTCCAACATGCGGCGATTAAATATAACCCCGTCTGGCACGACCCGCAGGGGGCCTTAACGTTCCTAAAGAAGGACTTGGCCGAAAAGGTTGGGACCTCTGGCCGTCCCGTCGTGTTGATGAGTCACTGTGGTTTCGATACCGACTGGTGGCATAAGGAGGATTGGAAGGCGGCTTACGATGCCGCCAAGGGCTACAACGTCATCCTGTATATCTATGGCCATACTGGCACCGGCGTCCGCGCTTGGGCGCCAGAAGGTGAGACCAAGAAGTGGGATTGCATTAACGATGGCCACACCGACCTCGGCTTCTTTGTCGTTCAGTTGACCGACGACCGTATCCGTGCGGGCTATCGGACGAAGATAGGTGTCAAGGTCATCAAGGACCCACAGACCAAGGCGACACGCACTACTTGGGATGGCCAGTGGGACTGGAAATTCCTGTTCGAGCGCAAGTTGGCGCCCGTGACCAAGTAAGCCCTTCGGCCGGTAGAGTCGCGACGCGGTACTGGCCTTACCATCGGCTGAACGAGCGTATCTGGTTTGCTTTGGCGGGAAAGGCTTCGATGCTCACCCGATGAATGCCCGCCTATCGCTTCGACTCTTACTCGTCCTAGATATCCTGATGCTGATCGCGGGGGTGTCGTTATCCTTCTTCGATGGCTACCTCTTGCCGGATACTTTGGCCGAGTGGAAGAAGGCTCAACTAGACGAGGACGCCTTGTCCTTAACCGATTTAATACTCTTAGCCCTGTGTTTTGGTTGGCTCGTCGGCTATCTCGTCTCCGTGGTCGGGCTTTTCCTGCAGCAGCGTTGGGCAGCTTGGCTTTTCTTGGCGATCACAGTCCTCGGGCTGGGCTTTACGTTATCTGAGCCTTCGGTCTACTCTGGGCTCTTAGCGGCCATCGATGCGGTGGCGCTGTTGGTCCAAGGCGCTATCTTGGCCGTCTGTTTTGGGACGGACGCGTTACGTCCTGAAAATCCGGTCGCCTAAGTATGGACGACGCTGAACTAAAGCTCTTCGCCTCAACGGTCTTCTTGGGTGAACCTTTGCCCGCCGACTGGCCGGCTTCGTTCGTCATCATCAATGCCTGGGAGACGACCGGCGAGACTTGGCCCCTTGAGCGCAATCAGGCGGCGGACGAGGCCCTGCGGCAGGCCCTCGAGCGCGTCGGCCTGCGTCATCATCGGGTGACGGGTGCTTCGCCCGACCTAGTCCATCAGGAGCCCTCCTGGGCGGTGGATATGTCAAAGGAGTCCGCGGATGAACTCGCCGACCATTTCCTGCAGGTAGCGTTCTTTGCGGTGGAGCAGGGGACGCTCTTCGTGGTGCCCACGGGGCTGCCAGAGGCAGCGGTCCCCTTGGGTTCATGGTCTGACCGCCTTCGTTAGGTATTTTCGGCTGGAAGGCTCTGCGGGATAGGTGAGACTGCGCCTATCCCCATGAAACGCCTGCTTACCCTCCTGGCTGCCTTTGTCGCGGTCCTGTCTCTGTCCGCGGCCGATGGCCCTGGTCTCGTCAACGGCCACCCGCCGGACATCAAGACGCTGAAGGTCGGCGACGCCGCCCCGGACTTCGAGCTGCTCGGCACCGATGGCAAGAAGCACAAGCTGTCCGAATACACCGGCGGCGAAGCCCTCGTCGTGCTCTTCACGTCGAATCACTGCCCGACCTCGCACAGTATCGAGCGACGCCTCCAGAAGTTCTATGAAGAATACAAGGGCAAGGGCGTGAAGCTCGTCGCAATCAACCCGAACCATCCGGACGGCCTCAGCAAGGACGAGCTCGGTTACGGTGAGTTTGGCGACTCGTACGCCGAGATGAAGCCCTACGCCGAAAAGAATAAGTGGACCTTCGACTACCTGTACGACGGTGACACCCAGACCGTGGCCCGTGCCTACGGCTGCCTCGCGACTCCTCACGTCTTCGTCTTCGATAAGAACCTGAAGCTCCGCTACCAGGGCCGCTTCGATGACTCCCGCTTCTACGACGACTCCACGGTGAAGTCCAAGGACGCCCAGAACGCGGTCGACTCAATCCTCGCGGGTAAGCCCGTCGCCCTCGAACTGACGAAGCCCATGGGTTGCTCGACCAAGTGGCGTGAGAAGAAGGCTGGCCATGACGCCAAGCACGCTGGCTGGGCCAAGACCCCGGTCACCATTGATTCCATCGACGCCGCCGGCCTCGCTAAGTTGCGCGCTAACACCTCCAACAAATACCGCCTCATCAACGTCTGGGCCACTTGGTGCGCCCCCTGTGTCCAGGAGTTCCCTGACCTTGTGGAGATCTCTCGTCAGTTTGATATGCGTGATTTTGAGTTAGTCTCCGTTAGCCTCGATAAGCCCGCCGATAAGGCCAAGGCGGAGGCCTTCCTCTTCAAGCAGGCCGCGGGCATGAGCAAGAAGGTCGAGAATACCGTGAAGAAAGAAGGGCGCACCACGAACAGCTACCTCTTTACCGGCAGCAACGACGAGCTCATCGCCTCGCTCGATAAAGACATGCCTGGCCCCATCCCGCACACCATCTTGGTCGCTCCAGGCGGCGAAATCGTCTGGCGCCATAATGGCGTCATCAATCGGATGGACGCCGTGAATGCGATCCTCGATCGGATGAATCGCTTCTACGCGCCGACCCCGGCCAAGGCGCCAGCGCCGGCTAAGAAGTAAGCCTAAAGCGGAACGAGGGTAGGGGGTGGGCGGAATCGGCGATGCCGATGACCCTTTTGTTTTGGTAGGGTTGGCACTGCGTGCCAACCTAGCCTTTGTCAGGAGGGCGCGGCGAAGCCACGCCCCTACCCGCTAACTCGGCAGCACTAGGTCAGCACGCAGTGCTGACCCTACCCGAGACATGGCTGGTACGCATTATCTTTTCATTAGAGGTGTGAGTCGCTAGAAGATACTCGTGAGTGAACCGCCGATCTTTTTGTCCCTCTGCTTGCAGGCCATCATGGTCCTGTTCGCGTGCCGCGTCGCTGGCTGGATCGCCGAGCGCTTTGGGCAGCCCTCGGTGGTGGGGATGATGATTGCGGGCGTACTACTGGGGCCGTCGTTGTTGGGGGCCATCTGGCCGGTCGAACAAGCGTGGCTGTTTCCGAAGTCGTCGCGCGACGTACTGAAGTTCTTGGCGGAACTCGGTGTCGGTGGTTACTTATTCTGCGTTGGCCTAGACTTCGATCTGGCGCAAGTTCGCCAGCGGAGCCGCTTGACCCTCGCGGTCGCTGCCGCCGGCGTTTTAGTACCGTTTTGCTTGGCGATTCCGTTGGCCCTTGCCACGCAGAATAGCCCGGACTGGTTTAAGGTCGGAGCGACGTTGAGTCAGCAGGTTCTCTTCTTGGGGGCAGCGCTTTCGGTTACGGCCTTCCCGATGCTCGTCTGGATCGTCCGGTCCAAGGGCTTAGCGAATTCCCCGATGGGTACGGTCGCCATTTCTGCGGGTGCCATCGGTGATGCCTTCGCGTGGGTCATTTTGGCGGTCGTCGTCGCTTCCTTCTCGGGTGAACCCAATGTAATTATCCGCTGCCTCGTCGGAGGTGCGCTGATTATTGCGCTCGCCCGGTATCTCGTACCACGCCTATTGGCGGGGCTCTCCGCCGAGTGTGATCGCCGGCAAGCATTGACGCCGGCAGCCATGGGGGCGGTCGCCGCAATCTTCGCCGCGTTCGTAGCTCTCAGCACTTGGTGCGGCATGCATGCGGTCTTCGGCGGCTTTCTCTGTGGCTTGGCGTTACCGCGGGGTGAACTCACCCTTGGCCTTCGGCGTATCGAACCCGGGATTGCTATGTGGCTCTTGCCGTTCTTCTTTGCCTTTTCTGGCCTACAAACACGCATCGATTTACTCATCTCGCCGGCCGCGCTCGGGCTCTTAGCGTTGGTGCTCTTGGTCTCACTCCTCGGGAAAGGTGGAGCCTGTTGGGTTGCCGCTCGTTGGGCGGGTTTGCCTGCGGCGGAGGCAGGTGGGGTCGCCTCACTCATGAATGCACGCGGTCTCATGGAGCTGATTCTCCTGAACGTTGGACTCCAGGCCGGACTCGTGGGTAACGTCTTGTTCTCCGTGCTGGTGGTCATGGCCGTAGTCACGACCCTACTCGCGGGACCGCTCTTCGAATGGACCTATGGACGTCAGGCACGGAAAGCCGGCGAGCTAGGGAAGTTATAGGGGTAGGGGATGGGGAAGCTATAGGGGTAGGGGGTAGCGGTTGGGGGTTGGGGGTAGGAGGGTCTGAGGAGAGCCCGTGGTGCGGTCCGTACCTTGCCAAACAAAAGACCCCGGCGATGGCCGGGGTCTGGTTCGTGGCTGGTGTGAGCCTTAGGACTGCTTGACCTTGACCCACTGCTTCGTGCGGGCGGACTCGAGGACCGCGTCGCAGACATACTGGGTGCCGAGGGCATGACGGAAGTCCGGGTAGGCCTTGGGGGCCTTAGGGTCATCGAGGCTCTTGAGGAACTCAGCGAGGGCGTGGGTGAAGGAGTGCTCGTAACCGAGGCAGAGACCTGGAACCCACCAGTTGCCCGAGTACGGATGGTCGCCGTCGGACGTGTGGATGCTGGCCCAACCGCGACGGTCGCCCGGCACGGCGTGGTCGAAGTAGTTCAGGCGGTTGAGGTCATGCAGGTCCCACTGGAGGGACTTATGTTCGCCGTTGATTTCGAACGTGTAGAGCGCCTTGTGACCACGAGCGTAGCGCGTGGACTCGAACTGAGCAATCGAGCCGTTGGCGAAGCGACAGAGGAAGATGGCCGCGTCGTCAATGGTGACCGCCTGCTTCTTGCCCGTGGCGGTGTGGACGCGCTCTTTGATGAACGTCTCGGTGATCGCGGAAACTTCGGTGATCTCACCGTTGATCCAGCGGGCCGTGTCGATGCAGTGTGCGAGCAAGTCGCCCGTCACGCCCGAGCCGGCGGAAGCCGCGTCGAGGCGCCAGAGACCAGCGCCGCCCTGTGGGAGGTCAGTTGAAATCGTCCAATCCTGAAGGAAGTTGGCACGGTAGTGGAACACGCGGCCGAGCTCGCCGGCAGCGACGATGTTCTTGGCCAACGTCACGGCGGGGAGGAAGCGGTAGTTATACCAGACAAGGTTCGGGAGGCCCGACTTCTCGACCGCAGCAACCATCTTCTCGCCTTGCTCACCGTTGAGGGCGAGGGGCTTTTCGCAAAGGATCATCTTGCCGTGCTTAATGCACTCCAAGGCGATCTCGGCGTGCGAGTCGTTGGGCGTGCAGATATCGACGGCGTCGATATCGTCGCGAGCGACGAGTTTGCGCCAATCGGTTTCATAGGAGGCGTAGCCCCACTTTTCAGCGAAGTCCTTGACCTTGGCTTCGTCGCGACCGCAGACGGCCTGGCGGACGACATGGTGACCAGCAGTCACCTTATCCTTGGGGAAGAAGTGACCAACCTGGGAATAGGCGTTGGAGTGGGTGCGGCCCATGAAGCCGTAACCGATGAGACCGATGCGAACGGGTTTAGACATAGTATGAGGGGTTAGGGGATAGGGGGTAGGGGATAGGGGGTAGGGGATAGGGAGAGGAAGCTTAGAGGGCCTTCTTCACCTTCACCATCGCGGAGAGGATGGTGTTCCAGGTCTTGGGGTTCTCGAGGATGGCGTTCG
>Ga0209246_10000871_pt1 | contig 12478 bp, 21 predicted proteins | sample LauGreSpBDMM15SN_2_FD_187560 | JGI IMG/M metagenome (GOLD analysis project Ga0209246, IMG submission 187560) | Freshwater lake microbial communities from Lake Michigan, USA - Sp13.BD.MM15.SN (SPAdes) (version 2) | ecosystem: Environmental > Aquatic > Freshwater > Lake | place: Lake Michigan...
GCGTATGCAGGGTTTGAAGCCTAGAGGCTTATGGGTGTGCTACGGACATGATCCGCTAAAAGGCTGGAATACTTGGTCTAAAGCTGGCGACACATTGGCGTTTCCTGAAATTGAGATATTGCCGATAGAAAATATCAATCAACTAGACTTGCGGTTTGCTGTAGGCTTGACAGTACACATTGCAAGCAACGAAAACATCACAAAACTAAAGAAAATCCATAACGCTTTTGTTTCTGCAAAGGCTAAATCGGTTTTCGTATCCTCTAAAAAATGCTTAATCTTACCTTCAGGGAGCGTATTAGATGACTATGTTCCTGCGTGAAGATATTGATTTTTCAGCGTATCTGCGAGCTACAGACCTAAAGCAAAACGTCAAGGACGTATCGACATGGGTTGATGAACTTACAGACAATCTTGAAAATCCTGTTATCGAAAAATCTACTCCGATGGAGTGGGAGTGTACAAAGAACTTTGCGTTTAGACCTGGTGAGGTAACTGTTTGGGCAGGTTCCAATGGTGGCGGTAAGTCTTTGCTGACAGGACAGATTGCACTAGGTTTAGTCAAGCGTGGCGAGAAAGTATGCGTTGCGAGCTTTGAGATGAAACCCAAAGTATCGATTAAACGGCTTATAAGGCAGTTTGCAGGCGAAAACGTCGAGCAGTTGGCATCCACCCATGGGCTGCCCTACAAACGTGCCTTATATGACCGTTTTAAGGCTTTTGGTACTGGCAATATTTGGTTCTACGACCAACAGGGTACGGTAACAGCAGATCAGGTTATCTCAATGGCAAGGTATTGCGCTGTTGAGTTAGGTGTAACGCATGTGTTTATTGATAGCTTGATGAAGTGCGTTGCTGGCGAGGATGACTACAACGGTCAAAAGCGCTTTGTTGATGAGATTACTGCATTGGCTAGAGATCACAATATCCATGTGCATCTTGTCCACCATATCCGCAAATTGCAGTCTGACGAGTTGATGCCGAACAAAAATGATTTGCGTGGTAGTAGCTCTATTACGGATCAAGTAGACAATGTGTTTATCGTCTGGCGCAATAAGAAAAAAGAGAACGAAGTAAACAAGGGGATGGAGACTGATATGTCTGCGCCTGACATGATTTTAATGAACGAAAAGCAGCGTAATGGAGAATCTACTGAGTGGTATCACATGTGGTTTCACTTTGAAAGCAGCCAGTTTATTGAAAAGTGGCAGGGCTTCCCAAGTGACTTTGACAACAAAGGACGGTTCAGAGGTGCATGAGTTTTTTGAAGAAGAACGTCACAGATGTGAAGTCAGGCAAGTAATCAAGTGGCGAGTGCAAGACAGAAACAAGGCAATGGAGTACCTGCAAGCTGTAGCGAGTAAAAGAGGCCAGGATGCAGCGGATAGGTTAAGGAAGGATTCTGCTGAACAATGGGAACGCAAGAATCGAGGATTGGAGGGAGATTGGAAATGACAAAAATCAATATTAACGAAGAAAAGATATTAAAATTTTCAAATTTTATTGATGCAAATCCAAGTTATTTTAAAAAACAAAAAGAATGGTTTATTGAAAATTGGCATATTGTTGAAGCATTTGAAAGAATTGCTTTAAGGATTATAGGAATGAATCGTAATCATTATTCAGCAAGAACAATTGTTGAAGTATTAGTTCACCAAAGCGCAATTAAAGAAATAAATGGTGATTATAAAATTGGAAACGATAACGCGCCGGATTTAGCTCGTGTATTTGTTGTTTTGCATCCTAAGTATGTCGATTTTTGGGAATATCGCAGACCTGATTGGTTGGAGTTTAAAAATATGTTTAATGAGGAAAAGTTGCATGAGAGCTGCTAGAGTTGACGTAAATCAAAAGCACATTGTCAATTGCTTACGTAAAGAAGGTTATACAGTACAGCACTTGCATAACGTCGGTGAAGGCTGCCCAGATATTTTAGTAGGCTACAAAGGACTAAACATCTTGATGGAGATCAAGGACGGTAGAAAGCCTGAGTCAGAGCGCAAGTTGACAGCGCAACAGGTAATCTTCCATAAGATGTGGAAAGGACAAGTTGAGGTTGTTATTAGTCCAGAGCAGGCAATACTTGCAGTTTTAAGGCATACGGATGGCAAATAACAAAAAGCCACGTAAGAAGCATGTGCCACGTAGGAACATCTTGCCAATGACGATTCGACACAATGCGCAAAGTGAGCAGACATTGCAGCTAGTACCGCATACTGAGTTAATGAAGTTCCGTGAAGGTGTAGGCGACGAGATAGGCTGGAATACGATCACAGCTCGATTAAACGTCGGGTTAGTGGCTGCATACCAGGCAGACTTTGATCCTGAGTATTACTTGCTAATGGATAGTTTAAAAGCAATTGTTAATGTGCGAGAGAGATTCCTAAATACTGGCAGATGGGGATTATCTGGTGACGATCTTAAAAGCATAGGAGATGGTTTAGTTACTGTTGATAACCTACAGCTATCAATAACAAGAAAGCAATTATCAAAAGCTATTGATTATGTATTTAAAAACGCAGGAGCTTTAGATGATGTTTCTAACTTATACGTGCAAATATGAGGATAAATTTAACTGAAGCTGAGTTATTTGTTTGCAGAATGCTAGGTGTTATGCGTAGAGCTGAAGCAATGCACAAAGTATCAAACAAACAGGTCGGTAAAGATGATACATGGTCAATTGATATTGATGGCGTTGTTTCTGAATACTGCGTTGCTAAAATGTTAAATATATGTCCTGATTTAACTGTTAGCGTAAGAAGTGGTGGTGTTGATTTAATTAGCTCAAAAGGAAAAACAATTGATGTTAAATCTACGCGACATAAAAATGGCAGATTACTTGCGACATTAAAAAAAGTTGATGATCCTTGCGATATTTATGTTCTGGCTATTGTGGATGATTTTGGAGCTGATATTGTTGGGTGGTGTAGTAATGACGAGTTATTTTCTGATAAAAACAAAATTGATTTAGGTCATGGTATTGGATATGGATTAAATCAAGAATATCTAAATAAATTTAAAAATGATAAATCCTAATGAAGCAATAGACTACATAATCAAGCACTCACAGGCTTATGCTAAAGCTAAAGCTCAAGTTACTTATTTGACTGAGTACCGCAAGACTAAGAAAGCTATTTGTTTCCAATCAAGCCCACGCACAACAATGGCAGAGAAAGAGGCAGACGCTTATGCCCATCCAGAGTACCAGGCTGTATTGGAAGGCCTTAGGGAGGCCGTAGAGGAGGCTGAGAGGCTTCGCTGGATGCTGATAGCAGCACAGGCCAGGGTAGATGTTTGGCGCTCTTATGAGGCTTCTAATCGCAGTATAGATAAAAGGACAATGTAATGGATAAAAATGTACAGGCAGTTAGGCAAAAGCTGGCAGATCGAGCTGAGTTCGGCATGATGAAATACGGTGTTAGCACAGAGCGTACAGACTTATCTGCAAAGCAATGGCTTATTCACGCACAAGAGGAAGCGATGGATTTAGCTGTGTATCTGCAAAGATTAATTGATGACATGAATGACTAAAGACGAAAAGAAATATCTGTCGAAACTGGTAGACATTGGCTGTATAATTTGCTATAGGAATGGCTATCCTCAGACACCGGCAGAAGTGCATCATGTCAGGGGATTGGGGCTAGGAATGGGGGTAAGAAGTGGGCATTACGACACTATCCCACTTTGCCCAAGCCACCATAGAGGTAATGATGGGTATCACGGCATGGGTCGCAAAGCCTTTGAGCGCAAATACCAGATCACCGAGATTGACTTACTTATTCAAGTTAAGGGGTTGCTGAATTAACGCCAATTATGACCATTTTTAACTGCGTAAACTGTACCTAAAGATATATTAAATGCTTTAGAGATAAGTAGTGTAGATATTTTGTTCTCAATAAGAAATTTAATTGCATTTACTGAATTTTCATTTAATATTGCTCTGCCGTTGTTTGATCCTTTATTTGTTTTATGTTTTACTAAATCTTCATAATTTTGTTTTGGATAGCCATAAGATAAATTAGATACTTTATTATTGTATTTATTGCCATCTAAATGTCTAATTACCATTCCTTCGGGTCTATCACCAATAAAAAGTTTTGCAACAGTTGTATGTATATATATAGATTTTTGTCCAGTTCCATCAATATCTTTTAATGATACGCTAAGGTATTGTGTTGCTGAATTTAATTTTCTCAAAATAAATCCAGATGATGTTTTTTTTGCAAAATTACCAAAGTTACTTATTTGATAGTGTTGTTCGTATTTAGGTAAATCAGTCCAAATTTCATTAAGGTTTTCCATGAAAAAATCCAGTAAAGATAAAAAGATATCTAAAGTATACACTGAATTCAAAAAAGGCACATTGCACTCAGGAAAAGGCGGCCCTGTAGTAAAGAATCCTAAGCAAGCTATCGCAATTGCATTATCAGAGGCAAAAATTGCCAAGAAAGGGAAGAAAAAATGAAAGGTTTAAAAAGCTGCGGTAAATGCAAGGGCGGTGAGTGCAAAGGCGGTAAGAATTGCATGAGGGAAGAAAAAGAAGAAAGCATGGAGCATTCCGGTAAAAATGGCAAAAAAGGCATGACTGTAGCCATTATGGTTGCTATGCCTAAACGTGGCTCGCGTACAGCTACTAATAAGGCGAAGAAGAAATGAAGCCTGGACTTTACGCAAACATTAACGCAAAACGCAAGCGTATCACTGAAGGCTCAGGCGAAAAGATGCGTAAGGTAGGCGCTAAAGGCGCTCCGACTAAAGCTGATTTCAAAGAATCGGCTAAGACTGCAAAGAAAAAGAAATGACAGCGGCTTGGACTAAAAAGTCAGGTAAGAACGCCAAAGGCGGCTTAAACGAGAAAGGTCGGAAGTCTTACGAGGCTGAAAATCCTGGCTCTGATCTAAAGGCTCATGTAAAGACAGGTGATAATCCACGTAGAGCTAGTTTCTTGGCTCGAATGGGTAATATGCCAGGGCCAGAGCGTAAGCCAGACGGTGAACCTACTAGACTGCTGTTAAGTTTAAAGGCATGGGGCGCTAACTCAAAGGCTGACGCAAAGAGTAAAGCTGCTGCAATATCTGCAAGAAACAAGAAAAAATGAGCCATCAAAGCCAGCTAGACTTCGTTGCAGGTGTAAAAGCTAGATTCCCTGATTACTTTACCGACAAAAAGGTATTAGAAATTGGCTCTCTTGACATCAATGGCTCTATTCGTACCTTTTTTGATACTACTAGCTATATTGGCGTGGACGTTGGAGAGGGTCGTGGAGTTGACGTTGTAGCTATGGGAGAAGATTTAGTATTTCCTGAAAGCTACTTCGATGTAGTGGCAAGCTGTGAATGTTTTGAGCATAACGAACAATGGGTTAAAACCTTTGAGAATATGGTCAGAATGGCTAACGGATTAGTATTTTTTAGTTGCGCTACTACTGGGAGGCCTGAGCATGGAACCAGCAGGACTAGCAGGGCTGACAATCCTTTTCTTGGCGATTATTATCTTAACTTAACAGAGCAAGACTTTAGAGATAAGTGCGATTTAAGCAAGTTTGAGCAATACGAATTCTCGACTAATGACTCACCTGCTGATCTTTACTTCTGGGGCTTATGCAAGCAATCGTGATATGTAGTACAGGGAATGTTGGCTTAACGGTACTGGTAACTGCTTTGGAGGTCTATGCGCCTCACATACCAGTGTACATAAGCTGCAATACGCCTAAATGTTTCGGTAAGCACATAAAGATGATTCCGAACATGGAGTCTAACTTTGGTGATGCCTACAATGTAGCTACAGACTATGCGTTTGCTCAAGGATATGATTCTGTAATCTTGGCTAATGATGACGTAGTACCTACACCTAGCACTATTACTAAAATGGCAGTAGATTGGGATTTGCTCAAGAACGCAGGGTATAAGGTTGGCTTCTTGGGTACTAGGTCAGACTTTGTATTGCCTGAGCAAAATATACGTTATCCTATTGTCGATGATGATTTTGTAGGTTTACGCTATCGCAGCGAGGGATTTATAAAGAAAGCCAATACCATTGCGCCAATATTTGCAGCGGTATCAAAGGAAGCCTGGCAAGCAGCTAAATTCCCAAGCGTAAACTGGTATTCTGATAACATTATTTGTGATGACATGACTAAGGCTGGCTTCACGCATTGGGTGAGTAGAGGCTATGTGCATCACGCAGGCAGCCAGACAGTAGGCGATAACTTCGCTAAATGTCATGAGGATAGTAGGGCATGGATACGGCAGAATAGGCCTGATGTATACGATACGTATTATTAAGCATGACACCTGAAAGGTAATGCAAAAATGGAAACAGAAATCACCAAAGTGCAGGAAGATGCACGAATAGCTAATCTTACTAACATGGGTAAGGGTAGGACTAAGGGAGTACCTAACAAGAGTACGCAGATAGTTAGGGAAGCTATTGCTAATCTACTAGAGCGCAATGCTCCGAACATGGATAGATGGCTCAATGAAGTAGCGCAAGAAGACCCGTATAAGGCACTAGACTTGATGAATAAGCTCAGTGAGTACCATATACCTAAGTTGGCTAGGACAGAGGTCACAGGCGCAGACGGTGGAGCGCAACAACACGTGGTCACATGGCAGAAATAGTAATTCCGTATCAGCCAAGAGAGCCTCAGTTACAGATGCACGAGGCTATGGACGGCACTAGATTCGCTGTAGTTGTAGCCCATCGTCGCATGGGCAAGACTGTAGCGGCCATTAACCACTTGATTAAGTCTGCTGTAGAGTGCGACAAGGATGAGCCTAGGTTTGCTTACATTGCGCCTACTTACGGCCAGGCTAAGAGGGTGGCATGGGATTACCTAACTAAATTCACAAGGCCACTAAATGCAACTCACAACATTTCTGAACTCAGGGCTGACTTCTGGGGACGCCGCATTAGTCTTTATGGTAGCGACAATCCTGATAGTCTCCGTGGTCAATACTTCGATGGAGTTATATTGGATGAGATCGGAGATCAAGACCCGAAGATTTGGAATGAAATTATCCGGCCAGCTCTGTCTGATAGGCTTGGTTGGTGCATGTTCGTGGGTACTCCTAAAGGGCGAAACCACTTTGCTGACCTAAGAGATAGGGCTGAGAGTGCTGATGATTGGAAGCTGCTAGAGTTTAAAGCCAGCGAGACCAAGATTCTGCCTGAGTCTGAGCTTGATTCTGCCCGTAAAGAGATGGGCGATGACAAGTATAACCAAGAGTTTGAGTGTTCATTTAACGCTGCGGTAGAGGGTAGCTACTATGGTCAGATCATCAATACTATCGAGGAAAAAGGCCATATCACCCGTATTGAGCGCGACGATCTTTGCCGGTCTTTTGTTGCTTGGGACTTGGGTATGGGCGATTCTACTTGTTTGTGGGTGGCTCAATTGGTTGGCAAAGAAGTGCGGCTTATTGACTGCATCGAGAACCACGGACAAGGTTTGGACTGGTATGTACGCTGGCTGCAAGACAATGACTATGCGCGGTGGGAGCAGTTCTTACCACACGACGTTGAGGTTAGGGAACTTGGAACGGGAAGGTCTCGCAAAGAAGTACTCATGGAAGCAGGACTGAATATCACTGTTGCGCCTAGATTGTCGGTAGCTGACGGTATTCAGGCTGTAAGACGGTTGCTTCCGCGCTGCTGGTTTGACCCAAAGACTAAGCCTGGCCTTGATGCTTTACGCAACTATAGGCGTGAGCATGACGAGAAACGCAATGTATTCTATGAGAAACCCTTGCATGATTGGGCATCACACTACTCAGATAGCTTCAGATATCTAGCGATTTCGCTTGACGAAGGTACTGATTCGTGGTCGTCAAAGTTGCCAAATAACGTGCAATGGGTTGTATAATTGGAAAAATTCTAGGGGTAGCTTATGCAGTCAGAAGAAATTAAAGCAATTGTTGAGGCAGAGATTGATAACTCCATTGGCTTTATTGACTCTGAGACTACAGACCAGCGTCAAAAGGCGCTAGAGTATTACCTGCGTGATCCGTATGGCAATGAGCAAGAAGGTCGCAGCCAGATCGTTACAGGTGAGGTAGCCGAAGCTATTGATGGCGCACTGCCACAGCTAATCCGTGTATTCACCACGACAGAAGATATTGTCTTATTTGAGCCGCAGTCTGCTGGCGACGAGGAAGCTGCTAAACAGGCAACTCAGTATTGCAATTGGGTATTCTATCGAGATAACCCTGGCTTCCTGATTCTCCACAATTGGTTTAAAGACGCGCTGCTGCAAAAGGTAGGCGTGGTTAAGGCTTATTGGGACGCTAGTGAGGACATCACCAAGGAGTCGTACAAGAACCTGACGGATGATGAGCTTGCTTTATTGCTATCAGATGAGTCGCTAGAGATAGTTAAGCAGAAGTCTGAGGTCGTTGATATGTCCGGTATGCCTATCATGCTGCACAATGTCACGATTAAGAAGGTTAAGAATACAGGCCAGGTGGTTATCGAGAATATCCCACCAGAAGAATTCCTAATTAGCAAGAACGCTAAGTCTATTGCTGACTCCCCATTTACAGCGCATCGTCGTCTAGTACCACGGTCTGAGATGATCGAGATGGGTTACGATAAAGACATCATCGATAACCTGCCTACCTACGATGACCTGACATTCTCTCCTGAGCGCATTGCTCGATTCGATAATGGCGAGCAACCGGATGATGAGAGCCTTGACCCATCAATGCAGCGCCTTGAGGTCTATGAGTGCTATATCTACCTAGACGTTAATGATGATGGCATTGCAGAGCTGCGTCGTATTGTCTATTGCGGCAGTGAGCTTCTTAGCGACGAAGAAACAGACGTAACGCCATTCCATGCTATCTGCCCTATTCCTATTCCTCACAAGTTCTTTGGTCAGTCACTTGCTGATCGCACTATGGACATTCAGTTAATCAAGTCTACGGTAACCCGTCAGATGCTTGATAACATTTACTTAACAAACAATGCTCGAATGGGTGCGGTTGATGGCCAGGTAAACATTGACGATCTGCTAAACGCTACGCCTGGCGGTGTGATTCGCATGAAGAATCCTAATGCTATCGTGCCGATTCAAGTGCCTAGCGTTACGGCTCAAGCCTTTCCAATTCTGGAATACATGGATACGGTACAAGCCAAGCGTACAGGCGTATCTGACGCTCAACAAGGCTTGAATCCTGACATTCTGAGCAATGTAACTGCGGCTGCGGTAGCTGCAATGACACAGGCCAGCACTGGCAAGCTAGAGCTGATTGCACGTATCTTTGCTGAGACAGGCGTTAAATCGCTGTTCCAAGGAATTCTTGGTCTGGTTGGTAAGTATCAAGACAAGCCACGGATGCTGCGTATTGCTGGCAAGTATGTGCCGTTTGACCCGCGTACATGGGCTAATCAGTTTGACGTATCTATTAACGTCGGTCTTGGCTCTGGTAATCGTGAGCAGCAATTGGCTATGTTGCAGATGGTGCTACAAAAGCAAGAGCAGATATTGCAACAGTATGGCCCAGGCAATCCATTGGTAACGGTTGGTCAGTACCGCAACACGCTGGCGAAGTTCATTGAGGCTGCTGGCTTTAAGGATGCTGACCAGTTCATGAACCAGATCACGCCTGAGATTGAGGCGCAACTGGCTGCACCTAAACCACCACCACCTGATTCGCAAGCTGAGTTCGCTAGGATGATGGCGCAGGTTGAGCAGGAAAAAGCACAGGTAGCCCGTGAGAAAACTCAGGCAATGTCGCAGATTGACTCTGCTAAGTTGGAGTTAGATCGTCAAAACCTTGAGGCCAGCTATGCTCAGAAGGGCGTTGAGATGGCTATGAAGAATCAGAAAGACCAGCAAGAATTGAAGCTGAAAGAGGCTGAGTTAGCTGTTAAGCAATTGCAGGCTGTATTGGCGATGGACATTGCTGACGAAGATAGCCGGACACGACAGGCTGACATTGTTCTTAAAGCAATTAAAGAGATTGGGAACATTACACGATGAACAAAGCAGATTGGGCTAATAACCTGACACTTGATCCTAACTGGCAAGAACTTATATCAGAACTGAGATCAACAGAGTTAGCTAAGTTTACTAATAGCGATTATCTCGATGTAGAGGCCAGAGAACAGGCTTACATTCGATTGAGAACGATAGAGAGTATTACCGACTACTTGGAAGGCTTGAAGGCTCAGAAAGCTATTGACAAGAAGCGTTGGAAGATTTTGTAGTCTGTCATGGCAGTTCCATGTAAAATTAAGGAAATAACAACATGAGCGAAACGACTAGCGCGACACCGGAATCCGGTAGCGGAGAGTTGACAGTAAACGATGCGGCTAACGCTTTCATGGGCTTAATGGGTAGTGACGAAGGCTCCGATGACGGACAACCAGAAGCACAGGCTCAATCCGATGAAGACGAAGGCGAAGAACCAGAGGAAGAATCTAGCGATGATTCTGAAGGTGAAGAACAGGAAGATAGCGAACAAGAAGAACAGGAACGTACCTACCGCGTGAAAGCTGCCGGTGAAGAAAAGGACGTCACCCTAGACGAGCTTGTTAAGAATTATCAACTTGGCGCTGACTATACGAAAAAATCGCAAGCTGTAGCTGAAGATCGTAAGGCTATTCAGGCCGAATACCACGCGATTCAAGAGGCGAAGCAACTGAGAGATCAGTACGCACAGCAACTTCAGGTGATTGAGCAGATGCTTTCACGTGGGGAAGAACCAGAGAATCTTGACTACTTAAAGGAAACCGATCCAATCGGATACGCCGTTAGGGTAGCGGAACTCTCACAGAAGGAGAAACAACTTTCTCAAGTACGCGCTCAACAGCAGAATATTAGAGCGCAACAAGAGCAAGACAGGCAGCAATGGATGTCTAACCTAGTCCAGCAAGAATCGGAGAAGTTAGCAACTGCGCTACCTGACTATGTTGATCCTGAAAAGGGTGAGTCACTGAGAAAGTCAGTGCGCTCATACGGTAAAGAGTTAGGGTTTTCAGATGAGGAATTGGCAAGCGTTGTTGATTCTCGTCACGTTATTACGTTATATAAGGCTATGCAGTACGACAAGCTACAAGCGTCGAAGCCTGGTATCAATAAGAAACTAGCTGAAGCCCCGAAAGTTATGAAGTCGGGAGTCTCGCAGTCTCGAGATACTAATAACGAGCAGTATAAGAAACAGAAGGCTAAAGCTAGGGCTACCGGAAGGGTAGCTGACGCTGCGGCACTATTTGAACGGTTTATTTAAAGGAAATTATCATGCCTACATATCAAACATTTACCGCTATCGGTATGCGCGAGGACTTGTCCGACATCATCTATAACATCTCGCCTACTGAGACTCCAATCATGTCGTCGATTGGTCGCACCAAAGCTACTGCTGTTTATCATGAGTGGCAGACTGACTCGCTGGCCGCTGCTACCACTGCTAATGCAGCAGTTGAGGGCGCAGATGCAACGTCTGCAACGATGGCTCCTACGACTCGCGTCGGTAACTATACGCAGATCGTACAAAAGACGGTCCAAGTTTCCGGCACTCTGGAGACTGTCAACAAAGCAGGCCGTAAGTCTGAAAAGGCTTATCAACTGTCGAAGGCTTCGCAAGAACTCAAGCGTGATCTGGAAACCATCATCACGGCTAACCAAGGCAAGTCGGCTGGTACGTCTACGGTTGCTCGCACTATGGGTTCGCTGCTGTCGTGGATCAAGTCTAACTCGTCGCAAGGTACTGGCGGCTCGGCTCCTGCAACTTCCGGTACTTCGACCCGTACCGATGGCACACAGCGTACTGCTACCGAAGCACTGCTCAAGACTGTTATCGCTTCGATCTTTGATGCGGGTGGCAATCCTAAAGCTGTGTTCGTTGGCTCTGCTGGTAAGCAAAAGGTTTCTACCTTTGCTGGTATCGCTGTTAACCGTTATCAGATCACTAAGCCTGAAGCTGGCGTGATTATCGGTGCTGCTGACATTTATCAGTCGGACTTCGGTCAACTGTCTATCGTGCCTGATCGTTTCATGCGTAACCGCGATATGCTGATCCTTGATCCTGAGTACGCTGCTATGGCTTTCCTGCGCCCATTCATGACGAATGAGTTGGCTAAAGCTGGCGATAGCGACAAGACTCAGATTCTTGCTGAAGTAACGCTGGAAGTGAAGAACGAAGCTGCTCACGGTATCGTGGCTGACTTGGACTTCACACTGTAATGAACTAGCCCCTGACTTCGGTTGGGGGCTTTTTATAAAGACCAATGACAAACTTTAGAGAACAAAAAGTTCATGCGGATGGTGATGGCGGTATTATCATCGAGACTAACCAAGACATTACAGATATTCTTGCTAGGAACAAGGTACTCCAAGAGGTAGATAAAGCTAGGACAGGCGACACAGATGACTTGCATTTGATTGGTTCCGTACCGTTTACAGCAGTAGATAAGTTAAACGAGATGGGGATTATGCGAGGATTTGCGATTGTGGATGACAAAGCATTTAGACGTT
>Ga0209246_10000874_pt1 | contig 12432 bp, 11 predicted proteins | sample LauGreSpBDMM15SN_2_FD_187560 | JGI IMG/M metagenome (GOLD analysis project Ga0209246, IMG submission 187560) | Freshwater lake microbial communities from Lake Michigan, USA - Sp13.BD.MM15.SN (SPAdes) (version 2) | ecosystem: Environmental > Aquatic > Freshwater > Lake | place: Lake Michigan...
GGTCGAGCGCGATGTGGTAAGGAAGGATCAGCGGGCAGGCCGCGCTGATTCTCAGGTTCTCGGTGGGATCGATGCCCTGCTGAGCGACTTCATCAATTTCTTTCAGCAGCGCTGTGGGGCACAGCACCACTCCGTTGCCGATGACGCAGGTCACGTTCGGGCGCAGGATCCCTGAAGGCAGCAGATGCAGCACGGTTTTCTTGCCACCGATGACAAGGGTATGCCCCGCATTGTGGCCACCCTGGAAGCGCACCACATGGGATGCCTTTTCAGTGAGCAGATCCACGATCTTGCCCTTGCCTTCATCACCCCATTGGGTGCCCAGTACTACTACGCTCTTGCCCATTATCTTGACCCGTGTCTTTGCCTGGTCTGCTGTTGTGTGCAGCCCATACTCTCATGTGTTGTTTGGAAGTTCAGTCGAGCGGTACGACGACCCACTTGCCTGTTGGTTGGTGCTGTAATTGTTGGCTGCAACCGAGCTGTCGTGCTTCCTGCCCCATTGCCTGCCCTGGACTGTTGTCAGCGGCATTATTACTGAAACCGCGCACTACAACCTCACCTTGTTGGCGCAGTGCTGCAATCGCGACATCCAGGCCTGGGTCTGCAGAAGCCGGCGCGAATATTTTCCTGGCTTCAGGATAATGGCGCTTGCCCAGGCTAAGCAGGGTTTTCAGATCTGCATCGAAACCGGTTGCGGGTCGGGCACGGCCAAACACTTCGCCTATGGCGTCATAACGACCACCCTTGGTAATCGCTTCCCCATGGCCTGCCACATAGGCAGAGAAGATCACACCGGTGTGATACTCGTAGCCGCCCAGTTCGCACAGATCAAAATACAGTTTCTGGTGCGGGAAGCGTTCTGTTACTGCTGCGGCGATGCTGCGAAGTTGTTGCAGCGCGGTATCAAGATTGGCATCAATACCCTTGAACAGGTGGGCTGCCTTGTCCAGCACGGACGCATCACCATGCAGGCCTGGCAGCGTTGCCAGGCTTTCACTCAGGATCTTGTCTATCTTCAACGTGCCAAGAATTTGGCTGATATCGGCAACAGCCTTGTTCTGCATGGCGGTAAACAATTTTTCTTCCTGGTCGGGTGCCAGCTGCGCGGCTTTCAGCAAGGTGCGTGCAATTGCGCTATGGCCCAGTGCCAGCAGGGGCGCCTTGATGTCGGCCAGTGCCAGGGTATTCAACATCAGGCTGATGATTTCGATATCGCTTTCAATGCCGGCATGTCCATAGAGTTCCGCACCAATCAATTGCGGACTGCGCGAACCCAGCGGGCCGCTGGGAAGGGTGCGCAACACGCTGTCGGCATAACACAGGCGTACCGGCCCCTCTTTCTGCAGCACATGCGCGTCAATGCGCGCCGCCTGGGAGCTGATGTCGGCTCGCACACCCATGCCCTTGCCAGTGAGCTGATCGACGATTTGAAACGTACTAAGTTGCAACTCATGGCTGGGAACGATCAGCAGGGAGTCGAGGAATTCGATCAGAGGCGTCTTGATGAGGTCATAACCCCAGGTGCGGTACAGATCGAGAATTTCCCGGCGCAGCGTTTCCAGCTGGTCTGCCCGTGGAGGCAGTATCTCATCCACACCGTCTGGCAGGAGCCAGCGGTTTGCCTTGGTTGTCATGCGTACCCTGATGTTCGTTAGTTGATCAAATAAAGCAGGACAGTTCCTGCGATCATGCTTGCCAGACCTGCCAGTCGAAGGCTGCGGTCATCAATTGTTGCCAATGCTGCCACCAGGCTGCGCCAGCGTGCCGGATACAGGAATGGAATAATTCCTTCCATTACCAGCATCAGGCAGAACGCAATCGCGAGCTCATGCACCATGGCCTTTCATCCCGCGTGTGGGCGCACTTATTCCGGTTTCATGCTCTTCATGTATTTGAAGAAGTCGCTGTCGGGGCTCAGCAGCAACAAGTCGTTGCCGCTGCCAAACGTTTCACGATAGGCGTTCAGGCTGCGGATGAATTCATAAAATTCCGCATCTTTGCTGAAGGCTGATGCGTAAATCGCGGTAGCAAGCGCATCGCCTTCACCGCGCACTTTTTCAGCTTCGCGGTAGGCTTCTGCTTCCAGCACGATCTTCTGGCGATCAGCGTCGGCACGAATACCTTCGGCAACTTCACGTCCGGTCGAGCGCAGTTCCTGCGCTTCTTCCTGGCGCTCGCTGTTCATGCGCTGGAATACGGAATCGCTGACATTGGGCGGAAGGTCAATCTTCTTTACGCGCACATCCACTACTTCGATGCCGAGTTCTTCCTGGGCAATGGTGTTCAGGGATGCGGTCAGGTTGGTCATCAGCAGATCGCGCTGTCCGGATACCACTTCATGTACCGTGCGCACACCAAACTGGTTGCGCAGGCCGGTGTTGATCCGCTGCGCCAGCAGGTTGTTGGCAACGGTTTCATCGCCCCCGGTGGAGGTATAGAACTTGGCGGTGTTGGCGATACGCCACTTGGCGTAGGAGTCAACTTCCAGATAGTTCTTCTCGGAGGTCAGGTAGCTTTCGGTGTCGGCATCCAGGGTCTGGATGCGGCCATCGAAGCGACGCACGGTATGCACGCCAGGGATCTTGAAGTGCCAGCCGGGCTGGACGTCACTGTTGGTGACTTCGCCAAAGGTGAGCAGCACGGCGCGATCCACTTCGCGGATCACGTACAAGCTGTTGGCTGCGAGCAGGAGGGCGCCAATAAGCAGAACGAGGCTGAACATGCTTGAGGTTTTCATTAGCGTGTAGTCCCCCGCATTGGAGCTTCTCTGGTTTGCATGCTGCTGTTCAGGGTTCGCATCTCGGCACTATCCAGTTCGGTCACGCTGACATTCGGGGTGCCTTTGCTGCGTTGCAGCAACTGGTCCAGCGGCAGGTACATCATGTTGTTGCCACCTTCGATATCCACCATCACTTTGGAGCTGTTGCTCATTACTGCCTGCATTGCGTCGATGTACAGGCGTTCACGCGTCACTTCCGGGGCTTTCTGGTATTCGACCAGCAGTTGTTCAAAGCGCTGTGCTTCACCTTGTGCCTGGGCTACTACCTGCTCCTTGTAGGCGCTGGCTTCCTCGAACTGGCGACGGGCGAAACCGCGGGCTTCCGGGATAACCTGATTGGCGTAGCGGCGCGCTTCGTTCTGGAAGGACTGGTTGTCTTCACGCGCCTTGATCACGTCGTCGAAGGCGGCACGCACTTGTTCCGGGGGCAGCGACTGCGCAATGTTGACCTGGCTTACGGTAATGCCGGTGCCGTACATGTCCAGATAGTTTTGCAGGCGCAGCTGGGCATCCTGCGCGAGAATTTCGCGTCCGGTACTGATGACTTCGTCCATCGCGGAACCACCAACCACATGACGGATGGCGGATTCAGCAGCCTGCGCGAGGCTGACTTCAGGCTCTTTCACTTCGAGAAAGTATTTCCTGGCATCGGTAATGACGTACTGAACCGTCATCGTGATGTCGACGATGTTGTCATCTTCGGTGAGCATGGTGTTGGAGAAAGTACGGTCGTAGACACGGGTCACGTTGACCGGAATCACTTCATCCAGCAACGGCGGATTCCAGTGCAGGCCTGGCATCACGACGCCTTCCTGGGCGCGGCCCAGTCGCAGCACGACGCCACGTTCCTGTTCATCAAGGGTGTAGAAGCCCATGCCGGCCCAGATCAGCAAGGGCAGGACTATTGCGAGCACAAGTACGCCGCCGGGAACGGAGCCGCCGCCGTCATTGGATGAGTAGCTTTTTTTGCCACCACCAAAGAAGCCAGAGAATTTCTTCATGAGATCAGCCAGCACCTTGTCGAGGTCTGGCGGTCCTTGATCTTTTTTGCCTGAGTTTCCGGAATTGCCGGAACGCGAGCCCCAAGGATCGTTTTCGCGATCGTCTTTGTCTGGTTCGTTCCAGGCCATGCGTGCTCCAGTCAGTAAATTATTGCGGAATGAGGGGTAGTGTCCAAACCGGGTGGGGATTCTAGCGGATTATGCCGGGCAATTACACCGCTTCATCCAGCGGGTTGCCCAGTCCAGCTGGGGTCTGCAGGCCTGATTCCGGGTGTGCCGGACCAGCGGTTTGGTCGGACGAGGGCGGAGCTTCCTGGCCCGTTTCCGGGAAATAGAGTTCAGGGTTCATTCCCGCCTCCTTGAGCATGCGGCTGAAGTCCTCCCTGGGCAGGCGCAGGTCCAGCACGGTGTGTCCGGATTCATCGGTTTGCTCGGCGAGTACCGCCCCGCATTGGTAGAAGCGTGCGCGTAGCTTGCCCTTGTCGGGGTCGAGGGTCACGCTGATGGTGATTACGTCTTCGCCCAGCAGCTCGGCGATGGCCTGCATCAGGTCAGGAATGCCGGCACCGGTATGTGCGGAAACCCACACACGGCAGGGTTTGCCCGATTCATCGCGCTCGATGCCGGGTTTCATGTCAGGCAGCAGGTCGACCTTGTTGAACACCAGCAGGCTGGGGATGTCTGCAGCCCCGATTTCGCTGAGCACGGCAGTTACCTCTTCCATGAATTGCAGGCGCTCGTCATTGTGGCAGTCCACCACATGCAGCAGCAGGCTGGCCTGCACGGTTTCTTCGAGGGTAGCGCGGAATGCATCCACCAGTTGATGGGGTAGCTGCCGGATAAATCCTACAGTGTCGGCGAGAATGGCGGATCCGAAATTTGGAATCTGGATCTTGCGCAGCGTGGAGTCGAGCGTGGCAAAGAGCTGGTTGGCCACATAGATGTTGTCACCGCTCAGGCGGTTGAACAGCGAAGATTTGCCGGCATTGGTGTAGCCCACCAGTGAAACCGTGGGGATTTCAGCGCGCTTGCGCGAACGTCGACCCTGATCGCGCTGGCTTCTGACTTTTTCCAGGCTCTTGTTGATTTGCTTCATGCGCACGCCAATCAGGCGCTGGTCGATTTCCAGCTGGGTTTCGCCAGCGCCACGCAGGCCGATACCGCCTTTCTGGCGGTCAAGGTGAGTCCAACCGCGCACGAGGCGCGTGGAGGCATGCTTGAGTTGGGCGAGTTCCACCTGCAACTTGCCCTCGTGACTGCGCGCACGCTGGGCAAAAATATCGAGAATCAGGCCGGTACGGTCGAGTACCCGGCATTCCAGGGCTTTTTCGAGGTTACGCTCCTGGCTGGGACTGAGCGTGTGGTTGAAGAGCACCAGTTCGGCATGGTGTTCGGCAATGGCCGCAGCGATTTCCTCAACCTTGCCGCTGCCGATGAGGTAGCGTGGAGTAGCCCCGCGGCGTGAAGCAATAATCGTTGCGGCAGGGACGGCACCGGCAGAAATGGCCAATTCCTCGAATTCCATGGCATCGGCCTCATCCTGGGATGATTCCATGCCAATCTGCACGAGTATTGCTACTTCCCCGCTTTCGGGTCTTTCAAAAAACAATTCAGCCTCTGTCAGCTTTGCGCTTGTCAGGGTTCGCGCAATGGGTTCGGGCAGTGCCCGGCGCTACCGTCAAAGACGGCATGCCTTTTAGACTATGTTGTTGCCTGAGTCTTCGTCCATGTCGCCTTCACCGGTACCCAGCATCGGAACCCTGATTTGACGGGCTGGAACGACGGTGGAGATGGCATGCTTGTAAACCATCTGGTTAACGGTGTTCTTCAGTACGATGACAAACTGATCGAAAGACTCGATTTGACCCTGTAATTTGATGCCACTGACAAGATAGATAGCCACGGGGACTTTCTCCTTGCGCAGTACATTCAGAAAAGGGTCTTGTAGAGAATGCCCTTTTGACATTTTCCATCTCCTAATTGGGGTTGTTTAATCCGGGATTCTGGAGCGGATGTAGGCGATTCTCCGCAAACAAGCACCAGAATCCACGCTCATTTTTCAATTCGTGCATCAATTCGTGGATCAATGGTCATTATAGGGTGACTAGAGTCCCGCCTACCAGTAATTGGCGGCGGCATTGAGGCTTTTCAAGTGCTTCTTCATAATATTTCCATCCTCGGCATTCAGGCTGCAGTGAATCTCATGAAGTTCTTTCCAGCCGCGCAGCCAGGTCAATTGGCGTTTGGCCAGTTGGCGCGTGGCGGCAATGGCTTTTGCGACCATGGTGTCATAGTCATATACGCCATCGAGATAGTCCCAGACTTGCCGGTAGCCCACGCTGCGAATGGAGGGCATGGCTGCATCCAGGTCTCCGCGTGCTTTGAGGCCCTTGACTTCATCCAGTAGCCCTGCCTCAAGCATGGACAAGAAACGCTTCTCGATTTGTGCATGCAGCTGTTGGCGCTCTGTCGGCAGCATTGCCAGGAAAATCAGCTGGCATGGCAGATCCTGGCTATTGCCCACTGGGGAAAGCCGATGCAGTTCGGTCATCGATTGGCCACTGGCTTCGTATACTTCCAGCGCCCGCTGCAGTCGCTGGGGGTCGTTGGGGTGGATGCGTGCGGCAGCAACAGGATCAACTTCCTGCAAGCGCTGGTGCAGGGCTGGCCAGCCTTCGCTTGCAGCCCGGGCCAGAATCCCGGCGCGAATCCCGGGGGTGGCCGAAGGCATGCTCGCCAGGCCATCACGCAGTACCTTGAAATACAGCATGGTGCCACCGACCAATAGCGGTATTTTGCCTTTGGCCTGGATGGCGCGAATTTCGCGCAGGGCATCCTGCCTGAACTCGGCGGCAGAGTAGGTTTGGGCGGGATCGCGAATATCGATCAGGTGGTGCGGCGCAAGCGCCTGCGTCGCCTTGTCGGGTTTGCCGGAGCCGATATCCAGTCCGCGGTACACCAGCGCTGAATCGACGCTGATGATCTCGAAGGGAAACTCTTGCACCAACTCCACGGCAGCAGCGGTTTTTCCGCAGGCAGTAGGGCCCATCAGGCAGATGGCAGGGGGTAATTGGGACTGTGTTTGAGACATGGCTGCGGTGTTGGAGAAATGCTTCGGCACTATAGCACGGGGTGTTGGCCATGAGGCCTTGGCATCGACTGCCTGTTGAGTTGGTGCCAGTACGTTACAATGAGCGCATCCTAACCCCAGGCAGCAACGCTTTGATGTCAGCAGCACCCATCGGTATTTTTGATTCCGGCGCAGGCGGACTGTCCATCCTGTCCGGCATTCATCAACTGTTGCCGCACGAAAACCTGCTTTACGTTGCCGATACCGCTCATGCGCCTTACGGTCCAAAGGGACAGGAATATATCCGCGCCCGCAGCGAAAGCATCATGCAGTTTTTTCTTGCCCAGGGTGTAAAGGCAGTGGTGGTGGCCTGCAATACCGCTACGGCTGCTGCCATTGCCGACTTGCGTGCTCGTTATGCACTTCCGATCATTGGGGTAGAACCTGCGGTGAAACCTGCGGCAGCCGGCAGCAAGTCTGGCGTGGTCGGCGTTCTGGCCACGCGCGGCACCATCACCAGCGAAAAATTCCTCAACTTGCAGAATCGCTTCAACCACGCTGTCGAAATCATTTCCTGTCCGTGCACGGGGCTGGTCGAGCAGATTGAAAAATTGCAACTTGAGCCAACGGTGCTGCAGTCAATGTTGCAGGGCTTCATCCAGCCCTTGCTCGACAAGGGCGCCGACACGCTGGTGTTGGGTTGCACCCATTATTCCCTGATCAAGCCGGAAATTCGCGCTCTCGCCGGAGCGCACATCGCCATCGTCGATGCGGGCGATGCGGTGGCGCGTGAATTGCAACGCCGGCTGGCAGAGCTGGACTTGCTCAATGGCAATATCGAACCGGGACGGGTGAGTTTTTTTACCAGCGGCAGCAGCGAGCAACAGGGTTTGTTGCTGGGTCGCTATTGGGGCAAGCCGGTCCAGGTGGCTGGGCTTCCGTAGCAGCACGGCATGCCCGGGCATGCCGGGATCCTACTGTCCGCGCAAGAACAGTTTGTCCAGTTCATTCACCGTCAGTTGCACCCAGGTAGGCCTGCCGTGATTGCATTGGCCGCTGCGCTCGGTGCGCTCCATGTCGCGCAGCAATGCGTTCATTTCAGCATGCGAGAGTTGGCGGTTGGCTCGCACAGAGCCATGACAGGCCATCGTGGCCAACAACTCATCGCGAACAGTTTCAATGCGTTGGCTGCTGCCGTGTTCCATCAGGTCTGACAGCACGTCGCGCAGTATCTGTTCCGCATCCTGTTTGTTGAGAATAGCGGGTATCTGCCGGATGCTGAGTGTTTCCGGCCCCATGCGGTCAACGCTCATGCCCAGCGCATGCAAGGCAGCCTGCTGTGCTTCCGCATAATCTGCCTCGGCTTCACTGACCGCCACAGCTACCGGTACCAGCATTGGTTGCACCTTGATGTCTTCATTGCCAACGGCATGTTTCAAATGCTCGTATGTGATGCGTTCATGGGCGGCATGCATGTCGACAACGATCAGGCCTAATGCGTTTTGTGCGAGGATATAGATGCCGTGCAGTTGCGCGAGCGCATAACCCAGCGGCGGCAAGTCTGCGGCCGTTTGGGGCAGGGGCGAATTGGCGGGCGTGGCGTTGCGGAAAGCGTCAAATGCTGCAAATTGACCGCGAATATCCTGTTGGCTGGCACGGGTTTCTGCCGCATAAGCGCCAGAGTTGATTGCACCGGGTGAATACAGCGCCATGCGTTCCTGGGTAAAGAGGCTTTCTGGCAATGGGCTTGGAGCAGTAGAGGCACTCTGCTCCTGGACGCGATCGGACGGACGCACATCGGCAAGGGCGCGATGCAGCGCGCTGAACAGGAAATCATGCACAAGGCGGCCATCACGGAAGCGCACTTCATGCTTGGTGGGATGCACGTTTACATCCACGATGGCCGGATCCAGTTCCAGATACAGTACGAAGGCTGGATGCCTGCCATGGAACAGCACATCGCGATAGGCCTGCTTGATCGCATGGCTCACCAGCTTGTCGCGGATCACGCGGCCATTGACGAAGAAATACTGCTGATCAGCCTGGCTGCGCGAAAATGTTGGCAGCGAAACCCAGCCCCAGAGTTTCAGGCCAGTGCTTTCATAACTGATGAAGACGGAATTTTCCACGAAGGCTGGACCGCAAACTTGCGCCACGCGACGCTGCTTTGCCTGCTCGGTGTCGGCTTTTTCATAACGATGCACCACGCGGCCATTGTGCTGTACGTTCATGGCGACATCGAAGCGGCTAAGGGCAATGCGCCGCACCATTTCATCAATGCGCTGCAATTCGGTTTGTTCGGTGCGCAGGAATTTCCGGCGCGCCGGCGTGTTGAAAAAGAGATCGCGTACTTCCACCGTAGTGCCGACCGGATGGGCAGCAGGGGAGACGGACGAACTCATGTCGCGCCCTTCGGTTTCCACCTGGAAGGCCGATTCGGCATGAATGGTGCGCGAGGTGAAGGTGAGACGCGAGACTGAGCTGATACTCGCCAGTGCCTCGCCGCGAAAACCCAGGCTCACGATGGCTTCGAGGTCATCCAGGGTGCTGATCTTGCTGGTGGCATGGCGGCTCAAGGCCAACGGCAGGTCATCCTTGTCGACACCGTTACCGTTGTCGCGGATGCGCACCAGCTTGATGCCGCCGTTTTCAAGGTCTATATCGATGCGGTCGGCACCGGCGTCGAGGCTGTTTTCCAGCAGCTCCTTGACTACGGAAGCCGGGCGCTCGACCACCTCACCGGCAGCAATCTGGTTGCTGAGGCGCTGGCTGAGCAGTTGGATCCTGGCAGGTTGTGAGGCAGGCACTTACGTCGTTGGTATCTTGATAACTTGACCGACGCGTATCTTATCATTCTTCAGTTGATTGGTTTCACGCAGTATTTCAAGTGGCACTGCATAACTCATGGCGATTTGTGACAGCGTTTCGCCGCGGCTGATCTTGTGCTCCCGGAAGGAGGGGGCCGGAGTGGTGCCGGCCGCAACCGGCATTTTCAGGGTCTGTCCCAGTTGCACTTCATTTGACTTCATATTGTTGATGCTTTGCAGCAACGCCATGGACACATGGTGGCGCTCGGCGATTTCCGACAAGGTATCGCCCCGTTTGACCGTATAGGTGGCCGGTGCAAGGCTGCCGTTGTCTTTCTGCCAGGCGACCCAGGTGCCGCGTGGCGGTCGGTCGTGGAACCAGGCCGTAATGCCATCTGCGAGGGCGCCGGCAAAGCGTTGGCGCCACACGCCGGAGTCGAGGTTTTTCGCATCATTCGGATTGGTCACATAGCCGGATTCGATCAGCAGGGACGGGATGTCGGCCGACTTGAGCACCACGAAGGCCGCCTGTTCCACATTCTTGCGGCGCATGCGGATGACGTTGCCGAGGGAGCCAATGATGCTGTCGCCGATTTCCAGGCTGGTGGCAACCGTGGCGGTCATGCTCAGGTCCAGCAGTACGCTGGCCAGCACCGCATCCTTGTCACGCAGACTGACTGTTCCAACACCGCCAATCAGGTCGGCACTGTTTTCCTTTTCGGCGAGGCGCTCTGCTTGTTCACTGGTAGCACCGTTGTGCGAGAGGGCATAAATCGTCGAGCCTTGCGCGCTGCTGTTGCTGTGCGCATCGGCATGAATGGCAACGAAAAGGTCGGCGTTGTGGCTGTGGGCGATATCGATCTGTTCGCGCAGGCCCACATAATAATCGCCGTCACGAATCATCACGGCGCGGAAGCCTGGTATCGCATTGATACGCGCTTCCACTTCCCTGGAAATGGCCAGTACTACCCGTTTCTCCATCAGGCGATTGACACCGATGGCGCCAGGATCGTCGCCGCCATGCCCGGCTGAAATGGCGATCACAATGTCTCGATTGTTGTTGGCTGCTGCAGTTTCGATGGCGGCAGCCACCGGGGTTGGGTTGCTTGCCGGTTGCGCGGCAGAGGCATCGACATCGGCATCATAGAGATCGACGATAAGACGATCGCCGTATTGCTCATTCTTCGCCACCAGGAAGCTGCGTGGTTGTACCTTGTGGTGCAGGTCGAACACTACGCGCACATCGCCTTGATTGCGTGGGGCGCTGCGGACGCTGGAAATCGGGGTGTCGGTGATGTCGGAGTCAGCCAGGGTGCCGCGTAATTCCGAGCCGATCAGGTCGATCACGACCCGGTTGGGATTTTCGAGGGTAAAAACGCGGTGTTCCAGCGTGGAATCGAGGTCAAACACCAGGCGTGTATATTCAGGTGAGCGGTAGGTCCGCATGCTTTCCACCACAGCCGCATTGGCCCAGCTGCAACAGCAACTGAGCAACACAAGGCAGGTCATGAACCGGGGGTTCAGCATCTTGGGCCGCATTCGGTGTAAATATTTCTTTAATTTACATGTAGATGCGGCACAAAGCTAGAAAATTTTACAGCTTTGTGAGCTAACAGGCGGTCTTGAGCTGGGCATCAAGCCGTTTGGCGATCTCGGCGCCGCGTTCGGTATGGGCCTGCCACGTCAGTTTCCTGCCCTTGCCGTGGATCTCGAGCAGCAATGCCAGATCAGCTGGTGGCAGCAGTGCGCCGGCACGTTCTGGCCATTCGATCACGGTTAGCGTGTTGTCATCGATAAAGTCGCGCATACCGAGAAATTCCAGCTCATCGGGGTCGGCCAGCCGGTACAGGTCGTAATGGAGGACGCGGCGCTGATCGGGTAATTCATAGGGCTCTACCAGCGTGTAGGTCGGACTTTTTACGTTGCCCTCATGTCCCATCGCCTGGATCAGGCCGCGACTGAGAGTGGTTTTGCCACCGCCCAGGTTGCCTTGCAGGGTAATCAGGCCGTGTCCGTCGAACAGGGCTGCCAGACGTCGGCCAAACGCGACGGTGGCGTCTGCGTCTGTTAACTCAACGGCGCCGGCAGTTCCGGGGATGGCGGTGACAGGGATCGTTGTTACGGTGCTCTTTATCGCAGTCATGGGTTCAGGAGGGTTCTCAGGTAAGGAAACAGGTCGCAGGCCAGCATGCCGCGCTCGCCATCATGGTCGGCGCACAGGTCGGCTGCCTTGCTATGCAGGCAGACACCCAGTCGCGCACTGTCTGCCAGGCTGAGGCCTTGTGCCAGCAGACCGGCGATGATGCCGCCAAGTACATCGCCCATGCCTCCCGAAGCCATGCCTGGATTGCCATGCACGCAGGTTTCCACTTGCTGCCGGCCCTGTCGATCGAAGCAGATCAGGGTACCCGCCCCTTTCAGCACGGCCACTCCGCCGAAGCGGCGCTGCAGCTCGCGTACGGCCTCTTCCCGGTTCGCCTGTACTTCCTCTGTCCGGGTTTGCAGCAGGCGGGCTGCTTCACCAGGATGAGGAGTGAGTATCCACTGACATTTGCCTTCAGGGTTCCCCGCAAGCTGCAGGGAAAGCTGCCCCTCACTGAGCAGATTCAAGCCATCGGCATCCAGCACCACGGGTAACTGCCGGGTGAATGCTGCCTGCACTGCTGTCTGGAGCAACTGTACGCTCCACGCGCTGCGGCCAAGGCCTGGCCCTGCCAACAGAACAGTCGCCTGACTCGTCACAACGTTAATAACGTCGAAATCATGGATGGG
>Ga0209246_10000878_pt1 | contig 12403 bp, 12 predicted proteins | sample LauGreSpBDMM15SN_2_FD_187560 | JGI IMG/M metagenome (GOLD analysis project Ga0209246, IMG submission 187560) | Freshwater lake microbial communities from Lake Michigan, USA - Sp13.BD.MM15.SN (SPAdes) (version 2) | ecosystem: Environmental > Aquatic > Freshwater > Lake | place: Lake Michigan...
ATCTAACTTGAATAATGCCTGTTCTGAATCGCTGTACAACGGTGCATCTAATGATTCAAATGCTTGTGTTGTGCTGTTGTAACGCTTGGCCCTCCAACGTGCGCCTAGATTAGGCTCGGTTGTCTTGACCCATACAGATCCTGTAGCAGCATCTGTACCTGAAGTTTTCCACTGCGGTACGCTAGTATGTGGTGCAATAGCAAGTGACGGTGTAACACCGACACCAAAACTAGTAGTCCAAGCAGTTGACCCAACTTGTACCCATACGCCTGCGTCATTTCTAAACCATAATGTCATTGGATGACTGTCTGTTAGTGCGCTAGTGTCTGGATCTGTATCTACAGATACAATAGCATAGCTGCCATTTTTACCAATAGATGCAGCTGGACCGCCTGTGCCTGCGTTGACTTGTGTACTGTCAGTGATAACTAGCGGTACTTTGTTTGTGAATGTTTGTCCGCCAGTTACTGTAGCAGCACTGCCGTTCCATTCAAAAATACCCCAGTTTGTGTTTTGTGTATCTACCCAATGGGTGCCGTTTAGTGGCTCAGCTGATGGAGCCGATGCACTGGCGTTTAGTTGGTTTAGATCTAAGTCAGCACGTACTACAAATGCACGATTGCTAACACCAAGTAAACTGTATGCAGCTTGTAAACCATACTCGTTCTGTTCGCCAGCATGGATTGGGTTATTGTTTCCGTCTGTCTTGAAGACTGGATCGCCAAAAGTATCTGCAAGATCTTTCTGACTTGTTAACAAGTACACTTGGCCAGCGTTGGCCTTTAATGTACCTGGTGCAGTGCCGTCGCCTGCTCCGTTTGATTTGTTTTCAGCAGTAGCAACGACAATCAACGGGACTGTGCCAGGCTCTGCTGGGGTATAAAATGATTCGTCAATAACTTTGACTTCTACGCCTGGTGAACTTAATGCCATATTCGTTTCTCCTAAGGATACTGTGTTCTACTATTATTTAGCGCATTTGGATAAAAGAAGCTGCATATAAGCGTTTGAAAAGGGGCTGAAAAGGTGAGGATAAATACAGGATGAGCAGACCTTTGTGTATTTGTGGGTATAGACCAGCAGCCGTTAACTATATAAAGAACGGCAAAACGTATTACAGACGTAAATGCGAAGTATGCCTCACCGGTGGCATAGGCAAGGGATTACCCAAGTGGTACCAGGACGGCTACCGCACAAAACTAGTGTGCGACAAATGCAACTTCAAAAGTAAGTTTAAAGAGCAGTTTAATGTATTTCATGTAGATGGAAACATGAACAATACTAGGCCTGCTAATTTAAAAACAGTATGCGCCAACTGCCAACGCATACTGGCTAAAGAAGGTGTTAAATGGTCTCAGGGTGGACTTCAACCAGACTTTTAATCTGCTTGAACAAATCGTCAATAGTGCCGTTATTGTCTATTTCAATGTCAATGCCTTTGCCTATCCAAGCAGTTTCGCTAGCGTGAATCTTACGTCTTTCCATATTTAACTTACTGATTGACCAGCTCATATTAGTAGGGCCTTGATTTACGTTCCATGCATCTTGATACCATTCTGGATCAGCACCGCGTACTACACGTACTACTTGGCCTCCGGCATTTTTAATAGCAAGTATTTCGTTAGGAAAACGTACATCGCTAATAACAATATTATCACTTGTTTTACGCATCTTGTTCTCCAAGCTGGCAATCCAAATATCATCATGAAATCCGTTGCGGCAAACTTCTGTACCCCATAACTGTAACATCAGTCTAGGAGTTAAATCAGGCATATCTAATCGGTCTGCCCACCACGGATCTATTTGCTCTCGCCACTCACGAGCTTCTGTTGTACGTCCTTCCAACAGAACGCGGTCCCAACCGAATACGTTGGCAACCGCGTCTTTTAATGTATTTGCAAATGAGTCACGGCGGAATCCGTGAAAGTTAACCAAATAATCTGCGGCAGTATCTTTGCCACTTCCAATAAATCCCACAAACCCTATAATCATAGTATCTCCTGCGATACTATATTTTATACTCTTTTACAAGTTTGTCAAATTTTTATACGCCATATATCAGCAGTTCCACTTCCGTAATGCCAATGCTTTGCGGGTAGGATCACCATTAGGCTTCTTCATAGGGCCTTTGTTGCCGCCCATTCTTGCACAGAAACTCTTTCTGCGCTTGGCTGCTTTTGATCCAGGCTTGAGTTTGCTAGGTTTAGTGGTCACTGCCATTTGTAGTTTAGATCCGGGATTCTCTCTGCGATAGCTAGCAACACCTTTGGCATTGAGGCCGCCTTTTTTGCTTTTACCGGCTGAACGTTTCCATGCTGCTGATTCGTCTAGTAGTTCGTGATCATCTACTGATTCAAAGTCTTCCCAGATCTGGTCAGCATCAACTCCGTGTGCTTTAGCTAGACTATTAACCATTTCTTCAATGATGTCAAACTGTTCTTCAATACTTTCATTGGGCACACAGTTGTTTACACGGACACCGCCTTTAATCTTAGTGCCTTCCTTATGCTTGCCCTTCCAACATTTAGCGTCTAATCGTTGTTTAACAGCTTCGGTAATAATTTCTGTTGTTTTCATTTCTTTTTAGCCCTTCCAGCTTTCATGTTAGCCATCCAATGTGCTAACTGTCCTTTGCGGCCGCCTTGCTTGGCAGTTTTACGCAGGCTACTCACTGACGCTTTGGTATTGACACCGTGACGTTTAGCATCGCCTTTGTCTTGCGGATTCTTACCGTCAGCAAAGTTTTCACTTAAATCTGGTTTGTTTTTACTAGCACCCATACCCATTAAGTCAGCGCCTTTAAATTCAGGCATGGTAGTTAATACGATTTGTTCTGCTTCTTTTGCTGAGTTAGCCTTAACTTTAACAGCTGGTATCTTGTTATATGGTGCTTCAACACTATAGACCCAAAATACGAGGCCACCGGGGCGAGTTAATACAAATGCCTCTCCCTTTTGTTCTAAGTTCCACTTGGGCAACAGTCTCTTGACCATACGAGCATACAGGCCTTGTCTTGAATCTTCTTTAGCGGCAAATGTCATTCTTCGTATAGAAGCTTTTTTATTTGCTATAAAGGCTTTCATAATGTCAACAACTGTGCCGAATACATGAGCAGAGTTACCAGTGCCAGTTACACCCCAACTTGCTGTACCGTGTGCTCGTTTGGCTGCAAATTCAATGTCCCAGTCTCCGGGTGCCTCATCCGGATCTTGGCCGGCCATGAATGTGTAGTGTACATCGCCTACAGTAAACTCAGCTGAAGCTTGATTCTTATCTTGATAAGTCCACTTCCACTCTTTGCCACCGTCAAACAGTTCGTGCATACTCTCGCCACCACCGCCTCCGTCACCGCCTCCGTCACCGCTACTATCGCTGTTACCGTAGTTTGCGTAATATCCATAGCCACCATACAGTCCAGGGCCATAGGCTGCGTGACGCAGTTTTCGTTTTTTCTTGCGGCGTTCTTCTAGATTTTGTGCATCTTGACTGCTGGCAGAGTTTTCAGAAATAATATCGGATATTTTCATAGTTATCCTATAATAAACGACATGGGCTGTCCTCCAGCAACTAACGTTTCTAATTCTTTATCTAGCTTTTCAACTTCTTCTTTACTTGCAGATTTAAGATCACCGCCGTTTAACTGTGTACCACCTTGTGGCCCTGCAATTGTTCCAAACTTACTGCGAGCTTCTCCTAATATACCTTTACAAACTGCTAAAGTGTAATCTCTAACCCATTGCTTAGAATATATGTCGTTGATTATCAGATAGTCTGGTTTGTAGTTATAGCAGCGTAACATGATAGTTTCGCCTGCTACAAACGGTCTTTGTAAAATTCGTATGGTATGGCTGTGTGGAATCCATTGAAACTCAATGTATGCGCCAAACATGCGGCCAACAAGTTCTTGGTATTGAGCAAACATTTCATAAGTGGCTATGCCGCCCAGCATTGTGCTGTTTAACAAGTATGTGTTGGTATAGGCAAGGCTGAATGGTTCAAAATCAGCACCTGTACCACTGCCTGTTCTAGATCCTAAAGATCGTCTAAATACCGATCTTACTTCAATAACTTCGTCGGGTAATCTGTAGTCATTAGTATCTTTTTGCAGTTCTAAAAACATGTAGCTTTCTTCTACTGCATGAGAACTACGCTGACGAAACTTATCTATAGTTTTGTCTAGGGCGATTTCGTAATGAATTGGGTCTAGTTCCACGTCGATCATGCCGTCGCCCAGCATTGCTCGCACGTAATCATAAACTTTTTGTTTTTCTGCTTGGATGTTTACCTGTGACATTTTAATCTCCCAATCTATTTATCGCTAAATATAGTACTATGCCAAGATTATCACTTTATCGCCCGGAAAAAGGCAACGATTACAAGTTTATTGATCGACAGATTAATGAAATGTTCCAAGTAGGGGGCACGGATGTCTACCTGCACAAATACCTAGGCCCTCAAGATCCTAATAATCCTAACGACACGTTAGGTGTTACAGGCATTCAGGATCTAGTATTTTTAGAAAACAGAGATAGAAAATACGATCCTAGCATCTATCACATTCGCGGTATTTACAACGTACAAGATTTAGACTTTAACCTTAGTCAGTTTGGTCTGTTCATTGACAATGACACAGTATTCATGACAGTGCATATCAATAACTTTTTAGAAACTATTGGTCGAAAACCTATCAATGGTGACGTTATAGAGCTGCCACATGCTAGAGATGAGTTTGCACTAGGTGACTTTGACGTAAGTTTACCAAAATATTTTGTTATTAGCGATGTGGGCCGAGCAGCAGAGGGCTTTAGTCCCACGTGGTTTCCGCACTTGTACAGATTAAAGTTAACTAAGATTGTAGACAGTCAGCAGTACAAAGAAATATTTGATCAAAAGATTGTTGATCCCGTTACTTTAGAAGAAACTGACAATACTCTTAGAGATCTACTCAGTACATACAATAAGTCTATTCAGATTAACGATGCAGCACTAACTGAAGCTGAAACTAATGCTCCAATGAGCGGTTATGAAACACAGCATTTTTATACATTAGCTATAGATGATAATGGCCGTGCAGCATTAGAAACTGTAGATTCATCAACACTAGATGCTAGCTTAGGCGGTGCTCTTGGAGATGCCAGCGGAATGGATGTAAGTCGTGTGGCAAAACGTCCTCAACGCAATGGCTACAGCGGTTACTTAACAGGCGACGGTATTGCACCAAACGGTGTAGATTTTGGACATGGCATAACATTCCCAGCAGCGCCAGCTGGCGGTGACTTCTTTCTGCGTACTGATTTTATGCCCAACAGACTGTACAGATATGATGGTACTAGATGGGTCAAGTTTGAAGACAACGTTAGAACAACACTTAGCAATACTACAACTAGAAATACATTTAAAGGCTCGTTCATTAACAATGCCGATAAGACTGGCGTTGGTCTAGTGACTAGTGACTTCTATACTCCCACAGTCAATGCAACTACACTACAAACTACTATAACATTTACTGTGGGAATGTTTGCCACAGCAGTTATTGGTGATAGCACATTCCCAACTGTGACTGTTACTTCCGGAGTAGGAGGTAAAGCATTGTTTACATTTAGCGAAATTGCTCCTGCAGGCAAACAAGTTTCGTGGAAACTATACAGCGGTTCTACTGAACAACGAGTTGCCTTGTCTAAAGCAATGAAACCAAAGGCTGATCTATAATGCAATATTTTTATGACGGACAAGTACGCCGATATCTAGTACAAATCATAAGGCTGTTAAGCAACTTTCTAGTTAAAAATGGTGATGGCACACTGACTAGAGTGCCGGTAATCTACGGCGATGCTGATCGCCAAGTGTCTACTGTTGTAAACAACAATAGTGAAAATACTGTATTGAGTTCGCCTAAGATTGCGGTACATATAACTGAACTAGATTTAGACAAAGACCGACTGGCGGACCCTAGCTTTGTTGGTAAGATACACGTTAGAGAGCGAGCAGTGAATACTGCATCAGGCGAATATCTCAGCACACAAGGCGACTCATACACTGTTGAACGTATGATGCCTACTCCCTTTAAGCTCAGTGTCAAAGTTGAGATATGGAGCAGCAGCACTGATCAAAAGTTACAAATACTTGAACAGTTATTGATGCTGTTTAATCCAAGTCTTGAAATTCAAACTACTGACAACTACGTTGACTGGGCCAGTTTAACTGTAGTTGATATGGAGGATGTGATTTTTAGCTCTAGAAGTATTCCAATGGGCACTGGTACCGATATTGATATTGCTACTATAACGTTGACTACTCCAATTTATATTAGTCCTCCTGCTAAAGTTAAACGTCTAGGCATTACCACTAGTATTATTTCAAACATATTAGCAGGCACCGACGGCGGAACTACTTACATTCCAGGATTAGGCTCTGACAATAACGTTGCAGACATTGAGATTGTAGCGTCTAATCCTCTGTTTGGTCAAACTCTTACCATTGGTAACTACGATATTGAGGTTGCTGGAACTCAGGTTCGATTAATAAGTAGCGAACCTGATCAAGATTATCTAGCATGGCAAATGTTAATCCAACTTAAACCAGACGTGTATCAACCAGGTCTAACCAGACTGTATCTACGTCAGCCTAATGGCTCCTATGTAGTAGGTTATGTAACAGTTAATGCACTTGATGATTCGATTATGATTGCCAACTGGGATCAAGATACTTACCCAACTGATGTGGATATTCCGTCGGGCGTTAGAGCAAGTCTCGGAACATTTGATGCTATCATAGACCCTCAACGAACCAGACCAACCCTAACAGCAGGCGCTAGATATCTTATTCTAGAAGATATTGGCGGTGGCTTAAAAGATACGTTTATTTCGGAAAGCAGAATACAGCGTATCAATACAAATGTCTTGCATAGAAAAGTAAATGATCATAAAATATTTGTTAACGGAGTAGAAGTTGGATCGGGTAGTGTTAGAACTCCGGACAGTATTGACACTGGAAACTATGTCATTACATTAGATAATCCGTGTGCAGCTGGCAGTGAGATTGCCTACGAGCTGTATGTTAATGAAGACGGACCCGATGCGTGGAAAAATGCTGATGGCACAGATTTCATCGCCGCGGCAAATGATGTAATCGAATGGAGTGGTACTGCGTGGTCTGTTATATTTTCAGCTAACGAAAGTGCCGACACTATGGTTTATTTGACTAATATCTATACCGGAACACAATATGCGTGGAACGGTGTAAGTTGGGAAAAGAGTTTTGATGGTATATATCGCCGAGGGGAATGGAGACTTGAACTCTAAAGAACGTATTGTATGCAGTGGTGCGCTGTTTTATGCTAAAAACACACATAGATTTTTACTGTTGCAAAAAGCCACAGGCAAACACAGAGGCACATGGAGTCTAGTTGGTGGTACTAACGAAAGCCAAGAAACTCCGTGGCAAGGTCTACAGAGAGAAGTACAAGAAGAAATAGGACAAGTGCCCACTATAGTTAAAACTATTCCGTTGGAGACATTTGTCAGCAACGATACAGTGTTTAACTTTCACACTTATCTATGTGTAGTAGCAGATGAGTTTGTTCCTGTGCTTAGTCAAGAACATTGTGGCTGGGCATGGACAGTCATTGACGGTGCTCCGAAGCCCTTACACCAAGGACTAAGGAACAGTTTTTCAAGCAAGATTGTTCGAGCAAAACTCGAAACAATATTTGACTTAATCGACTTATTTTAAGCGTAGGTTGCGTTGGCTGTAAACCATAGAGTTGGGCTACATGCAACATACTCTAATGATGAGCCTGCTGACAAAGTAACTCCGGTGTTTACGCCGCTGTTACTGATCTGCCCACCAGTTTGTGGATAAACTTTAATATCAACACCTAGGTTGTTACGAATAAAAACTCGTTCGCCACCTACCGGTGCTGGTAAAATAACACCAGTATTAACAGTGCCGCCAGTAACTAAGACAACTTGTCGAGTTATAGGAGTTGCAGTAGCTTGTGTTGAGCCTGCTGCGGTGACTGCTGGACTATTACCAAATGCAACAAATCCACTGTACTGTCCTAGTCGTATTAAACCAGTGTCTAACACTTCAATGCTAGGCACACCTGACACATCGTTAACACTAAAAATAGTGCCTGACATAGTGTTGGTAATACTGAATAACTGTCCTGCCGAACCTTCAAAGCTGATTGTACCGCTGTTAGTAGGGTACACTTTCATCGTTATATTCTGTGCACCTGTGGCGGCGTCAGCTCCTGAAAATACGATTCCTGGATCCGCTGCGGCGTTACTTCTAGCTGGGGTTATAACAATATTTTTATCTGAATGTGCCATGTTTATTTCTCTCTTCTTATTTATACTAGTTTAAATATCAAACTTTGAACGTAATGAATTAAATGTTTGAGCTATTTCATTTGCAGTTAGCACCCTATTGAATGCTATAAGATTAGCAATTTGACAGGAAGAATGCTGAGAATATTGACTGTTTAAGTTCCAGCCATTTGGTCCTTGCGATCCGTTGGCATTTGATACTACTAGTGCATTATTGATGTACGCTTCCCATACGTCTGTACTTACGTTTCCAGTTCCTGTAAACATTCTCCACGTGGTGTCCGATGCTGGCGAGCCTACATCATTTACCCAGCCCTCAGCAAAATAGTCTCCGTATGTATTATCGTGGTGTGCAAGTAACCAGTTGTTATTTAACGCTGTTATAGTTCTACCAGAATCGCCAGCTGATAGTTTTCTTACTACTGAAATGACTGTATTGTTACTACCACTTAAATTCATAGTGCTATTTCTGCCGTAGCCGTTTGCATCTTTTGAGAATGTTAAAACTCCTCCAGCTGTATTATCATATGTTACACCTGAACCCAATGTTATATGATGGTTATTGCCACTCATATCAAACCAAGTATTTCCTGCATTGTTAAGTAGCTCTAAAATGGTAGGTTCTGTTCCGTCGCATAAATCTACACGAGGCTGATACCATTGCAGTCTACTAGTATTATCAGGGCAATAGTAGTGATAGGAACGGTGCATTGCAGTAGTACAGTTAACTCCCCACTTTAGATCGTTACCAATATTACAACCACCAATGTCGCCAAATCTTCCACCAGACACTGTATATACGCCACTTTCTGGATGTCTTCCTGTAAATGTACTATCTACTGGATAAATGTGCCCTGTTACCAGATACCACTGATTCTGTGTCATCCAGCCGATACCTCTACAGTCCCAGTAAGGATTGCCTTGTACTGCTCCGTTGTCAGTTCTTCTAACACCTTCTCCGTCTGCGTTAGTTCCGAGATAAAAAGTTCCTCCAGATGTGGCGCTAGTTCTTCGTATCCATGTACTAAAACGATACAGTTTAGTCCTGTCAATAGAAAAGTACGAGCCATCCCACCCTCCGTCTGCGTCAGACGTTCCAGTAGGGTAACTACCCCATACTACATCAGTTGTGCCCCAAGGGTTTGTATCTAATAATCTTTGATTCTCAGCTGTAGAGCCATTTGCTCCGTAACCAGCTACGCCGCCTGTACCCACTGTCCAGTTATTCCAGTTTATTATACTGCGTTTTCCTTTAATAGATCTGGCATTACTAGCATCAACATACATTACTAGTCCTGTATCAATTATCTCTGGTCCGCTATATGCACCCATAATACATATCTCCCTTATATCAAGTATTGTTATATGCACTCATAACCCATATCTTCCTCGATGTGCGTTAAAGTTTTGTTTTATTTCTGCTGCTGATAAAATCTTACTATAGGCTCTAGCTACTGCAAAGTTTCCAGTAAACGATTGGTATACTGGTGAACTGTATATAGAACCAATATTAAATTGTCCCGAACCTGTGTAAGGTGTGGCAACGGGTGTGCCGCTAGATACCAATACTCCATCTGCCCACGTCTGTCTAAAATATGTACCGTGATCATATGTAAAAACAAAATGATGCCATGTATTATAGGTCATACTGTATGCAGGACCTTCTAAGTCATTACCATACATTCCAAACAGCAATCCCCTGCCGGGAAACCATCCTATATGTAAGCCCTGACTTGCCGCAGTAGGGCCTTGGCCAAAAAATCCAACAGCAGTGCCAACACTGGTTAATCTCACCCAGCATTCTAAAGTAAAGTTTCTTTGTAAGTTGAGTGATGGTAACGACATATATCCATTGCTAAAACTAAATGTTCCGTCACTTGCATAAACTACACTATTAGCAGTGACAGTATTATTACTGGTAAGATCGAGCACTGCTTGTGTATTTGATCTAGTACCAGGAGCAAAGTTGTTTGCAACAGATCCTGCTTCAAACTGTATGTTTGCAATATCATATTTTATGCCGCCAGCGCCTGGAAACCAATAGGATATTGCATTGGGATTATTAGGAGTAAAGGTCAAAGTATACTTACGCCACTCTCCAACTGGCCCTAATGTATATCCAACGCTGTGTCCTGATGGTGTAGTGACTCCGTAGTTATAAATTTGATAGCTGCCGGTCGTGCCTACTGCACTAGGTGTTACTGATCGTGCCCAGAAAGATACTGTATACGGTGTTCCTGCTACAACGGCAGCATCTACATTGTAGGCCATACCATCGGTGACATCTGTTCTATTATGATGCAATCTAATACAATCGGTGGGTTGTCTTCCTGGTATACCTGTGAACCCTAGAGGTAGTATTTCTTTAACAAGTGCCGAGTTTGGTAAATGTGGGGCGCCCCACCACATAGTAGGAAAGCTGGTTGCATTTATTGATATGCGAACATCGTTAGCAAAATCATCATAAACTTTATGATTACCAGTTGCAGGATTAATATATCCTTGACTACCATCTTGACTGCCGTTGTATGGGTGTAGACTAAAAGTAGTATTAGATAACTTCTTAATAATATAGTCAGTATTTGCAGTAACACCACCGCCAGTTGTTTGAGGCCGCATCACATCATAACTTCTTAACGAATGTGCCGCAGACATAGTAACAATGTTTCCAGACACACTAGCTACAGTTCCGATTGAGAAAAAAGCACCACTGCCGTATTGATTAGTGTTGTATGTTCCCCATCCGTTGCCGTAGGTTGGTAATCCATTCACAGCTGGGTTAGGTAGCGTGTTTGTTACAGGACCACCAACAAAAGATTTGCCGTTAGTCATATCATAATAAAATATTAGACTGTCGGTTACTATTTTAGGAGATTGATTAATACTCATAGTCCAAATCTCCCACGTATTGCAGTAAAGTTTTGCTGTATTTCTTGAGTTGATAAATCTCTGTTGTATATTCGAATAAGAGAACGCCTACCATAATGTTTCCAACCATATAACGCACCAAATATAATGCCGCCACCGTCATACACTGCTTTGCCAGCAGTATTAGGAGTTGATCCTGCACCTTGGTAGACTCCGTTGATGTATAAAGACACAGTGTTATTCATCCTGTTCCATACCATTGTTCGAAGTTTCCAATAGTTAAGGTTACTATAAGGTGCATTTAATGATATTGTAGGTTGGTCGCTATAACCGCTTGCTGGATTATTTGATTGGCCGAATACAAACTGAGTGTTTCCTACTCCGTGATTCCAGTCAAATCCAATCTGACCAGCACTATAGGCCATCCCGGAGGCTACGGTGCCTGCATCTGATTCGGGATAGTTTACAGAATAGGTGTACACTGATTCTTCAATAGTCCACGCACCGTTGGTAGATTTTAATGCACTGCTTAGGCTTGTTGAGTCAGGTACAGATACTGTAAAAAAGTTACTGACATTACCTGCATTTTGTAAATACCTGCCTGCACTAACAAACTCGCCACTGCTAATAGTTCCGTGATTGTCATTTCCACTTAGGTCGTACCAAGTAGATCCCGTACCGGGATAGCTTTTAACACTAGCGGCATCGTAATGCAACACTAATCCGTTAAGCACAGTAGAGGCATTATAGTTTACGCTCATATTCCGTACCGTCCTCTATGTGCATTAAAATTTTGTTGTACTTCTGATGCGGTTAACGCTCGATTATATACTTTCACCGATGGTAAAATTCCATTATAATAATATCCCGAACTGTGCCGGCCTATATTCATTCCGTATGAATTAGTAGAAAGGGTTCCAGTTTGTGTTCCGGTAGCAACATTGACTCCATTAATATACAGACGTTGATTTCCAGATTCTCTGGTAGCAACAACATTAAAATATCCCAACGTATTGATTGAACTAGCTGTTGCATAAGATATTGCATCGCCTAGTGGTCCCATTCTCCACTGAATTTGAGTACCTTCTTGAAACAATGCATACTGCGTATTCACTGAGCCTTTTTCAAACCAAAAACCGTTTTGTGTAGTTGCATTGGTTTTAATCCAAACATCTACTGTAGGGGTCTGAGTATCTAATGCTGTA
>Ga0209246_10000879_pt1 | contig 12402 bp, 4 predicted proteins | sample LauGreSpBDMM15SN_2_FD_187560 | JGI IMG/M metagenome (GOLD analysis project Ga0209246, IMG submission 187560) | Freshwater lake microbial communities from Lake Michigan, USA - Sp13.BD.MM15.SN (SPAdes) (version 2) | ecosystem: Environmental > Aquatic > Freshwater > Lake | place: Lake Michigan, USA...
GCGCGGCATGACCGGCAACAGTCACTGTATTACCGAGCGTGGCAGCACCGGATAATGTCGATGTTCCAGTAACTGCTAATGTGCTTGAAAGCGCGGCATGACCGGCAACAGTCACTGTATTACCGAGCGTGGCAGCACCGGATAATGTCGATGTTCCAGTAACTGCTAATGTGCTTGAAAGCGCGGCATGACCGGCAACAGTCACTGTATTACCGAGTATGGCAGCACCGGATAATGTCGATGTTCCAGTAACTGCTAATGTGCTAGACAGTGTGGCTGCACCGGATAATGTCGATGTTCCGGTAACAGCTAACGATGTCAATGTTCCAATAGTTGTGATATTTGGCTGCGATGCGGTTTGAATAGTACCGGTTAAGTTACCCTCAATATTTGCAACCAATGTTCCGGGCGTAATTGTTAAGTTACCAATTGCATTACTGCTAGCATCAGTTAGACCCATTGTGAATTTACTTTCACTATGGTCCCAACCCATAAATGCACGGTCAGTTCCTCGTTCAATTAAAATACCAGAATCATTCGCAGCAGTTGTTGTGCCTTTAGATAACATGATAATATTGTCACTTACGTCCAGATTTGTAGTGTTGATAGTAGTAGTTGTTCCATTGACGGTTAGATCTCCGGTTACTACTAAGTTTTGGCCGATATTTGCATTTCCGGCAATTCCAACACCACCGGCAACGACCAATGCTCCATTGCCCGCACTAGTTGATACAGTTGTCGCATTGATGGTAGTTATTCCAGTAACAGCTAATGTGCTAGAAAGAGCAGCATGACCAGCAACAGTAACTGTATCATTGAGTGTGGCAGCACCAGATAGTGTCGATGTTCCAGTAACTGCTAATGTGCTAGAAAGAGCAGCATGACCAGCAACAGTCACGGAGTCACTGAGTGTTGCAGCACCAGATAGTGTTGATGTTCCTGCGACTGCCAAAGTGCTAGAAAGAGTGGCAGCGCCACTTATGGCTACCGTACCAGCAACCGCTAATGTGCTAGAAAGAGCGGCATGACCAGCAACAGTAACTGTGTTACCGAGTGTGGCAGCACCTGATAAGGTAGATGTTCCTGTAACTGCTAATGTGCTAGAAAGAGTGGCAGCGCCACCTATTGTTGCCGTACCGGCAACCGCTAATGTGCTAGAAAGAGCAGCATGACCAGCAACAGTCACTGTGTTGCCGAGTGTGGCCGCACCAGATAGTGTTGATGTTCCAGCAACTGCCAATGTGCTAGAAAGAGTGGCAGCGCCACCTATGGCTGCCGTACCAGCAACCGCTAATGTGCTAGAAAGAGCAGCATGACCAGCAACAGTCACTGTGTTACCGAGTGTGGCAGCACCAGATAGTGTTGATGTTCCAGTAACTGCCAATGTGCTAGAAAGAGTGGCAGCGCCACCTATTGTTGCCGTACCGGCAACCGCTAATGTGCTAGAAAGAGCAGCATGACCAGCAACAGTAATGGAGTCACTAAGTGTGGCAGCACCGGATAAGGTAGATGTTCCTGTAACTGCCAATGTGCTAGAAAGAGTGGCAGCGCCACCTATTGTTGCCGTACCGGCAACCGCTAATGTGCTAGAAAGAGCAGCATGACCAGCAACAGTCACTGTGTTACCGAGTGTAGCGGCACCAGATAGTGTTGATGTTCCTGTAACTGCTAATGTGCTAGAAAGAGTGGCAGCGCCACCTATGGCTGCCGTACCGGCAACCGCTAATGTGCTAGAAAGAGCAGCATGACCAGCAACAGTTACGGAGTCACCGAGTGTAGCAGCACCAGATAGCGTTGATGTTCCTGTAACTGCCAATGTGCTAGAAAGAGTGGCAGCGCCACCTATGGCTGCCGTACCGGCAACCGCTAATGTGCTAGAAAGAGCAGCATGACCAGCAACAGTAACGGAGTCACTTAGTGTTGCAGCACCAGATAGTGTTGATGTTCCTGCAACTGCCAATGTGCTAGAAAGAGTGGCAGCGCCACCTATTGTTGCCGTACCGGCAACCGCTAATGTGCTAGAAAGAGCAGCATGACCCGCAACAGTCACTGTGTTACCGAGTGTGGCAGCACCAGATAGTGTTGATGTTCCTGTAACTGCCAATGTGCTAGAAAGAGTGGCAGCGCCACCTATTGTTGCCGTACCAGCAACCGCTAATGTACTAGAAAGAGCAGCATGACCAGCAACGGTCACTGTGTTACCGAGTGTAGCAGCACCAGATAGCGTTGATGTTCCTGTAACTGCCAATGTGCTAGAAAGAGTGGCAGCGCCACCGATGGCTGCCGTACCGGCAACCGCTAATGTGCTAGAAAGAGCAGCATGACCCGCAACAGTTACGGAGTCACCGAGTGTAGCAGCACCAGATAGTGTTGATGTTCCTGTAACTGCCAATGTGCTAGAAAGAGCAGCATGACCAGCAACAGTCACTGTGTTGCCGAGTGTAGCAGCACCAGATAGTGTTGATGTTCCTGTAACTGCCAATGTGCTAGAAAGAGCAGCATGACCAGCAACAGTCACTGTGTTGCCGAGTGTAGCAGCACCAGATAAACTAGATGTTCCAGTAACTGCCAATGTGCTAGAAAGAGCAGCATGACCAGCAACAGTCACTGTGTTGCCGAGTGTAGCAGCACCAGATAGTGTTGATGTTCCAGTAACTGCCAATGTACTAGAAAGAGTGGCATGACCAGCAACAGTAACTGTGTTACCGAGTGTAGCAGCACCAGATAAACTAGATGTTCCAGTAACTGCCAATGTGCTAGAAAGAGTGGCAGCGCCACTTATGGCAGCCGTACCAGCAACCGCTAATGTGCTAGAAAGAGTGGCAGCGCCACTTATGGCAGCCGTACCAGCAACCGCTAATGTGCTAGAAAGAGCAGCATGTCCAGCAACAGTGATGGAGTCACCGAGTGTGGCAGCACCAGATAGTGTTGATGTTCCAGTAACTGCCAATGTGCTAGAAAGGGCGGCATGACCAGCAACAGTAACTGTGTTGCCGAGTGTGGCAGCACCGGATAAGGTAGATGTTCCTGTAACCGCCAATGTGCTAGAAAGAGCAGCATGTCCAGCAACAGTAATGGAGTCACCGAGTGTGGCCGCACCAGATAGTGTTGATGTTCCAGCAACTGCCAATGTGCTAGAAAGAGTGGCAGCGCCACTTATGGCTGCCGTACCTGCAACCGCTAATGTGCTAGAAAGAGCGGCATGACCAGCAACAGTAACTGTGTTACCGAGGGTGGCAGCACCGGATAAGGTAGATGTTCCTGCAACCGCTAACGTGCTAGAAAGAGCGGCATGACCAGCAACTGTGACGGTGTTACCGAGGGTGGCGGCACCAGATAGGGTAGACGTTCCAGTAACAGCCAATGTGCTGGAAAGTGTGGCTGCACCAGTAACCGCAAAAGTGCTAGAAAGCGCGGCATGACCTGCAACTGTGACGGTGTTACCGAGGGTTGCAGCACCAGATAGGGTAGACGTTCCAGTAACCGCCAATGTGCTGGAAAGTGTGGCTGCACCAGTAACGGTTGCGGTTCCAGTAACAGCCAATGTGCTGGAAAGTGCGGCATGACCAGCAACTGTGATGGAGTCACTGAGTGTGGCAGCACCAGATAGGGTAGATGTTCCAGTAACGGCTAATGTGCTGGAAAGTGTGGCTGCACCAGTAACGGTCGCGGTTCCAGTAACAGCCAATGTGCTAGAAAGCACTGCGGCGCCTGCAACTGTAACGGTGTTGCCGAGGGTGGCAGCACCAGATAGGGTAGATGTTCCAGTAACAGCCAATGAAGTCAATGTACCGACACTTGTGATATTTGGCTGCGATGCAGTTTGTATAGTACCAGTTAAGTTACCTTCAATGTTTGCAACTAATGTTCCGGGGGTAACAGTTAAGTTACCAGTTGCACTGCTATTTGCGTCGGTTGCTCCCATTTTAAACTTACCAGCACTTTCATTCCAACCCATGAATGCTCGGTTGGCGCCTCGTTCGATTAAAATACCACCGTCATTTAAAGCAGATGTTGTACCCTTAGATAACATTATGATATTGTCGCTTACATCTACATTTATGGTATTGATAGTAGTAATTGTTCCATTAATAGTCAAATCTCCAGCGACTGATAGGCTTCCGCTAACATTTGCATTTCCGCCGATTCCAACACCACCAGTAACAACCAATGCGCCGGTTGATGCAGTTGTAGATACAGTTGTTGCGGTGATTTTCGTTATTCCAGATACGTCTAACGTGCTAGAAAGCGCGGCAGCACCGGCAATTGTTACTCCGCTGGTAGTTGTAATATCTCTTGCGGTTATTGTTTGACCAGTTGCATCAATTGCACCAGTGGTTGTTAATCCAACACCGGTAATTAATCCAGAAGACGTGATTGCTCCGGACGCGATTGTTTGACCAGTTGCATCAATTGCACCAGTGGTTGTTAATCCAACACCGGTAACTAATCCGGAAGATGTGATTGCTCCGGATGCGATGGTTTGACCAGCTGCATCAATTGCACCAGTTGTGGTTAGGCCAGTTGTAGTAATTGCTCCCGACGTGATGGTTTGACCAGTTGCGTCAATTGCACCCGTTGTGGTTAATCCAACACCGGTAATTAATCCAGAAGATGTGATTGCTCCGGACGCGATTGTTTGTCCAGTTGCGTCAATTGCACCAGTTGTTGTTAATCCAACACCGGTAACTAATCCGGAAGATGTGATTGCTCCGGATGCGATGGTTTGACCAGCTGCATCAATTGCACCAGTGGTTGTTAATCCAACACCGGTAACTAATCCGGAAGATGTGATTGCTCCTGACGTGATGGTTTGACCAGTTGCATCAATTGCACCCGTTGTGGTTAAGCCGGTTGCAGTAATTGCTCCTGACGTGATGGTTTGACCAGTTGCATCAATTGCACCCGTTGTGGTTAAGCCGGTTGCAGTAATTGCTCCTGACGTGATGGTTTGACCAGTTGCATCAATTGCACCCGTTGTGGTTAATCCAACACCGGTAATTAATCCAGAAGATGTCATCGCACCAGAATTAATTGTTTGACCAGTTGCATCAATTGCACCCGTTGTGGTTAATCCAACACCGGTAATTAATCCAGAAGATGTGATTGCTCCGGATGTGATTGTTTGCCCGGTGGCATCGACCGTACCGCGTACAGTTAATCCAGTGGTGGTAATTTCGCCAGAATTAATTGTTTGTCCGGTGGCACTAATTGGACCAGTTGTTGTTAGACCAACACCTGTAATTAATCCAGAAGATGTCATCGCACCAGAATTAATTGTTTGTCCAGTTGCGTCAATTGCACCAGTGGTGGTTAGACCAACGCCGGTAATTAATCCGCTAGATGTGATTGCACCTGATGCGATCGTTTGGCCGGTGGCAGTAATTGCACCAGTGGTGGTTAGACTGGTGGCAGTAATTGCTCCTGACGTGATCGTTTGTCCAGTTGCATCAATTGCACCCGTTGTGGTTAATCCAACACCGGTAATTAATCCGCTAGATGTGATTGCTGCCGACGTTATTGTTTGTCCAGTGGCATCGACCGCACCGCGTACAGTTAATCCAGTCATTGTTCCAACGCTGGTAATTGCGGGTTGATCAGAACTGGTAACTGTTGCAGCTGTTCCTGATACGTTACCAGTTACGTTACCTTCAATATTTGCAACCAAAGTGCCTGCAACGACAGTTATATCACCACTTGCATTACCATCAGCATCAGTTAATCCCATTATAAATTTACTTGCACTACGATCCCAACCCATAAATGCATTATTTACTCCATCCCCGCGTTGGATTAAAATACCAGCATCGCGAGACTCGGTGGTTGTGCCTTTAGACAACATGATAATATTATCACTCACATCTAGATTTATAGCATTTATAGTGGTAGTGGTTCCATTAACAACTAAATTACCAGTTACTGTCATATTGCCAGCATTTACTTCCGCCACGGTAGTCATCCCGGTAACATTCAATGTTCCGCCAACTTGTAAATTGTCGTCAATAATAGAATTACCGGCTCCATTAATATACAATAATCCGCCTGCAGAAATATCACTTGTCACAAATAATCGCTTATTTAATGTTACATCTTCTGTCATATTCGGCACATTGTCCGCATTGCTGAGTAATGCAGTTAATCCAGTTACTGCAGATGATGGGATCGAACTGTCCGGGTAGCTCGCATTTAAAAACCCGCTTATATTGACATTGCCATTAAAGCTCGCATCGCTATTTGCTACAATTTTATCGTTAAATGTTGCAACTTTATTAACTGTTAGATCGTTAAGGGTTGCCATGCTGTCTACAATAATGCCACCATTCACCGATAGGTCTTCTATTACAACAACGTCATATGTGGTGGTGGTAGTGCTGATAATAGCATTATTTGTGTATTGGTTGACGGCAAGACGACCCTTTATAATAAGGTCCTTACTTATGTAAACGTTTTCGTTGAAACTGGCATCCGCATTAAAGATGGTTAACCCGTTCATGGTGGCCTCGCCCTTTACGGCCACCCCCTTATCCATGTAAACGTTCTCATTGAAACTGGCATCTGCGTTAAAGTTGGCAATACCATTCAATGCAGCAGCACCCGCAACATAGAGTTCACGGTTTACATATACGGATCCCAATGATGCATCTCTCACCACAAATAGATCGCGGCTGGATGTAATATCGTCGGTAACAATCAAACTTTTACCCATGCTAACATCTTCAGCGAGCGTATTTGCTGACAATATCCCCCCACTAATTGCACTCGCCGGAATGGAAAAACCGCTAAAATTATTAATTACTAAATTGCCACTAATATTTACATCCTTTACCGTTAACTGGTTTTGAATATCCGCATTACCGCCAACAACAACATTTGTATTCATACTCACATCCCCGTTAAACACAGATCCACCATTAGCTGTCATCGTGCCATCAATTGCTAGATTATTTGCAAATAATCTGGTTTTCGATGTTAAATCCCCAGCTACTGACAGCCGTCTATTCATAGACGCGTCTACGGTAAATGTACCTCTACCAGCAATCGCAGTAAACGGAATAGATGAGGACGGATAGGTTGAAACCGTGAGAGACCCGACTGATACAGTTCCAAGAGTTGTTACACCGGTTACAGCTAGATTGTTTCGAATAAGAGTACTGCCATCTACAAACACTCGACCTCTAGCGTTTGTATCGCTGGTTGTGGTCGTAGTGGTTGCTGTTACTCTAGCAAGTGTAGTTGAACCCGAAACTCTTAATGTACTCCCTAGTGTGGTGGCTCCATTGACCGTTAACCCGTTACCAACAACAAGATTGTTATGCATACTGACATCTGTCGTAAACACAACTGGATTTGTCGACATATGTATACGTCTATATACATGCTGTATAAATAAATTTTACGAGGTTCGAATGCAATTTAATTACCAAATTATTAGCTGCGCCGTTATTCCAACCATGGATTTCATTCTAATAATACTGACATTCCTAAAATATAACACGTTTTACAGTTTGTACAATTGCGAATTTATAAATGGACAAAGTTTATCAAATAAATATAAACAAAAATTATGTTTATTTGATTGTAAATATGTGGCATAGTTCGCATGGTATTTTTCTAAGTCGTTATTTCTATTCATTACTTTTATTAATTACAACTATTACACTATTATTGTTATATTCAAAAATGATAGTGTGTGTGAAATAATTACGGATTTGTGAAGGGAATAATTTTCCATCCTTCCGCGGGTGCGTCCTCTCCAATAGCTCTTCCTTTATAGTACATATATAAAACATAACTATATGACAGGGTTTCTCCCTCGATTGGAATGAATCCAAAATATATATCTCCAGTAGTGCCAACATTTGTTTGTGGCTCTCCGTAATTCCAACCTTCAGGCACTTCAGGAATCTTGAAAATCGGTCCGGTTGGGCCGGTTACGCCCATTGGACCAGTTTGTCCGGGTAGGCCTGCTGAGCCCGCTGGGCCGGTTGGGCCACCGCTTGGGCCAGTATATCCAGTAGGACCAGGTGGACCAATCGGTCCACCTTCCGGACCAATTTCACCTCTGGCACCCGTTGGACCGGCAATACCGTTTGCTCCTGCTGCACCTGTTGGACCGGCAATACCGTTAACACCAGCAGCACCTGTAGGACCAGCAATACCGTTTGCTCCTGCTGCACCGGCAATACCGTTTGCTCCAGCAGCACCTGTAGGACCGGCAATACCGTTTGCTCCTGCAGCACCGGTAGGACCGGCAATACCGTTTGCTCCTGCAGCTCCGGTAGGACCGGCAGCTCCTTCTGCACCGGCAGCACCGGTTGGACCGGCAATACCGTTTGCTCCTGCAGCACCTGTAGGACCGGCAGCTCCTGCTGCACCGGCAGCTCCTGTAGGACCAGCCGCTCCTGCAGCACCCGTAGGACCAGCTCCACCGCTACCCGAGCCGGCAGGCCCCGCAGGGCCAGTCGGTCCCGTGCTACCTGCACCACCTCCAATCACAGATATCGTTTGTTCATTTAAGATCGTATTTCCTAATACAATGCTGCCGGATATATTTGCATTACCAGCTACTGTAAACGTACCCGCAACGGATAAATTCTTAATAGGTGTTTTGCTCATTTTATACTATATATATATATAATGAATAAAAATATATATAACGCACTTAACTGTTTTTATTCTAATTGTTTGTTGTGTTAGGATTAAACCATGGACTTTGTTCTAAATTAATCGAGAATAAATAGATATATATTTGATAAATCTTAATCTTCATGTTATTCAACAAACTGTCGTCAAAACCATTAGGATTGAAATCCAAATTGCGGTCCAACTTAACATCGAATAAGTATTCATACAAATCATCCACCTTATTTGCAAGGTATAGTTCAGTTAATTGATAGTCGCCTAATGTATGCACATCTTGATCAAATAAATACAAAAACAGGTTATAAATCTTTTTATCAAAGAACTGCAATTGCTCGGACACTGGATTAAAATTCGGGGTTGCATTGAGTTCAATCTGGAATAAATATTTGTATAAATAATCCATGCGCTGCTTTAATTTTACTACTTCCGGATCGAATAATATCAAATTTATATTGTAGACTACACTATTGCTAAAATTCCCGGTAACATTATCAATCGCGCCAATTGACAAAAAACCGGTTTCAGCGTCATAGTCGAATACGATTCCATTAAAAAAATTAGATTCATTGCCGAGTATATTACAACTAATTGATTGGCCTGACGCGAACGGCAGATCTTTTTCGACTAAAAATCCTACGGATCCGTTTTTAATTGGGGAAACCCGGTAGCTTTTAGCTGTTTTTGTGATATATTTTTGTGTCAAATTGGGGGGATTCACAGGGCAAGGATCGTGGTCATGGACATGTCCGTGACCACAGTGATCATTCGGGCGATACACTAAATCAGTTGAAACAATTTGCCCGTTGTTCGTAACACATTTCGCAGGCACAACACAATAATTCACATTCGGGTGCATATTATGTGTATGAACCGGTGGGTCGCAGATTGGTCGGGTATGACAATCTGGTATGGAGTTGCATGATAATTGTTGCATATTTTTCAATCTTCTTAACGATATATAATCGCTAGATGACATTTCTCTTCTATAATAAACCCGGCGAAAAGAAATGTATACAAAACAAATATATCCAATTTGTCATATAGTATCCTGAACAAATTTATACCAGCGAAGATTTAAAATGGTACGCTCATTAGGAGCGTCATTTCAAAGCGTTACTGGTATCTGGCCATTGAATATTTAAAATGTTCCATTTTAATTCTTCAATTGTTTAAACGCACTACAAATATTTTCGAAAAAAGGATATAATTATATATGCAGATAGTAAGTAATGGAAAACCTGGATTTAGATATTAACAATTATACTGTCAATGATTTGGAAACGTTTTTTAAATTAAAACGGAGAACAAAGTATACCGAGGCAGATATTGAACTAAAAGAATATGAAATTCGAGAACAACTTTTAAATAGCGGGCATATTGATAAACGGTTGAAGCGTGACCTGATCGAGTTTTTAAATGCCGCAAAAATCCAGCTCGTTGCCGCGAAATGCAAAGACGAACGACCCAAACCAACCAGTATTCCGGCGAATTATCGTTTAGATACAGTGAATCTTCCACGGCCCGATAATCAAGACGCATCTCGCGCACAAAATTTAGTTCAACGACCGAATACCGAATATATTTACACGAGTCATAGTGATTTCCTTCCCGGGCGTATTAACCCGATTAATACGCGTGTAATTACTAAATGTATAAATATCGACACGCGATTTCGCGAAAGTATCAATAATACGCAAAGCTCCGATTTTACAGTCCAACTGACTACCCGATTTAATAAGGTTGTTTCCATGGAATTGAGTGCATTAGAAATGCCACTCACGTTTTATGGTATATCAGCAAGCAATGGTAACAACTTTTTATATTTGAAAGTAGACTATGTCGATTCCATATGTCCTGACCGCATCGTATATGCAGAACAAGTATTTGTTATACCGGATGGGAACTATAACCCGAACGATTTTATAGATAAAATTAACAGTACGTTGTGCCCGATTGACGTCAATGGCAATATGCTGGATCCATTGGTGATATTCTCTTATATTCGCCTTTCTTTAGATTTGACCAGCGATGGCTCGGGTAGCGGTCGCGTAACGATTGGCCCGGTGGGTTGTAAAACATTGTCCATCAATAAAATTACGTTGGATTTTACGCGAAATATTGACGGAATTCCAGACACAGTTGATGTATCCCGAAAAATTGGGTGGAATTTGGGATTTTTAAAACCCAAATATGAGGGTGAATTCTTTTATTTGGCGGACTCCATCATTGAGCCGAAAAACAATCGATATATTTATTTGTCCGTGGACGATTTTAACAAGAACTCGAACAATCCATTTGTCAGTATTTTTAATCAATCCATCTTAAATGACGATATTTTGGCGCGAATTTCGATCAAAGGTTCTCATTTTAACATGTTGTTAGATAATGAAATGACGATTGTGTCGGAGCCGCGTATCTATTTCGGCCCGGTCGATATCCAGCGCCTGCGTATTCGTGTATATGATGAACACGGTCGTATATTACAAATGAATAATACCAACTTTTCGTTTTGTCTCACAATTAAGGTGATGTATGATATGTAAACCATTGAAGAAAAAATAATATAAGGAATTCGTTATTAAAATATATATCATTATTATGAACCCGTATATTCATTTTGTTGTTCAGCCTATACCGTATTCTCGCAGTTTGTTGTATCCGTTGTTACTCAAGAATAGTGCGTTTCTGCAATGGTATCAAACCCTTACGAATTTTGACGAGGTTTATCGACATACACATCGTTCTCCGGCACTAACATATAATTATTCTTATCGGTATCAAACGCAGCCCGCATTGCGGAATTTACATACAAACCCGGCGATTGATACGATTACATGTAGCATGTCGCTCTTACATAATAAACGGATATATACCGAGTCCATTCGACATAAGGTTCATTATGTGCCTCTGTCCCGTGCTCATAGTTGGAGCTCGCCCAATGGGACGGATTATATTATACAGACCGAACATGCGGTAAAATTGGATGGGGAACTCATTCATTATGATGAGATTGACAAGGAGTTGGTTGATAAATTACACCTGTAATTTGTACTTTTATCTTTGTAACATATGGATCTCAAACAAAATCTGTGTTTAGCATATAGTATGCCGTATAAAACTCGCAAAGTACGCGGTAAAAATTGTTATCGCGTATATAATCCTAAAAGCAAACAAACATTCGCCAAGTGCACCAGCGCACAAAAGGCCGCAAAACAAATGAGACTGCTGCGCGCCCTACAAAACAGTAAGACTTTTCGCTCACAACTTCGCTCGAATCGGGCGACACAAAAGCGCAGGCCGGCTTAGTTCACACCATTTTGTAGAAATGTTGTGAAAACGATATACAATCATCGCGTGTTATTATATTAAGCGACCAGGTTCTCCATATTCACAAAAAATGTTGAGTAAAGAACAACAAAATATATTAGATGCAACAAAAACGGGGGATAATGTAGTTGTAGACGCTGTTGCAGGAACCGGGAAAACGACACTTATTCTGGCGATTGCCCGAGAACTCGGTTCTCGTAATATACTACAAATTACTTACAATAAATCGCTGAAATTCGAAGTACGCGAGAAAACACACGCCATGGGCATCGAGAACCTTACTATACACACATATCATAGTTTGGCGGTGTGTTATTATTCGTGTAGTGCGCACGTGGACAACGAAATCAAGAAAATCGTGGACAATAATACACCACCCAACAAAAGTATTCCGGAATATGACATGTTAGTTGTGGATGAAGCCCAGGATAT
>Ga0209246_10000889_pt1 | contig 12339 bp, 12 predicted proteins | sample LauGreSpBDMM15SN_2_FD_187560 | JGI IMG/M metagenome (GOLD analysis project Ga0209246, IMG submission 187560) | Freshwater lake microbial communities from Lake Michigan, USA - Sp13.BD.MM15.SN (SPAdes) (version 2) | ecosystem: Environmental > Aquatic > Freshwater > Lake | place: Lake Michigan...
CAACAGGCTCCAGGCCCGATAAAGCTGCTCGGCCAGAATCACCCTGACAATGGGGTGGGGAAATGTCAGCGCCGAAAGGGACCAGGTGGCACGGGCAGCCTTCAGGCAGGCGGGTGACAGCCCATCAGGCCCCCCCACCAGCAATGCCAGGTTGAAGCCTTCATCACGCAGCTTCCCGATCTGGCTCGCCATTTCTTCAGTAGAAAGGCTGCGGCCTTTTACGTCGAGGGCGATCACGAAATCGGAAGCGGACACTGCACGCAAGCAAGCCTCGCCTTCCTTTTCCATCACTTTGAGTATGGCAGCTTCGGACTCGGTTGACTTGCCGCGCTGGCCAAGCGGTACTTCCGTCACGATAAATTCAAAATCGCGCGGCAGACGCTTGCGATACTCGGCCACCGCAACCTCAACCCATTGCGGCATCCGGGTACCAACGCAAACCATGTTGATTTTCATCGCACCGGCCTGTCGTTACGCTTTCGTCGTGATTTTCCAGAGAGATTCCAGGTCATAGAGTTTGCGCACTGACGCCAGCATGACGTGAACAATCACATCCCCCAGATCGATCAGTACCCATTCGCCCGTCTCCTGACCTTCCATGCTTCTGGGAGGTGCACCGGCATCCTTGCAGCGTTTGACGACTTCATCCGCCAGTGATTTGGCGTGCCGACTGGAAGTTGCCGTGACCACAATCATGTAGTCGGCGATGGTACTCATTTTTGTAATGTTAATGCTGACAATGTCCTGCCCTTTCAGATCTTCAAGGGCTTTCTGTGCCAGGTCATGCAGTTTCTTTGGTTTCAAGACATGCTCCGTTCAACGATAAAGATGGTTCGATTCGATGTATTCCGCCACTCCCGGCGGCAAAAAAGCGTTAACCGGCTTGCCTTCATGCAACAACTTTCTGACATGGGAAGACGAGAGCTCCGGCGTCGGCAAGGTGGCCATGAAAATTCGCCCGGTTTTTTCTGGTGCCTGCCGCGTGTCCGCAGGCACGGCCCTTTTGACAAACTCCTGCTGCAAATCGGGGTTTACTGCACCCAATGCCAATTCAAAACCCGGCCGCGCAACCACAATCAGGTGCGCCAGTCCGAATATATCCCTCCAACGGTACCAGGAAGAAAGCGTAAGAAAGGCATCAACACCCAGTATGAAATACAACTGCTCATTGGGCCTGTCCTGGCGCAAGGCCTCGAGCGTATCGTGTGTCCGGGAAGGCGCTACCTTGTCGCATTCCCGTGTATCCAGATTCAGCCAGCCCTCCGTCTTCATGGCGATGCGCAGCATGTCGCAGCGCTGCGCAGATGGAGTCAGTGCCGAAGCTCGGTGAACTGGAGTACCACAGGGCACAAGCAATACTTCATCCAGCTGGCAATAGGACCGCGCTGCCGCCGCCGCCTGCAAATGACCGGCATGTACGGGATCAAACATTCCACCCATGACGCCGGTACGCCTGGCCATGCATCAGCTTCCTGTTTCAGACACGCACATGCCCATCGCCGAATACGACATATTTCTGCGAGGTAAGCCCCTCCAGTCCAACGGGACCGCGCGCGTGTATCTTGTCAGTGGATATACCAATTTCTGCGCCAAGTCCGTACTCAAAGCCATCGGCAAAACGTGTCGACGCATTGATCATGACAGAACTGGAATCGACCTCGCGCAAGAAACGTCGCGCCCGTGCAAAATCCTGGGTGACAATGGCATCCGTATGCTGGGAGCCATAGCGGTTGATGTGCGCAATCGCTTCATCCATGTCTTGCACAACCTTGATGGCAAGGATGGGAGCCAGGTATTCGGTGCACCAATCGGCTTCATTGGCTGCACTGATGCCGGGCAATATCGCGCAGGTGCGTTCACAGCCACGCAATTCAACTCCCACTTCTTCATAGCCTTCACGCAACAGCGGCAATATCGAGGCAGCACACGATTCGGCTACCAGCAAGGTTTCCATGGCATTGCAGACGCCGTAGCGATGCGTCTTGGCATTCATGGCAATGTTGTAGGCCTTGACAGGATCGGCACCTTCGTCGATGTAAACATGGCAAATGCCATCGAGATGCTTGATTACAGGCACTCTGGCATCCTTGCTGATGCGTTCTATCAAACCCTTGCCGCCACGCGGAACGATCACATCCACATACTCGGGCATGGCGATCAACTCGCCCACCGCAGCACGATCGGTCGTCTCCACCACCTGGATGGCAGCCTGCGGCAATCCGGCAGCAGCCAAGCCCTGGCGCACACATTGTGCCAGCGCCATATTGGAATGAATGGCTTCGGAACCACCACGCAGAATGGCAGCGTTACCTGATTTGAGACACAAGCTCGCCGCTTCAATCGTGACATTTGGCCTGGATTCGTAAATGATGCCGATCACGCCCAGAGGCACGCGCATTTTTCCAACCTGAATACCACTGGGCATGTAACGCATATCGGTGACTTCGCCAATCGGGTCGTTCAACGCCGCTACCTGACGCAAACCTTCCACCATGCCATCCACGCGCTTTGCTGTCAGCTCAAGCCGATCCAGCATGGCCGCATCCAGCCCTTTGCGTCGTCCTGCCTCCAGGTCTTTCGCATTGGCCTCTGCCAGTTTGTTACGCGCAAGGTCTATAGCATCAATAGTTGCCAACAAGGCCTTGTTCTTGGCGTTTGTGTCCGTAGCAGCCATCACGCGTGAAGCGGCTCGAGCCTGCTGACCCAAGGTCTGCATGTGTTGTCTGATATCAATCATGGCGGTTTGCTGTCTGTCCTGAAAATGCGATAGCTCAATTATTCGGAATTATACCCGGACGACCGCGGAATTACTGCCCGCAAGGGCAGGAACCCCAAGTTAAGGACATGACCCGACGATATTGGCTCGGCTGGATGAGAACGGCTGGCCATCCGTTACAAGACGCTCCTTTGCCGATTTGGCGAGTTTTTTGATGGCAGCTTCCAGCTTACTGGCTGCTGACCGGTCTGCGGCTGCCTGTTGCCATACCAGTTGCAAGGGGCCCTTGCCGCGCAGGCTCCTGGCTCCGGCCTTGCCGGTTTCATGTTGCTGCAAACGTCGGTGCGGGTCGGTACTGATGCCGGTATACAGATGGCCCGCACGTGTTCTCAGCATGTAGACATGCCAAGCCCCAGTGGCCAACGTTTCATCCTTCGGGGCAGTCTCTGTTACGTGCGTTTCACCGGCCATGCAGATACTGGTCCTCGCTGGAAATTTTCATGTTTTGCCTGTATAAATGCCCACCTCAAACAGCCCTTTAAGATGCAGTCTCCAGCTTCTCAAGCCGCGAGATTGCTGAATCTGGCAGTGAATCACCAAAGACAGTCCAGGAAACCAGTTCAATGTTCAAAATCCAGACCTTCAACCAGATTTCAGACAAAGGTTTGAGCCGTTTCCCGCAACCGGACTATGAAGTGTCACCGGACGTGAAGGAAGCTGATGCAATTCTGGTGCGCAGCCACAAACTCGGCAATGACAATTTGCATCCCGGGCTCAGGGCTGTGGCGCGCGTCGGTGCCGGCGTCAACAATATCCCGGTCGAGGACTATACCAAACAAGGCATCGTTGTTTTCAACACACCTGGCGCCAATGCCAATGCGGTCAAGGAACTGGTGGTGTGCGGATTGCTGATGTCCGCGCGGGGCGTGTTGCCAGGCATCAACTGGGTGAATAGCCTGGACAAGAACCTGCCCTATGCTGATCTCAACAAATTGATGGAATCCGAGAAAACCCGCTTCAAGGGTTGTGAACTCGCCGGCAAAACCATCGGGGTAGTTGGCTTGGGAGCCATCGGCGCACTTGTCGCAGACATTGCCATCCAGTTGGGCATGCGTGTGCTCGGTTATGATCCGGCGCTTTCCGTGGATGCAGCCTGGCGTGTAGCCAATCAGGTAGAAAAACAGGAAAACCTGACTTCACTGATTTCGCGCTCGGATTTTGTCACCTTGCACCTGCCGGTACTGGAAAACACCAAAAACCTGATTGATCGCAAGATCATCAACTATTTCAAAACCGGTGCCGTGCTGCTGAATTTCTCGCGTGACGCCATCGTGGACAACGGTGCCCTGCTGGAAGGCCTCAACAGCGGCAGGCTGTCGTCCTACATCACCGACTTCCCGACACCGGAACTGCTTGGCCATCCCAAGACTATCCTGATGCCGCACATTGGCGCGAGTACTGATGAAGCAGAAGAAAACTGCGCCATCATGGCAGTGGACCAACTGCGCGATTTCCTCGAGAACGGCAACATCCGCAACGCGGTCAATTTTCCCTCACTGGGCCTGGAGCGCAGCCATGGCTTCAGAATCGCCATCGTCAACCAGAATGTTTCCGGCATGCTCGGCAAGATCCTGTCCATCCTTGCCGAAAGGGACATCAACGTCATCGACATGATCAACAAGAGCCGTGGCGATATTGCCTACAACCTGATCGATATCGAAGGCGCTATTGCAGCTGAAACCCTCGCTGAAATCAGTGCCATTGAGCATGTAATCAAGGTGTGGTCTGTTTAGTACTCCGCTGCGTATTTCCTGAAATAATTACTATTCCCGAATTTTCCGGAGTCCCCATGAGCGATCCCGTCTACAATTTTGGTGCTGGCCCCGCCATGTTGCCCGTGCCTGTCATGAAGCAGATACAGGAAGAGTTTCTCAACTTCAACGACATGGGCATGTCCCTCATTGAGATCAGCCATCGCTCGAAAGAGTTCGAAGCGTTGCTGGCGCGCTGTGACGAACTGGTGCGCGAGATTGGCTCCATCCCCGACAATTACGAAATCCTGTACACCCATGGGGGCGCGCAAATGCAGTTTGCAGCGGTGCCTCTCAACTTGCTGGATCTGAAGCCCGCCCACAAAGCGGTATACAGCGAAACCGGCAACTTCTCGATGCTGGCCAACGTGGAAGCCGCACGCTATGGCAACATTGAAATTGCCAGCAGCAGCAAGAACAGCAAGTACGATCGCCTGCCACCATTCAATCGTGCAATGGTCAGTGATGATGCCTCGTATGCCTTCATCACCAGCAACAACACGATCTATGGAACACAGTACCCCAGCTATCCTGACATGGGGGATATCCCGCTGGTAATTGATTCCACCTCCGACATTTTTTCCCGCCCGGTCGACTTCAGCAAGACTGGTGTGGTTTTTGCCGGCATGCAGAAAAACCTGGGCACTGCTGGTACCGCACTCGCGATCGTGCGCAAGGATCTGATTGGCCATGCGCTACCGCGCACACCATCACTGCTCGACTATGCGGTGTACCAGAAGAATCACTCAATGCCGAACACGATCAACACCTTTGCGATCTACACAACCAAGCTGGTACTGGAATGGCTCAAGGCCCAGGGCGGCGCAGAAGCAATGGGTAAAGTGAACGAGCTCAAGGCGGCAACCCTTTACAAGCAGATTGACAGCAGTGATTTCTATCGCGGCACAGCCCATATTGATTCACGCTCCAAAATGAACGTGACGTATGTGCTGCCCAACGAGGAACTGACCAGCATGTTCCTGAAAGAGGCGCTGGAACACGGGCTGTATGCACTGAAGGGACATCGCATAGTGGGAGGCGTACGCGCGTCGATCTACAACGCCATGCCGCTGGCCGGGGTCGAAAAGCTCACGGCTTTCATGCGCGAGTTTGAACGCAGCCACGGTTGACACCCCAAGGGCCCTCCGCACTCCGGAAGAACTGCTGCAGTGATTGCTGCAACAACTTCAGCATGTACTGAAGAACACCCGACTCAGTAACGCAAGGTCTTGGTGTACTTCAGTACGATTTCCGAATTGAGGGAATCCATGCCGACGAAGGCCCCTTCTGCACCGAAGTTGTAATTGATTACCAGATACAGATCCTCGCCCGCCTCGGGATTCCAGCGCAATCGGCTGTTGAGACCAACCGCCTTGGAGACGTTGTCGTATTGCACGAGGTTGATCCAGGACCATTTGGAATTGAAGGCGTAATTGGCATTCATCCTGATCAGGCGTACCACAAAATCCCCTGCCGGCAAGGCCACATCCTGGAAGTTGTAATCAAAACCCATGAAGAAATGCTGGTCCGGACGCCAGGTTACTCCCAGGTTGTATTGGGTACGATCGCCATTGTAGAAGCCACCCTTGCTAAAACTCATGCGTGGCGCTAACGCACGCTGTTCTGAAAAGCGCAATTCACCCTGGATGCCATCATAGCTGTAAATACCGGCTGGAATGTACATGCCCGGACGAATCTGGAAATCCCGTTCCAATCCTTCCTTGCCTGCATAGAAGCCGCCACCAACCTGGCCACCGTAGTGGGTGCTCAGGTTGATCGCGCGCCAGAACAAGTCCTGGGTTTGCATTTTCCCGGTATCCAGCTTCTCGGTGTAGCCCATACGCATGAAACTGAACACATTCCTGAACAGGGCATTGTCCTTGAGAAAATAGCGCGCATTGCCACCCAGATCGATACTGCGCACACCGGTATTGTTGGCAAAGCCCAGCGCTGGATTGAACTGTTCGCCAATATACGTGTAGTTGGAAAAGACTCCGAAACCGTTGTTCTGGGTATCCAGGCTGCCCTGCACACCATAGGCCTTGTCATCGCCACTGATGCCGTCAGTACTGGACTGTTGGTACCAGGCATTGCCGCGCAATGAATGGGTAGAAGAAAAACGGGTGTTCTGGTAACGGAAATCCATCCCTGCCACCGAGTTGCCGGTTTCACTGTTGGGATCGCCATAGGTAAAGATGGCGCCCACATTCGACTCAGACAGGACATTGGCAGTGGCACGCCCCACGAATACCGATTGGCCATCCAGTCTGGGAGTATCGCCTTGCTGCACCATCAGGCCACCGACGTTCCAGTCACCCACCCTGCCCGTAAGCTTTATACCAAGATCAAGATCCACTGGCTGTCCGTTACTACCCAGACCGATACGGCGCGAATAGAAGGGAATGCCGTTCTGGTTCAAGCCACCAAAACTGAAAATATCCACATCCTGCAGGAAGAAATCGCGTTTCTCCGGGAAAAACAGCGAGAAGCGCGACAGGTTCACCTGCCGGTTGTCCACTTCGGTGGCGGAGAAATCCGTGTTTAGCGTAAGCGCGCCAGTGAGATTGGGCGTAACTTTATAGAATACGTTGAGCGAAGGATCAAAACGCACATCGCTCACACCAGTGACATAGTTTTCGGTCGTAGCCAGCGTCACAGATGGAATAATATCCAGACCCTTGCCTTGGCGGATGTCCTTGATGCCGGTGATCAGGCCTGTGGTAGTAGGGTTGATGGTGCGATTGTAGGAAGACCAGGCCAGCTCTTCACGTTTGCGCGCGATGGTCCGGGCAATGGTAAAGCCCCACTCAGACGAATTCGGATCGAAATTGAGCGTGTTGAACGGAATCGCGATTTCAGCAACCCAGCCTTCGTCATCCACACGCGTCTCGACCTTCCAGATGCCTGCCCAGTCTTCGTTCAGCATGTTGGGATTTTCGAACACCGCTTCGCGGCGGATCCCGTTGGGATTTACCTGGAAATGGTAGCCGGTACGACCATTGTTGAAAGTATCAAGAATGAACTCAAGAGAGTCATCACTGCGGATGTCACCGCCTTGTACCAACTGGCGCGCCACAATGGCATCAGCTTCATCATCATAAAGACGCGCGCCAATATAAAAAAAGTTCTGGCTGTAGGCGATGTAAAACTCGCTTCTTTCCGATGGCTCTCCATGGTCCACCGGCTGGAATTGGTGCATGTCCCTGATGGCTGTCGCGTGTTGCCACAGCTCATCATCCAGCACACCATCAATTACAGGCTCATTGTCAGTACGCACGATTTCAATCTGCTTGCGTTCGAAAGAAGCAGCTATTGCCGCTTCTTCATTGCTTGCCTGGGCATGGCTGTGGGAGGCTGCCAACACGCCAAAAAGCAACGCGAAGGTCGCCAGACATGTTTGTTTCATCTGGTGATCCGGGTAATCAGAAAAAGGGCGAAGTATAGTCATTCATCTTGCATCGTAAATGCAGGCCTTGGAACTTCATGGCAATTCCCCAATTCGTTCACATTTGCAAAAAGCATGCTTTTTTGTAGCGTGAACCGTTTGAAAGCGTGGAGACTTTCACGAATGGGGTTGGGATTTGGTGTCCTGATACCGGGAGTTGCTATTGGTTTTTCAGATGCGACCCGGCATCAAGGTACCCGGCTTGTTCAGTTCAACAGGGTCTTGCGACCTTCCTTGTCCAGCCATACTACCAAGTCCTGCCACATCATGCGGATTTGGTCGGTGGGAGGCAGGATGCCTGCAGACGGAAGTTCAAGAGTGACAACGGGAATGCGCTTGTTTAAACCTGCATAGTTGCCAAGAGAGCCTGGATAAACCCCCAATTGATGCAAATAGAGCTCACCAATCTTGTTAGGCGCTTGCGCCGGACCATCGAAATCCAGCAGGTGATAAGGGGCATGGACGGATACAATTACATCAGGGTTGAATTCCTCAATCTGGCTAATGATCCATTGCACCTCGGGTTCACTGGCAGCACTTTCTCCGGGAAAGCGGCGCGGATTCTTGCCAGTACTTTCCTGCCAGTAGGTGACTGCATTTGCGCTCCAGTCCTGGGAAGGAAAATTCCTGTTCAGATCCACACCATTGGCATTCTGCCGCTTGGCCTGGCCTTCATCCAGCAAACCATCCGGATTCACTACAGGTGCAACACGCCAGTGGAAATCACCTTCAAGTGACGAAGGCGAAAACATCTCCAGCCATTTGAAGATGATTGAGATGGAGGAATATTCATCACCGTGAATACCTCCCATCAAAAACACCCTGATACTTTCGTCCGTGTGCATTTCCGGAGCCACTTCCTTGACGACCAGAGGGCGGTTATTGATGCTGAAGCCGCCACCAAAATGAAATTTCTGGCCCAAACAATCTTCACTACTGACACTGCCCAATTTGTCGCCAATCTGGGTACAGAGTTTTTCAACATTTTGCCGATACTCATCGATAACACTGATCCCGGCAACCGGTGCAGAAATGCCGGTTCCCGAATCTGGATTTGCAGCGCCTGGATTCACCAGCGCTGCGGTTTCTTGGTCTATAGCCGGTTCTGGTCTTTGCGCGTCTTGGTCGTCAGCTTGCCCGGCAATGCTTTCCGCCGCTTCAGTGGGTAGAGCAGTGAGTGCCGGTTGATCCGGCATTGGCACTTCGCCAGTGCCAGTGTCCTGCTGTGCGCTGGCGCTGGGTTTGTTGTCCTCTGGCAATTGCACGCAAGCTGCAACCGCGCCAAACACCAGGATGGCGAGGATACTCAGTTTACGCACGGGATAAGTCTTCAACATGGGTCTAGCCACTTCCTTCGTAAACAATCTTCCAACCTTGATCTGAATTACGCCAGACCTGTTCTTTCCATCCGGCCCAGTCGTAATTGTCGCTTTGGTATTTTTGATAATAGCGCACTGTAACCAGTTCTTTATGCAAAGGATCGGCCATCATGCTCATGTCCGAAAATTCCACCTTGATAAGGCGCTTGTTGCCGTTCACGCGCCTCTTGTAGTCAGACCAGGCCGCCTTGTTGCGGTACAAGTCGGTAAAATCGTCTGCATAATAATCCAGGTAGGATTCATCATCCTTCGCTTCCCATGCCTGCCTCCACGCATTCAAGGCCGACTGCAACCCCCTGCGCTCAGACTTGTGGGTAGCGGCAGGTATCCATTTGATGGAGCTCGGGCTCATTACAATCCACGTATGACCGGCAACGATGTTGTCCTGCAGCTCGCCCAGGCTTTCATTATCGATGACAATACAGCCATCACTGTCCAGCAAGGGTCTTTGTTCGGTGTTTTTGGGCAAACCATGCAGCCAGATGCCATGGCCGGTACGGCCCAGTATGGCATCACGGGGATTGGGGTAATTGAGCGGGTAGGCACCTTCCCCATAGAAGTCATCCAACTGGGCATCGCGCAGAAAGCTGGTAAGTCGATAAATGCCCACGGGAGTTTTCTTGTCACCCTCAAGACGTTTGCCTATCCCCTCTTTGCCTATGGAAACAGGGATACGCTTGCGCAGCACCAAACTGTCCGGACCTACCCTTTCCAATACATTGAGTTGTCCCGGGCCCAACTCTACCCACAGCAGGAACCGCATTGAACGAGGGAGCAACATCGTCCCTTCCGGCACGATGGCATGAACGCCAGAGGAACCGGAACCCAGGTTCAGGGAACCACTCAGTGAATGATAAAAGGAGTTGGCAGAATCAAACAGCAGGGCAGGCCTGGATCCAGCCTGCGCAAAGACTGTTGCGGAGAGAGTGCAGAGGCTCAGCGAGAGCAAAAGCAGGCGAAGCAAAGAGAGTTGCTGGAACAAGGCCGTGGCCAAACGGTATTCCTCAAGAATACGGATCTAAACAGGAAAAAGCTTATGCCGGAAGGATACTGAGCCGAGATGGCTAAATCAAGTTGGACCCTGGCCGGATACTGTAATAGCAGCCTGTTTTCAGCTTTTCCCGGTTTTTTTAACGACCCTGGGGCGGTGGCGGGGCCGGCCGATCTGGCGGACCCGGTGGGCGCGGCCGATCCGGTCTGTTGCCAGGGGGTTGTGCCAGGTCTCGCCGGTTACGGAACTGTTCACGCAATCTGAGACGGCGCTCATCCGGCAGCGTCTGGTACTCCCTGAATCGCTCACGCATGCTGCGTTGCTGGTCCGGGGGCAGGCTGCGGAAATCATCGAATCGACCCCGGATGCGGTCACGCTGGTCCGGGCTGCGCTGACTCCATTCCTGGAAGCGTTGTTGCGCCTGCTCCCTTGCCTCGCCATCAAGTGCTCGCCAGCGCCTGGCGCCATTCAGCAGATGCTGCTGCCGCTGGGGATTGAGGGAAGACCAGTCTTCCTGCAGGGGCTCCAGCAAGTCACGCTCATCTGGAGCCAGCTCTTCCCAGGCAATACCCTCCTGTGCCAACACAAGGCTTGGCAATAACAGCAGGAGAAGTAGTCTGGCAATCATGTTCATTGATTTAGTGTTTACCTTGCTTCCAACCAGCTAGATGGATGACTCATTTGCAGCCAGCCACTGATAAAATTCGTAGTCCTCGTAAAACTCCAGGTTCTCCTCAGAAGTGAGGATTTCAATATCTTCCAACGCAGCATTCGTCGCAGTACTGTTCGTCGCGGTAGCATTCTCCGGCACCAGGCCCGACCGGGGAAATATCGTAAAGGCAAGCACCAGTACACAGGCAGTCACCAGACCGCCAAAGGGCATCAGCAACGGCTTGCGCTTGCGCAACTTCTGCTCAAGCACGGCATGGCGCATGGCATTGAGGCGCGAGACCGTGTGGCCATCAAGCGCTGCACAACTCCGATCCAACTCCAGTTTCACCTGGCTCAGCAAAAGCTCGTCGTTTTCGTGTGCTTGCAGGAGTGGGTCCCGGGGGTTCATTGCCAATGAGCTCCAAGTTTGCCTTTCAATGCAGTCAAGGCGCGCGAATAATGGGTTTTGACACTGCCTTCAGCACAATTCATGGCCTGTGCCGTTTGTTTTACATCCAATCCTTCCCAGGCTCTCAACAGGAATACCTGTTGCTGCCGGAGCGGAAGCTGATGCAAGGCCGCATTGAGAACCTCAATGCTTCTTTCCGCAATCAATAGTTCCTCCCCAGAGCGACTGGCCGGATCCTCCACACTTTGCAGGGGATCGTCCTCCTCCTCTTCATCATGCGAAAGCCAACTGCGCAGGCGATTGCGGACTGAGCTGCGCCGATACCAGTCACGGATACGACTCTGCAAAATGCAAAAAAACAGCGGTCCCAGCTCTGCTTCCGGTTTGTCCGGGTATTTCTCGACCAATTTCAGCATCGTATCCTGGACGATATCAAAAGCATCATCGGGATTGCCGGTAGCGATACGCGCCATGCGAAAGGCACGTTTCTGCACGCCAGCCAGGAACTTGTCGAGGATTTGCTGTTGTTGCAGAACATTGCTCCTGACAGGCGTGTCTTCTTTGCCGAGATCATAGCCGAGCATCAAAAGTGGATCACCCAGACCGGGCTGCAAGGACGCGGATTTGAATCCCATGACGACATTCTGCATTGGTGTTTGGTGACCATAACGCATGAACCGTCACTCGGTTTACATGGAATGGGATTACACAGCAACAGTCAATTCTAAACAGCAGTAGCGGCATGACTGGGTGGAACGTTCAATGGCGCCAAATGGAGTCCCGCCAGGGTTCCCGCATCCTCAACATGCCCACAAACCTTGCCAGCAAATTTCATTTCACCGCGTAGTGACTGGGTCCACAATAATTCACCGCTGGCGGGATTGCGAAACTCCAGATTAACCAGCATGCCCTGGGCTGGCGTGCGAGTGATGTGATA
>Ga0209246_10000893_pt1 | contig 12308 bp, 13 predicted proteins | sample LauGreSpBDMM15SN_2_FD_187560 | JGI IMG/M metagenome (GOLD analysis project Ga0209246, IMG submission 187560) | Freshwater lake microbial communities from Lake Michigan, USA - Sp13.BD.MM15.SN (SPAdes) (version 2) | ecosystem: Environmental > Aquatic > Freshwater > Lake | place: Lake Michigan...
CTAGAAAGGGGAGTTATTAACTTAAGCGCTTAGCGGTATAAAAGCGTTTGTATTTCTCAAGAGAATCATTCACACAATCAGATGACGCAAGGAGGAGGATTGCTACAACTTGTGGCTCAGGGAAAACAAGATGTCTTCCTAACCGGTAATCCTCAAATTACATGGTTTAAGATGGTCTATCGGCGTTATACAAATTTCGCAATGGAATCTTCCCTGATTCAATTTGACAATCAAGCAGATTTCGGTCGAAAAATAACAACGGTCATACCAAGGAAGGGAGATCTTCTCGGTCCATTGTGGTTAGAGATAGAACTTCCGGCATTAAAAAACTCAAAGACTGGCGCCCCACTCTCTTACACAAACGCAACCGCTCACGCATTGATACAAGAAATTAGTATAGAAATTGGGGAACAAGAGATTGACAAACAAACCGGCGAATGGATGGAACTTACATCAAATTACATAGTTACGGAAGACAAAAAGCAGGCGTGGAACAATATGATTGGTAAGACTACTGGCGCATCACAGGGAAATACTCCTGCAAGTTCCGTAAGCCTTTATGGCCCCTTGTTCCTATATGTTCCACTACGATTCTGGTTCTGTAAGAATCCTGGTCTAGCTCTCCCTCTAATCGCTTTACAGTACCACCCAGTTCGTATCAATATCACACTACGTCCTTTACAGCAAATGTTTATTGTCGATACTCCTCAAGCTTCCGATGTCTGTGATATATCAGCTACATCTGCTTCCATTACATCTATGAATCTATATGGCGATTTTGTCCATTTGGATATTGATGAAAGACGCCGCTTTGTGTCTAACTCACACGAGTATCTCATTGAACAGGTCCAGACTACGAACAGTTTCCCAATCGATGCGACGGCCTCTACTGTCCAAGTTCCCATGGAATTTAACCATCCTATCCGTGAGCTTTATTGGGTCATACAGAGATCTGTAGCCGTTAATGCGCACCAGTGGTTCAATTATACGAATCTGTCGATTGGTGAATTTGTCTCTGCATCAAGCACATCAGTCTTCCAAAATCTTATCAATACGGCACTCTTGCGTCTAGAAGGCTTTGATCGTTTTGACAAGAGAAATGCGGATTATTTCAGACTCGTTCAGCCATATCAATACCATACTGTAGTTCCCATTGATGACTTCGTATATTCTTATTCATTCTGTTTCCGCCCTGAAGATACTCAGCCAAGTGGAAGCATGAATGCCAGTCGCATAGACAGCATGACATTACAGATAGAACTCAATAATACAGTAAGCCCCAGAAGAGGCCCTGCAAATGTTCGTATCTATGCGCTAAATCACAATGTCTTGCGTGTTGTTGACGGCTTTGGAGGACTTTTATTCAGAATATAAAAAATTGAAAGGTAGCGCTTTACATTTATACAGTCACCATGGATTACGGTTCTCACGGCATTATTATTGCTCGTGGGCGGTCAGTTGAGAAGAAGACTCGTCGCGCAACAGGTCATCCTATTCAGCTTCAGATGACTATTCACCGTATTATACAAAGTATAATTGACCAAGGAAATTACGATTACATCAGAGTGCCTCTGCTTTCTGATGTAAATCCTAACAAATACAAAATGGAGAGGATTTCTACTCGCCATCCTCTTATTCTTAGTGAGCCAGATTGTTGTAGAATGACAGACATCCAAACCATTAGAAATGTTAAGATTGAGCTCGTTCGTCTATGGGTTCAGCTCTGGGAGATAGGTTATGCTGCGTGGGACTTTGACTTGTTCGTACATGATGGGAAAGTGATTCTTCTAGACTTTGACCGATTTGGTGTTCGTATGTCCAATGGAGTCCCAGATTTACCTCTTCAAATTCCTGTAGGAACTTTCTTTAATCACTCATGTTTCCCCACAGATTTTAAGGCGGCTCTTCAAGACCAGATACAAGAAGTTCTTCACTTTTAAAACTTTTCCGGCATTAGCATGGTCTGGGAATTCCCCGCTGTATCCCATACCCGTTATGATTTCTGGAAGGCCAAACAATATACCAAATCTGGAATGTGGTGGTTTACCCTTGTATTTGGAGCACTTGGCTTACACCACTATATGCTAAGATCTCCTCAAACAGGTATGATCTTTTTTCTGACAAATATTCTTTTATGTGGATATCCATGGTTTTATGACTTAATTCAGCTTTCTAGCTATGGAGAAAAATTCGAAGAGTTGAATGAATTTGGCCTCGGTCATCCGTGGGGAGCTCTAGGATTGGCCCAAGGAATGTGGAGAGAGCCTGATGACCCTGAGATCACCGAAAATGACGATGATGTGGTGATTGCTAGTGCAGTGGCAGCAGCTGCTGCTGCAGCAAGAGTTCTACAGAGAGGTGGAGATGGAGATGCTTCTAGTACCTCTGGTGCGCCTGCTGATAATGCCAAGAATGGAGACGAAGAAAAAGAAAAGCCCAAGAGATGTCCAAAGGATGAATATACGGCTCCAACACCTTGGTTCTTCATCCTGTATAATCTATTCGTCCCATTATCCCCTTTGGCACACATAATTGGAGGAAATAGAGAAAGAGCAGTAACGAGATTTTTGTATTTATTCGCAGGTATTATCTTTGCCGTGGTATTTACTATTATATTTGGAATTCTCTGGTTCTTTTTACCAGCTGCTGCAAGTGACTTAATTTATTCAATATATCCATCTGCATTGGCTCTTGTATCGCTCGCCTACATATTCGCAGTGATATATGATTATATAATTATGTTTGTTGTTCCTTCTGATTTATTCTTTAATTCAAAGCAATGTAATTTGAATGGCTTTGTGGGATTCAAGGAAGATCCTCCTTGCCCTTCACAAAGCCCTATGACAGCTGTGACGAATGTATTGAAGCCAGCGACCGATATTATTGTACTTGTTTATACATATGTATCTGGAGCATTCAAGAGTGTTGGTAGTGGAATCTACTCTTTAACACCAATGGGAAGAGCTGAAATGATGGCAAAGGCGGCGGCAGGTGTTGCTGGTGGTCTCCCTATACCTGGAGCGGCTGGCCTAGGTGCTCTTGCAGCTGGAGGTAAATTACCTGGACTTCCTGTAAGTATTCCAGATCCATTGGCAGCAGCTAGTCAAGCGGCAAAAAATGCCAAAGCAAAAGCTGCATCTATTGCAACGGGTGCGGCAGATGCGGCAACTGCCACAGCTGCGACAGCTTCTGCAGCTTCTTCCGCTGCACATCCTATCCCCACTGCCCCTCCAGCCAGTGCTCCTAATACACCAGTTCAAGGTAAGGAAGCAGAAGCTCGCAACGCAATCCATACAGGAGGAGCTCGCACTGAGTTAGACCCACTAGACTATCTAGGCGGTGGTGTAATCGGTGCGGTTTTGTTAGGCGGATTCATTCTCGGTTCGTTTAGAAATGTCTCACGACGCGAATACTGGCTCAATGATTCCCCTCCGAACCCAAGAGGAGTTTGAGCATTTATACAGGGAACAAAAGCTCACAGCTCCTATTCTAATCTATTTCACAGCCACTTGGTGCGGAGCCTGCACAAGGCTGAACTGGCCTTTTATTCAGGAAGAATTCCCTGACTTGACCATATACAAGTGTGACATAGATGAGAATAAGTATACACCAGGATTCTGCCAAGTTAAGTCGATTCCCCACATGCTAATCATGTTCCCCTCAAAGAAAATAGAAAATCTAGTGAGCAGTGACACTGCGAAGGTGGCCACATGGATTAAGAAGCAGCTGGTGGAGAGTAAATAAGCATCTCACGCGCCTCACCTCCTTCTAACACGCGTAATCTAACAATATACAAACCTAAAAGAATCCCTTTCTCAAGTGCTTCTTTTATGTCAAATAGTACAAATCGAACTTTCGTATCTTTTAAGAGGAAGATATACATCTATTAATACACTTTATAATTCTATGAGGATATCCCTTTGTCTTAAGGACATTTAACTCAATGTAATTTCCAGTAGATAAATAAAGGTCTACACATTTATTGATATAATCACAGTTTGTATCATCTATAATTACTATACCATTCATCTTAACTAAACGATCAGCATTTTTCATATCATTCGTAATACAATGTTCAGAATGCCCTCCATCCACATGAATAACATCGTATAGTTCTGGCGTTCGTGCCTCAATCCATTGTGGAATTGTGACGGTTGAATCACCTTCTATAAATTCGAATCTAACATGCTGAAACTTTGATTTCATATATTCAAAGCAAGGCCTTGTATACACATGCTCGCCTATATCAAATATAGTAAAATCTATGGGCGTTTTGTCTCTTCCTAAGAGCATTAATAAAACAGAATGCCCTGCATTAAATCCTATTTCACAGATTCGAGTTGCCTGTTTCCCACACCAAAACAGATTCAATTGTTTTGTATATAAATCGGGATACAGATTTAGTGATTGATGTATGTAAAAGGAGTTGCCTTCTAGAGGAACTTTAGATTCAATGACAATTTTCTTGAGATCGTCCAAGTAATCCTGCTTTTCACAACTGTGATATTCATTCTTAAGAGCGGCCTCATCAAAGACTGACATTGTAATTAATTTATGATTTATGTTTAGACCACATGTCCACTTTAACTCGATACATCATTAATTTAATAGATGGAGATCTTTGCATATAGATGTATGATGAGTTACTTTATTGGCTCTAAGATTGGCAATGAAATATTCAGATCTAAGTATCCAAATTCTATTTATTATAAGCCACCACCCTTATTGTCTTGGCGTTTACAGGGTCAAGTGTTAATCTAAATTCGGCACTCCACGGTAGATGGAGTATGATTATCTTATTGTTGGAGCTGGAATAGCCGGTCTACACTGTGCTCTTCGAATATCCAAGGCTTTTCCCAAAGCCAAAATCGCAATCGCCGAGATATATAATTACACTGGCGGCAGAATCTTCACTTTCAAAGGCAAAAACGAAGCGGTATGGGAAGCAGGAGCCGGTAGAATTCACGGTTCACATACCATGATAATGAAATATCTGAAAGACTACGGACTAACAACAATACCTATTTCAGGCAACGCTGAGTGGCATTCCAATAATCATGCGGAGGAAGATATCTGGCCATCACTATCAGAAATCTTAGTCACTTCATTGAAAAGTTTGGGACCCAAGGTTCTCGCAACTCATACAATCAAGGACCTAGTCTTAAATGAATCCCTTTTACACAGATTCCCCTATAACGCAGAAGTATCAAGTCTGAGAGCAGATCTTGCAGTGAAATCATTTGAGAATGAGATGGGTTCCAATGAACACTTTTATGTGGTGAAAGAAGGACTTTCTGAATTAACTACAAGGATCAAAGCCACTTTACAAAAAAGAGGTGTCAAATTTCTCTATAATCATCGCCTCGTATCAGTAGATCCATTATATTTTGAAATCACTGATAAACACAGTAAATACCGAATGATTACGGCAAATAAGGCAATTCTTGCTGTTCATTCTGATGCGCTAAGAGGAATCAAGCCTTTTAGTAATCTCCCTATTCTAAAACATCTGACAATGAAACCACTCTTGAGAACTTACGGTGTTTTTAAACAACCCATTACGATGAATAAGACCATCACAGATTCCAGACTTAGATATATAATACCTGTTGGAAAACATACATTAATGACCTCTTACACAGATGCCGATGATACTAAAGTTTGGAAGAAGATTTATGATAAAGGTGGAGATAAAGCCCTCTGCCATGCCATAATGGGGGACCTCAGAGAAATGTTTCCTGAGATTGAGTCACCAACATTTTTCAAGAGTCATTACTGGCAGCATGGTTGTACCTATTGGTTGCCCGGTCTCTATGACCCTAAGGAAGAAAGTCATAAGATCATGTGTCCTATTCAAAAGCTTCCAGATCTATATGTTTGTGGAGAAAGTTATAGTCTGAAGCAGGCGTGGATTGAAGGGGCGCTAGAGCATGCCGAAGAAATGTTACAAAAGTATATACTAGTATAAGATGAGCCTACCAATCAACATATTTCATATTCTTGTGGTCGTTCCCTTTTTACTCTATGTGGCCATTGTGAGAGGACAAATCCAGCCATGGATATTCTCTGTATTATCTGGCTTAGGTATTATATTATTAGTCTATCACGGCTACAAAACTTTCATAAAGTGGAAGGCAAATTCTCCAAGTCTATGGGTCAATGCCATACATGTTTTTGCTGTCGCACCACTTCTGATATTCATTGGCAGCAAAGGCTATGATACGCCAAGATGGGCCTTTGAAATTCTTGCACTGCTCGCATTCTCGGCTCTAGGATATCACATATATTCTATTATTCTTCAGGCGCAAGAGATGAACAGCATAGCGCCTGAAAAAAAGTTTGATTCTTCCGCTTCCCATTAGATACAAAGACCCGCCTTTGCATTTGCAGATGCCTTTACATTCTCAGGCAAACAGTTGACAACGTGATAGATATAGGAAGGCTTAGACTTGAACTCTGAGCCACAGTGGGTGCACTGAATCTCGCCAGCATTATTCTTTCCGAGAAACTTATTCGTTTCTAGAGGCAAATGCTTCAACAGGTAATGGGAACGAAGGCCAGCCTTAGTAAGGCTCTCAAAGGCGCAGCAAGTCTCAGGACAAATATACTCCTTCTCCTTAGCTTGTGCTTCATCAGGGTGCTTGGCAGAAATATGATTATCAAGCGTCTGCTTAGCAGATGTTTCATAATTACAGTGAGCGCACTTGTGCTTGAAGGTTCCACTATGCTTAGCCTTGATGTGCATGTGGACGGTGGATTGATTCTTCTTGGTAAAAGGGCAATGGGGGCACTGGAACTCTCCATCAGCCGTGCGCAGATACTCGAAAGTCATTTTGGGGACTGACTTTACTGCGTGAAACAGCTTCAATTTTTTGCTGACTGTATAAAAATGCAAAATGGCTATTTAATTGCTTCTAGTACGGCGTTTGCTCTTCCTGTTACGATGTGCGCATATAACAGACAGTGGCTCGCATATTCTGCTTCTGTTTCTATTTTAATGACATCACTTATTTATCATTCTACCAAAGATAAGAGATTTTTATATGTAGATATTGCCGCTTGCTATTATTTAACAAGTGTATATCTATGGTATGCTTATACATATAATGTTCTTTACTTAGGAATACCAGTAACCTCTTACACAGCACTAGTATACCATTATGGATATCATAACAAGGCGCTTGCTTGGTCTCCTAATTATAATGAATCCACTTTCTGGCATTCTACGATTCATCTGGCAGTTGCGCTCTCCGCTGGATATGGCTCTTACCAGATTGGTTCTTTTTAGCCACTAAGTGGGCAAAAGGACACATAAACCGCTAAAACAATTATATGTAAGATGGATATATACTCAGTAGTTCTACCCTTGAACCGCTCACATTATTCACAGGCTGCTCTTGTAAAAACAACAACTGTTGAGCTCAGAGATCCTCTTGTTCTAAATTATCATATGGATAATGGCTTTATTTACATTCGTCGCCTACATTATAACTATAACCACATTTTGAGAAGTCCTACAGATGGCTGTAATGTTGAGCTTACGAGATATAGAGATGTTGGCTCGATCCCCATTGATTCTCCTCAAGCCAGAAAACTCATTCGGCGCATCTGCTATTTTTAGCCATTGAGTCCAAAGGGCCAAAGGGCCAAACTGCCCAACAAATGATAAAATTGAAAGTACTACCTTTTAACACATGAGTCCCACAATGGAGGTCGCTTTGTATAACCAGAAAGCCGCAACAAACCCCTATGCAATAATGATCCTTATCCTGTTTATCCTATGTCTAAGAACTACATATGATAAAGATGATCTGAAGTATTTGCCAATCTTAGTGAAGATGAATATTATGGAATCTCAGGCTCAGAAACAGCTGCGTAAGATTCGTAAGAAGATGAAGGAGCTTCGCCCTGATGTATTCAAGCAGACATGGCTGGGAACATTTGATTATATGTTCTGTGGCCATAAGATTGTTGGAACCGTAGAACTCAGATGCAATGATGTATTCTCAGTTGCTGATAATAATGAGTGGTTCTTTAACGAGACATCAAATATCAAAGATATTATCTCATATTTCTCAAAGAATAAACTTAACGAAATTCCTGGCTGGAATTCTTCTATTACTTGCCACATTACTTTACACGACTCGCATCTTATGAGGTATTTGTTCATACCTCATGATATTCTTAATGAGAGACACTCCCAGAACATCAAGTGGGAGAAGAAGCTGGTTGCTTAGTCGTCATAAGCAGAAGCAAATAAAATTGAATTTTTTAACACCAGCGAAGTAAAGTCCCTCTACTGTCAATGTGCGATTGGATCCCAGGTACTCTTGAACTCACCTCAAAGGTGCGTTACGGCATCACAAGTAGAGGTGTTCCTATATTTAGATTCATCCCCTATGACAAGCTTCACGCTCCTCTTGCAGTCAGCTGTAGCCAACGCGATCTCTTCCACAATGTTCACGCTATTGTCTGCAAAGCAGACGCAGAACGACCGTCAGAAAAAGCCCTACAGAAAGGTGTCCTCATTCAAAATCTCGGGCAACCTACCGCAGAATCAGAAGTCGCTCTCCTTCTCGCAAACTATGCCTATGACTGTAAGAAGGAGCTCCGGCCTTATAAAGGACCATCTGCGGTAAGCAGGCTAAGTATCATGACAAAGCGCACTGTGCTAGAGGGGTTTACCTTTAACATAGACCCTCCAGGATGTAGAGATGTAGATGATTCGTTTACTCTGCTTAGCCTCGGCGAAGGGCGCTGGCAAATCAGCATCAACATCGCAGATGTTGCATCTCTTATTGAAGAGGGTTCTGAGATTGATATTCAAGCCCGTAAAAGAGCCACAAGCTTCTATTCACCCACAGGCGAGTGTCTGGCTCCTATGTTTCCGCCAGAAGTTGTCGACGCCGCCTCGCTCGGTTCCGATGATCATCGTCCTGCCTTGTCGCTACAGTTCATCTATTGCTATGAAAATGGCATGAGTGACTTCAAATGGCTAGAGACTACCGTCATCCGATCACGATCCTTCACTTACGACGAGGCAGATACTCTTTTACACAAATACCCAGAGCTCAAAGTCATCAGGGACATCACACAGGGAAACTCTCACGAATGGGTCCAAGGGCTGATGATTCTCTACAATCAAAAGGCTGGAGAAGCACTGAAGGCCAAAGGCCGAGGTATTCTGAGGTCGCATTCTGCACCGAAGGCCGAGGAACTTGCGCAGCTCACTGCGATAGATCCTTCCTTTGGCATTCTGGCCTATGAGGCAGCGACCTTCTGTCTTCCAACTGGTGAATCAAAGCATTTCGGCCTTGACGCAGACGCATACGCTTACGCAAGTTCTCCCATTCGCAGATACTGCGACTTGGTGAACCAGCGAGCTCTAAAGGGTCTTGCGACTACTTGTACAAAAGAAGAGCTTGTAGATCACTTGAATCGGCGGCAGAAGCAAGCAAAAGCCTTCAGCCGCGACTTCTTCTTCATGACAGAACTCGCAAATGCAAAAGATGTAGAGGGGACTGTAATCAGTAGCAAAGACAAGGTGAAAATCTATGTTCCGGTCTGGAAAAGGACGATTAAGGTGCGTTTGTTTGGGTCCGAAGGGATAAAGGAAGCTCCTCAAACAGGAACCAAGGTCTCCATCGACTGGTATGATGACAGGGGAAAGCCAAACTGGAAGGAAAGAATTGTCTTTAGAATTAGATGAACCTCTTACTTATCTCCACCTTGGTAATTGTATGGTGGATTGCGATTTGGGGTCTCATAGACATTTTTTTAACACAGGTATTAGGCACTTCTACAAAAAACTTTGTGGTTGCTTATTCTCTGATGGCAATTGGCGTTCTCGCCACGGTCTATAAATATCCTAGACTCTTAGAAAGTTTTATATGATTTTTAAATCCGCAAATACAAGCTCTCAGCCATCACGATATCTCGTAGAACGAGTTGCCGTGCTCCCTCCAGCATCTTTAGCATGTCAACTTCACTACTCAGTGTCGCCATCGCCTGAAACTCCTCTAGAAGTCCGCCCAACTTGAGAAGCGCCTTCATAAGATTCCCCTCGAAGATTTCATAAGTAGCCGCCAGCTCAGGGAATGTGACATCCCCCTGAAGCCAGGCGTGAACGGGCTCTACCCACTCTAGACTCATGCCCCAGAAAGCCTCATCGTAAGGAAGACCATGCTTCTTCTCGACTGCGAGCATTTTTACACAAAGTTCATTCATCTTCCAGAGCGCATCAACAACAGGCTTAGGAACATGTAAGTCATCAGGTCGCTGAACAGCGTCTGAACTCCGTTCGCCCAGAAAGAGTGCCATTACGGTAAGAAGGTCGATTTGATTCAATGGGTTAAGACCTTCCTTCTGTTGTAGAAATAACTGAGTCATCATAAATGGATGGCCCTCATTCACCTCTGAAGCAAGAAGACCCTGCGGGGTTAGAACGCCCTCGCTTACGTATCCGCATTCCTCCAGAATCCGATGACGAAGAAGAGTATTTTGCATATTACGGTCGTCGGCCGAAGGGTAAAGGTATTTCTGGATGGATTCGCAAGAATTTTGAATATGATACAGGCTTTCTTGGAGGGTTCGCATATTTGCGAAACGAGCCAACACAGGCTCCCAAAGCGAAGCGCGATGCCCCTCGTGCCAGGCCGCTAACTCCCTTTGAGCAGCCTTTTTCTTCGCATTCTGCGTCTGTGAAATCCGCACCTCCAAGTCGGCCTTTACTTGGCAATCTGAAAACTGCTCTTCCGTCAAATGAATCTCAGAAATCTTCTTTCGCAAAGCATCAGCCTCTGAAATCGCAGCCTTATACTCTTCATTCTCCAGAGCCCACCAGTAGCTGCTTTGAATCAATGACTTCTCTGTTATTTTTCCGCTCGAATCGCTCGACCCCGCATTCAAGAGTTTCAGAAGAAAGTCGTAATGAAAGTTCATCCGAGATCCAAATGTCGCAGCCTTCCCGCAAAGAATCTGCCGCATCTCGTCTACTCTCACGGGGTCCCTCTGTGGAAGATAAATCACAATGCCGCGGTCATCCTTCCCACGCCGCCCAGCACGACCAGCCATCTGGATATACTCGGCTGACTTCAAGAGACGAACGGAACCATCTGTGAATTTATCAAGAGCCGTAAAGATCACCGTCTTCGTAGGCATGTTAATTCCGACGGCGAAGGTTTCAGTCGCAAAGAGTACCTTCGTCAGCCCACGAGAGAAGAGGATTTCCAGCATCTCCTTTAAGAAAGGCATCAGACCACTGTGATGGAAGGCAATCCCTCGCATGGCCAGATCACGCAACTTATGTGTCTGGGGACTCTTGTCCAAGGTCTCCTTGTATCTGGCGAGATGGAAGTCCCAGATATGAGCTACGGCCGCAGCATCAGAGGAATCCAAGAAAGTATGCTCAACCTTTGACGCTAGAGCCTCGCAGCCTTTGCGAGAGAAGACAAATACAATGGCTGGCAGGTTCCCCTTCGCATGAAGGTCGCCGAGACAGGCATTCATATCATGTTCGAATGCCTTGGGGCGCATCTTACCGCCAATGGCTCCCTCATGACCACCGGCCTTCAGAGCCTTGACCTTCTCCTTGAATTTGTCGTGGGCGAGCAAGGCACCTGAGCGATTCAGAAGCCAGCCACTATACGCATCTCCATAAAAGGTTTCCTTGCTGTCGTAAATCAGGCGCTTTCCGTCAGCTGCTCCGCTGTCCAAGACATAATGCTCCAGAGGCACAGCACGCCACAGAGTGCTGATCAGCCAAATACGAGTCTTCTTAGACTCGCCGAGCCACTTAGCAAAGCCAATAGGAGATGAAAGAGTTGCCGATAGAAGAATCAGTTTGATTGACGGCGGCAACAGAATAAGTGTCTCCTCCCACACATGACCTCGGTCACGGTCGTTGATGTAATGGACCTCATCAAAGATGACCGAGTCAAGTCCATCTAGACTCATGACCGCCGTGGTCCCCACAGACTCGGTCAAAGAACCCTTCTTGAATAAGAGATTCCTCAAAATCTCGGTCGTCATGACGATGATCTGGGCATCAGGACGAAACTTGATGTCACCTGTCATGATGCCAACTGATGCGTCTGGAAAGAGTTTCTTCAAATCATTGAATTTCTGATTACTCAATGATTTGATGGGAGTTGTGTAAAAGATGCGGCCACCTCGCTGAAGCGACTTGGCGATCTGATACTCGCCGACGAATGTCTTGCCGCTGCCCGTTTTGGCCGTCACAAGCACTGACTCGCCTGCCTCAATAGCTGCGATTGCGAACTTCTGGAAACGATCGGGTTCAAAGCCGG
>Ga0209246_10000903_pt1 | contig 12203 bp, 13 predicted proteins | sample LauGreSpBDMM15SN_2_FD_187560 | JGI IMG/M metagenome (GOLD analysis project Ga0209246, IMG submission 187560) | Freshwater lake microbial communities from Lake Michigan, USA - Sp13.BD.MM15.SN (SPAdes) (version 2) | ecosystem: Environmental > Aquatic > Freshwater > Lake | place: Lake Michigan...
ATCCCTTCACCCTCCCTTCTTATGGCGTGATATTCTTACTTTCTTTACTTTCTTTACTTTCTTTACTTTCTCTTAAAATATATAAGATAGGAATAATAGGAATAATAGATATAATAGATATAATAAAGATAGATAGAATAGATATGGTTAAATTAGGGGGGAAAGGGGGGGGAGTGGTATAACAATCATATAAATTCCAAATCATTATCGCAACAATCAGGATAACGATGACAACCAATAGAACCTTCTACGGCATTCTCTCCACAATTACATTTAATAATTATAGGTAGCTGAAGCGTAACCTTAATATTTTTCTTATTTCTCTTAGTCATTACTTATATATTAGGTAATTAATAACCGCAACCCCACTAATATACATTCAACCCCCATACGAATAAGATGAACCCCAGTATTAACACCGAGATATACCTTAACCAGATTTAATATAAAATATAACATTTATATAAATAAAATAAATAAAATTATCATAACTCTTCATCAAAACCCACCGAAAGTATCATTCATTATTCTATTAATTGCTTGGGTTCGCAAACGTTCTTGTAATTGTTCTCCATAAGATTTATCTATGAGCGTCTCAGTAGAAGGAGCGGGAGCAATCATTCGGGGTTCTATTGATTTCTTAGGAGTTATATGTTGAGGTTGCTTGGTAGTTTCCTGACGAACAGGTACATCTTGCTTATCCATAGCGGACTTCGCCCTACTCGGACGTTTATACTTCGGTTTCTCAGGTTCTACAGTAACAGGAGCAACAGGTGATGGTTTCAGTCCTCCCGAAGGGTCGGACAGTCCGCTTTGCGGTCTCTCAGCGATAAGTTTCTGTAAAGTTATTAAACTATCCTCCAATTGCTTCACTCGCTCCTTCTCATATTTCAATCGCATAGCATCGGTTTCTTCTTGTTTATTTCTTATAACTTCGTCCTTACCCTTAATGACGTTCTCAACCTCCTTAGTTGCTTCTGCTACCTGCTTCTTCAATTGAGATTTAGGTATAATCTTAGATCGTGCCAATGCGAGAGATGCTCTACGTTTCTCAGCGATTTCCAGTTTCCGCTTCATCACGGCGTCTTCTTCTATCACGGCATCGGATAATTTAGCGGTATTCTCAGGCATAACCTCAGACACATCCTCAGGCATATTCTCGTTGCCTTCATCTATAATTTCACCAGTAGAACGAACAGTCCTCTTCCTATAACCCATTCTATACAATTACTATCTCTATATCTATATAGGAGAAATTAATTATGGAGCCATTGCTCCTACTTGTTGATTTAATGGAATAGCAACACTTAAACCCGCCCTTCTTCTCGCACTATTAATAACCGCCTGGTCTATAATTTGTTGTGTTCGTGATGTAAATCCACCAGCAATAGCACCTGTTGGAATAACAGGAGCAGTAGGAGCAACAGGAGCAACAGCTAATGCTTGTGGTCTCGCCATAGCGTATTGTTGAGAGGCGTCCATTAAATCTTGACGGGTTAGTTTAGGTCGTGTCGCTTTATATTTCATATAACTATTAGCATCAGCGGGGTTATACTGTGAGTTTATAGAATTAACTAATAGACTACTGCTTAATTTGTAGAGGTCAGGATCAGTATAAGGAGGAGGTAATGATCCGTTTGGTTGTCCGCCACTCCACATAACGCAACTCCTATTCGGTAATACACGGAGTTTATTATTAGGAATAAATTGTCCGCTTACATCTACATAGCGTTTATTGATTTGCCTATCGAGTGCGTAGTTGAAACGTGATGCGGATTGCGTTGCCCGAGAAGAAGCATCTATAACATCGTCCTTGAACCCCTTGCCTTGTAATAGCGATGTATCACGAGTATTTACTCCCATATCGGGTAATTGTCCGTAATAATCACGTGCGTAATTTGCTGATGAGTTTGCTTGAACTCGCCCTGTATATCCCATAGGCATTATATCCGCCTTAATCTTCTCCACAGCATCCGCTCTGTTAATACACGATGATAGTTCGTTATCCGTTCTATTATCTACCGAATACTGTATTCCGCCTATGTATGACATTCTAATCTAATATAATGGTATATTATAAATAAAATAAATTGATGTTCTGAATTAGACGATAACTGAGACTGCATGTCCTTCGTTTATTTGTAGGATACGCGTAGTCTTAGCGAAGATATAAGGAGTAACCTTATCAGTATTCGCTCCGAAATTGAGTTTCCATACGACGTTAAGGGCAGAACTCTTACCATCAAGACCGCTCTTGTAGAAATCTCCCCCATTTATCATTTCTAACGAGCAGATGTGGGTGAAATAATATTTCAAGAAATGTGCGAGGGATTGTAGCCCGTTGTGTACACCTATTCCCATATCGAGATGATTATGACCTAATGCGATAAGGGTTTCATTATAAATCTCATAATCCGCAAGGGGTATCGGTATGATCGGAGTATTATTTATCTCCCAAGATGAAGAAGTCAAGCCACAAGCATCACTACGGAAGAAGCGAGATTGATTATAGAAGTCTCCTTGATAATCTACGCCAGTCTCAGCACTATAAGTAGCAAGTGATAAGACGTTTTGGAAGGGTATAGCAGAAGCGGTTGAGTTATTACGCCAATTACCATTAAGTAGAAGATTGGAAGTACTCTGTTCTTCGGGGGTTAGGCAACCGATAAGTTGGTCGAGTGAAGTCGTATTGAAACTCGTGTAGGTATTGAATGAAGATGATTTAGCTGCGAGCGCACCTTTCGAAGATATGTACGTTTGGTAAGCTAAAGTTAGCCCTGATGAGAGCAGTTTCGCCGCCTTGAGATTATAATACATTGGGTCCGAAAATATTACCTTATTGATGTAGAAATGAACGTCAGACAGAGTATAACCCGGGGCAGTAACCCGAACATTTGTCATTTTCTGCCACATAACGTTAGCAGATTCCATCGTCAATTCCAATTCTACCTTATTTAAATCGTTGGTGTCAATTATCGGTGTCGAAATTGAGGAAATTAACCCGAGCCATGATGTGATAGCATATTTACGCTTAACAGCATCATTATTTGCGGTAATTTTAAACACGCCAGTAGCGAGAGATGAACTTCCTGTGCTAGTCTCATAATAAACAGACGGGTCAGTATTCTCTAAATGACGCTTAGCGGTTTGGTCGACACCACCGCCATCAAGGTCATACAGTTTGTTAAACAGAATTGAGTAATTATCAATACGCTCGACGAGATTGCCATTGATATATACGCTAAGGGTTTTAATCATTGAACCAGTAAGACGGGGGAAGTGGCAATTGGTATCGCCGATACCTTCATAATACATACACAGGGTGCGTAAATCAACGAGGGTGTTTTGGGGAAGGGCAACCTTGATGGTGTCATTAGGCTTAACATCAGATGTTCGGTCAATTTGGAGACGCACGGGAACTTTCGAGAAGCCGCTTAATTGTTTAATATTATACGCAAGTGCTTTGGGGAACGAACCGAACTCCATTATCTATTATCTATTCTAATTATACGATAGAAAATAATATTATTGTTAATGTATTATTATTATTATACGCTACGAGGGCTTAATTCCTTGTTGTTCTAATGTTCGTCTCATCGCTGCGTTTATAGTATTCGCAGCCTCAGTTCTTGCGGTAGTTTTACGAGGTAATTTATCGGGTCCGCGTCCGCCTCTACGTCGCTCGATAACATTATCTATATCAATACCTGCGGGGCTTCCTGCTTCGGCAATAACAGACGAAGCTGAACCTGTCATAAGTTCTGGAGGAATGTATGCGGAAGGAGGAAGAACATTAAGAGGAGATAGTCCAGAACCGCTTCGTTTAGTCCTATCTACCAAGTTCTTAATAAGTTCAGGGTCTAATACGGTGCTATTAATATCGGTATTCGTTGTTAGTTCGCTAATTCCGTCAGAGAATAAATCACCCATCATAGCGGCGGCAGTAGGCATAAGTGAGTTATATTGTAATTCTAATGCTTGAAATCTACTGGTAATCTCGCCTATATATTTATTAGCATTTTGACCTAACCCTCTATCTTCAATCTCCATTATTGTCTTATCTACACGTAATTTCTCGTTTCCTTGAAGACTAGCTTGTCTATTTAGATAATTGAGAACATTAACTGAAAATCTCTCCATAGTCATTTTACCTTGTCCTACACCAATATTATTAGGATTAAAATCTTTATTGAATTTCTCTACCGCTCCGATTCCTGAGGTCATATCAACACCCATCATATCAGCAATTTTACCAGTAATAAAATTATTAACAGCTTGGTTTCCCTTTGTTTGTTTAAATACCATATTAATTCCTTCTAATGCTCTTTCTATCGTTCCAGCTCTAATTAGTTGCTTCATGTATTCGGTTGTTTCTGTTGGAAAGAAAGTGCTATTATTAAATAGAATACTGAATATAGTACCGGTCTCAGGAGGAATAGCATTCCAATCAATACTGGATAATCTATTTACAACATTCTGAGCAGTATCGAGTTCATCCCTTGCCATATTATAATCAATAATAACAGCATCACCACCAATAGGAATAAGCGAACTTGGAATAGCGATAGGGACATCCGCAGGGTCAGGAGCAAGGGGAGCAAGGGGAGCAAGGGGAGCAGCAGTAGCGACTTTCTGTGGCATAGGTAGCGTCGGAGGCATATATTGTTGTGCGAGTGCCGCCAATCTACCTGAGATGGGTCCTGTTCTCGGATTGATTCCCGCCGCTCTGGCTCTTGCTTCGGCTTGTGCTTGTAATGGGTCTTGATAACCTACATTAAATCCGTTATTATAAGGATTTCTTGACGGTATCGTATCGGTTGATTGCGTAGTGCCAACTCCATATACCTTGTTTGGATCACTTTCCTTCATTGGATTTAATGTGTCTTCGATATTAAAACTTTCATCACTTATACGAAGTTTAGGGTCAGTCTCCTTGATGTAATAACGAAATAATTGCTCGTTCGTTAGCATAGAGTTCATAGGTTGTTTATTGGCATTCATAGTTCTTGTGTTTAACTTAGAGAACACCTCCTCGAATGTCGGACGTGGCTTCTTCTCTGATGATTTGGTTGCTTGTTGTAGTAATATATTAATTAATGACTGATTTGTTGCGTTGATATTCATATCTCTCTATTATAATAATAATATAATAATATAATAAGAAGGGTATAATGTCTAATGTAATTGAGACGAAACTCGAAGGTTTCAATCACAAACTTAGCTATGATAAACTAAATTATCCACAATGTAACTGTGGTAAATGTCCTCGGTTCTTCTGGAATATGATGAATATTGGAGCAAGGGGCAGCGGTAAGACTTATACTATTGTCCAGATGATAAAGCATTATGAGAAGAATAAGATAATGAAGGACGGCACAGAATATAAATTACGAACACATCTGATCAGTCCAACAATACAAGCGAACGAAATATATCAATCATTAGATTCTCTTGATATGGATAAGGACGCACACGAGAATTATAGCGATAAATTAATTCTTGATATCATCGCAGGTATTAAGGACCGTAAGCAGAAATACGAAGATTATTTGCTATATAAGAAATATTATGAGAAAGTAATGAAGACATCTCCGAATAAATTAGATAAACTATACGACGAGAACCCTGATATGTTTGCCTTATTAGAGCAATATAACTATCAACATCCAAGCGAAATCGAACACGATAAACCAGAAGTAAATATAGTTATATTAGATGATCTTCTTGGTTCAGATGCTTTCACACGGAGAACTAAATCTACGCTCGTAAATGCGATGATTAAGAATAGGCATATGGGTATTTGCTTTGCGTTGCTCGTCCAGTCTATAAGATCAGTCCCTAAGAATATTCGCTTGAATTGTTCGGTGTTTCAGTTAGCGACATTTAAGAATAAAGCTGTTATATTATCGGATATATATGAAGAAATAAGTAATGTCATCGGTATAGATGATTTCGAAACATTATATGATTACGCAACCGCTAAACCCTACGGTTCGCTTATAATAGATACAACGAACGGCAAACGGTTTCTGAGTAATTTAGATAGTGAGTTGAGTCTTCGCTAAGCCCTCGTAGTCGGGAAGGACTAATTGCTTTATTCATGAAAATAACAATACTCACGACTCAGTCCCAAAGTTTTCCTATATTCATCTAATAATTTTAAACGACATTCTTTACATTTCATAGTCTCATGAATTTCATCATCAACACCCTCATCATTTGAATTCCATATTTGCTTACATTTTATACATTTATAAATTACACCTTCTTCACGGTGATTACGGTGATTCATTAAAAATTTTAAATATTTCTTATTATATTCTTGTAAGCTATTCATTAAACATTCTTATTATATGCGGAGATAATAATTATAGACTAATAAGGTTTAAGTCCAGTTTCTACGAAACCTAAGCGTCCAAATAATTTTCTAATCTAATAATAGTAGTATGAAAGTAGAAAATATAATAGATGTGGGGTGTATAACTTCAAGCATAGATACGACCCCCGTAAGAAATGAGAAGGGCTCTATTCAGGCACTTACCGCCCCTTACATAATTAATAGGGATAGGCAGTTAATTAGAACTCTTGATGGGAGTGTAGCAGCAGATATAGTGGTTAATGCGAAGGATAAGGCGGAAGTGAATGAGGATAATAGCGAGACTAAGAAACTATTGAATGAAGAACGTGAGTCTCGCCGTGAGGTATATTTCCGCCAAGCACGGGTTCTATACCCAGAGAAACCCGAATGGTGTCTATCGTTGGCAATTGATGCCTTCTTAGAACAAGAAGATAAGGGTATTGATATACTCACACATAAGTTCGGCTCATCAAATGAGCCTCCTACTCCGAAGGAGGAGTTCGAGAAGGACACATAGAAGTATTAATCGTATATTATTTTAATATTTATATATAATAAGAGAAATCGAACATATATAAATGGCAACCGTTGAGAGCGTTGTGAAACCGTTAGAAGATGTATATCTTATATTACAATCAAGAACCGCTGTTAAAGCAGGAGCATTCTATACTTGGAACTTTAACACGCCCGTAGAAATAAATGAGAACGCTTATGCTAAGATAGTAGCACGAGCATTTGAAAGTTATAGTATCGAAGCAAATGGAGCAATGCCCTATATGATACGAATGATACCAACAAGTAGTTCAATTAAGCATCCAAGAAATGCGGGGACAACCGCAGTTAATGAAGGGTGTCTATTAGAAATCGCATACGACCATCGCTCAGCAGACCAAGCAATCGAGGTTAAACTACCGTCGCAACAAGCAATCAACGAGATAACATTACAAATCACTAAAACTCTTGAAGGAACCGAAGCAGTTTCTATTCAGTTCATAATTGTTCTACGTGTTGCCGAGCGAGAACCTAAATATATAAAGTATGGAGCGTTAAATAATATTACGCAACGTTCAAGACTATAAATAATATACTCTAATATTAAGAAGCGATGCCTGAACGTATCAAGACAATAACTTCGTTTGTAAAGTCGAGTAATCGTGGAAGTAATGAGAAACCGTATGACTTCACAATAGATTATCCAGATGGTATTCTAACTTGTAAGACAGATGAATATATGGAGATAAATGTAGTAAGTTTCGATATGATAAACACGATGTATAATATCAATAGTAATAATAACCAATTTATAATAAGGCGAACCGCTACGGATACGACATATACAATACCTCAGGGAAATTATAGCGTCAAGACATTTATGGCAATGATGACGGAATTAATTAATGATGTTAATATAATAATAACTTATAATACCGCACAGAATACATATACAATTAAGAAGAAGGCAGGAATAACACAATTACATTATTTAATACCTTCCAAAATATGGGGTATTATAAATCTATTACCTACTGTCCCCTATGAAATAACTACCGCGGGGATACAGACGGGATATGTTAATTTAGTTAATTATTCTAAGATCATATTACGGACTGAGGGTATTAATTATTATTATTCAAATATAGAGAACTACGGAAACAGTAATAAATCAACACTATCTAATATAATATTCTGGGCATGTAAATCAGATATCGAACCATTCAAGGTGATTAAGTATAACAACGAAGATGCTGGGCGTTCTTTCAATTACCGTATTGAGAACAGAGAAATAAATAATTTGACGCTACAATTAAGAAATGAGAATAATGAACCTATATATGACGCCCCCGATTATCTTATCGCATTACAGTTTAATTTCTATAAGCGTGATGATAATACTATTAAGAACGCAATTATATCAATAAATAAACTATTGAATGAAATCTACACGACGCTGATATTTGCTATGAAGCGTTTAGGGTTGCTTCAATAATAATTATCTATGTATATAATAGGATGAAAGCACATAATCAAATTGCTAATCATAAATATAGTAGATACTTCGAATTGTTGTTCAAGAAATACTATGAATTACAAAACGAAGTAGAGTTAATAGATATGAATGAAACAAACTCTTATGCGTTGTATGATTTTCAAGACGACGTTCATAAATATTTTATAGAAATAAGAAATCGCAAGGAATATGAACGAGGGTATTTAACATATGTTATGTTTAATAAGGATAAATTGAATCGATTATATGAATTACAAGAAGCCAATTCACAGAATAGGAAATATAAGTTAATGAATTATCAGTATGTATGGAATGAGGAAGATGGAGTGGAAAACTATAAATTATATTGTATAAACTTATTGGATTTAGTAGGCGAAGAACTTGCGACTTGTGTTGATAACCAAGGCAAGACTTGCTATAAGATACCGATGTCTCAATATATCTGTATGAAGGATTATGCCACCCGTATTCCTATAATATAATAATATTTAATTAATATAATATTATTATTATATTAGATAAACACGCAGTTAATGATTGGCAATCTTGGCAACAGATTACAGAACATATATGCTAATCGACGAGCATACGCAGCAACCGCTCAGAAGTTGGTAGGTGGCGGACGTAAGATAATTTCAGCATTAGGACGGGCGAATGAGTTTGCCAGTAGAATCGGTATATCGAACCCGCAGATCTCAGGCGCTGTTGGAGCAATTCAGCAATACGGCAACCCCGCACTTGACTTCGCTGATAGCGAGTTAGCTCGTGTGGGAAATTAGTCCCTTCATTATTTTATTATATTTCTATTATTATAGAGATGGTTAAATCATTAGAAGAGAGGACGGAGAAGTTATTAAGTAAGACAGAGGCGATGGTATTGCTTTGTAGTAAGGCGAGTAGTTATTGGTCTATGGTGAAATTTGCTTTCAATATACCGCTTGTGCTTACATCGAGTGCTATGTGTATCATCAATTCGATTAGCGAAGATGCGAACGAAGTCAAGATACCAAATATCGTAGTGAATGCGATAAGCGTTCTGATTATGTCGCTAAATAATTCTATCAAGGCATCTGAGAAATGCGATTTATTTCGTAGATTAGGACAACAATTCTTGCTATTATCGGGACAGATTGAGAATGATAATGAGATAAATGATAATGAATTTAATATCATAGCGATTAAATATGAGAACTTAGTTAATGATTGTTTATTCGAGGACATACCTCATAGATATAAGATACAAGTCGCAGAATCATTTAAGGATAGATATGTTCCACTACAACTGAACGGAACGATAGGAAATAACAAGTCCAGTCCAAGAAGTTCATTCAAGAGTGAGAGGGCTGAGATAGTCATTAGCAATAATAATATAGTGTAATATTAAGAAGGGATGTCATATTATGTGGGTAGCACGGGGACTTATATTTGGGAGGAATTATTAGAGAATACTACATCTAATGTTGTCATCGCTAATAATATTAATTTTGATGCTGGACCATTAACAGATGCTATACAAGAAACTATTACAGATGCGTTAGGGACAGCAGTAGGAGAATTAATAGCACCTGTCACAGAAGTTCCATCAGCGACAGGTGTAGGAGTTGTAGCATTAACAGCGTTGGGTTTATTATCATATTATAAATTGAATAGGACAGCAGTTCAAGATGTAGATAGTATGGTATATTCAGCAGATTATGCTTCCATACTTACCCCTGGAATGTTTGATGATAGGGTAAGAATTAGATATGATAATAATTATTTTAGTAATTCGTTTTATTATGTAGATGGTGTGAAGAAGGGCGAGGTATTAACATCAAGAATTAATTTATTACCAGTTGATAGTAATAATATAGATATATATACAAGCACAGGTAAGATAGGAATAGGCACAGCAACACCAGCGACATCATTACATGTATATAATGCTACAAATAATATATTAAGATTACAGACAGCACCAGTTGATGGAACTAATTCTATTGAGTTCGTAAGAGGAAGCATAACAGACCCGCTAAATGATTTTAGAATTATTACTGATACAACATCAAAGTTCCGCATACAATATTCTACAAATACCCTTGCGTATGGTGGAACAGGGAGCGATTTAATAAATATATCATCAACAAATATAAATCTATATAAGGATACAGAAATAACAGGAAAATTAGGCATAGGAACTGCACCAAATGCTACTATACATACATATCACGCTACAAATAATATATTGAGATTACAGACAGGAACAGATGGAACAGCATCAATTGAGTTTGTAAGAGGAACAGAAATAGACGCATTAAATGATTATAGGTTTATTAATGATACAGGGACATTTAAATTACAATATGAGGACGACACACAACAATACGGAGGTACAGGGACTAACTTAATATTTATAACTGCATCTCAAATAACATTATTAAAGAAAACACAAATGGACGCTAATTTAGGTATAGGAACATCACCACATGAAACATATAAATTAGATGTTAATGGAACTTCAAGATTTACAGGTAATGTAGGTATAGCAACGACACCACACGCAACATATAAATTAGATGTGGTAGGTGATATTAGAGCAACAGAATTTCGTGGGGGTGGAGCAAATATTACAGGACTTAATCAGGATAATCTTGTTCTGACAACTGCTAAAATATACGAGAGGTTTAATACTACTAACTTTGCGATTATTAATGATTTAATAGATTTACCACCTAATTATTCATTTAATATTACTGGATATGATAGTCAAACTTTATATCTACCATCGGCAAATAGGCGATTGAAGGGTAAAATGAGTGCGAGCTATGATGATAGGAATGGTGTTTATAAATTAGTATCAACGGATATAGCCAAAACATATAATACAGCAATTTTAAGTTATAAGGTCGGTGATAAGATTAGTTTTAGGAATACAGCAGACCCCTTAACTGACTATTTACTATTTAGTGGTTTCAAATATTTTATGAAAACATATTTATTGAAACGCCCTTCTAATTTATTATATAGTGTTGACAACCCTGATAATAGCAACGCAATAATATTTGAATGGGCGAGTAATGAGTTTACCGCATTTAATGTTTATCCGAAGGTTTATGATAAACGAGTATCACCGGATAAGGAATATCCATTCTCTACCACGATGACGCTTATCATTGAGGAAGGATTTAATTATTATTTAACAAGGCAGTTTAACGAAGGTTCTGAGAGTGGCGGTACTTTATTCGTATTGGGGTCATACTATGGTGATGATTATAATGATTTTAATAAAGCATACGGAGCAGGACAAACATTTAAATTATTGAGCGGAGCAAATAATTCTGCGAGTGATTATTTACCAAAGACTTACGCACCACCTCCATTAGTTCCAGGAACAGTAGGACAATTAGGAGGTGTTAAACCAAGAAGGGGAGTTGCGATTGATGCGACAACTGGTGATTTAGATGCTATACCATTATCAAGCGATTTAATAACAAGCATGAATACGGCTCATTTTACGAATAATACTGGGACTAACAAGATTGATATTAGTAGTAGTTATGTAGCACCGAATGCTACTAAATTAGCAACAACAAGAGCAATAGCAGGAGTTAATTTTGATGGTTCAGCAGCAATAGACATTCCGTATGATAATTTAACAGGCAAACCCGGATTGTTTAGTGGTGCTTATAATGATTTAACGGGCAAACCGGGATTATTTAGTGGTGCTTATAATGATTTAACAGGCAAACCTGGATTGTTTAGTGGTGCTTATAATGATTTAACAGGCAAACCTGGATTGTTTAGTGGTAGTTATACTGATTTAACAAATAAATTATCAGCAGGTTCAGGTATAACAAT
>Ga0209246_10000907_pt1 | contig 12171 bp, 7 predicted proteins | sample LauGreSpBDMM15SN_2_FD_187560 | JGI IMG/M metagenome (GOLD analysis project Ga0209246, IMG submission 187560) | Freshwater lake microbial communities from Lake Michigan, USA - Sp13.BD.MM15.SN (SPAdes) (version 2) | ecosystem: Environmental > Aquatic > Freshwater > Lake | place: Lake Michigan, USA...
GGCCAAGATTAAGTCCAGAGCAGCGGCAATAGATGTGGAAGCTGCCCATGATGCTAGGCGTGAACGCGAAGCTGCGGCAAAGCACAAAAAAGAAATTGACGAGGCGCTTGAGATTGTATTGCTGGCTTTAGTCTTCTTTGCCTTGATAGGTTTTGTCGTCTATCTATCTTATGAAATTCTTGAGCAGTGCGCTGGTAAATGTGACTTTCAAAGGAAATAAACAATGGACTGGCTAAAACAAATTGCACCCACAATCGCCACGGCACTTGGTGGCCCACTGGCTGGCATGGCCGTCTCTGCCATCAGCAAAGCGATTGGCGTTGACCCTGAAAAAGTTGGCGACCTTATCTCCAGCAACAAGCTGACAGCAGACCAGATTGCTCAAGTCAAGATTGCTGAGATCGAACTTCAAAAGCAAGCGCAGGAGCTTGGTCTTAACTTTGAAAAGCTAGAGGTCGAGGACAGAAAATCTGCACGGGACATGCAGTCTAAAACCCGCAGCTTGATGCCACCAATACTTGCGGGCACAGTCACACTGGGCTTTTTTGGAATCATGACAATGATGTTTATTGGCAAAGTGGACAGCAGCAACCCTGCCATCCTGATGATGTTGGGAAGTCTCGGTACAGCTTGGACGGGCATCATTGCATACTATTTTGGCTCATCCGCTGGCTCTCAGGCCAAGACGGACTTGTTGAGTAAAAAATGACGCCCCACTTTACCCTCGCGGAACTGACCGCCACCAGCCACAGGCAGTTTGATAACACGCCAAACGAAGCCGAGACCGCCAACCTACAACGACTTGCGGAGTTCTTAGAGCAGGTCAAAGAAGCGCTGGACGGCAAGCCGATTATGGTCAACAGCGCGTTCCGGTCAAAACAAGTCAACGACAGCGTAGGTTCCAAAGACACAAGCCAGCACCGTATTGGCTGCGCGGCTGACTTTCGCGTTCCGGGCATGACCCCCGATGCTGTGGTACGTGCAGTCATTGCTGCGGGTTTACCCTTTGACCAGATCATTCGTGAGTTCGATGCTTGGACGCATGTCAGTGTGACGAACACCCCAGCCGGAACCCCCCGTAGGCAAGCGCTTATCATAGACAAAGCAGGCACTCGACCTTTTGCCTAATTCATGGGAAAATGAGCTATGCCGCTACAAAAAATACTGTTCAAGCCGGGCGTAAATAAAGAAAACACCCGCTACACCACCGAAGGCGGTTGGTATGAAGCCGACAAGGTGCGCTTTCGGCAGGGCAATCCAGAAGTTATTGGTGGTTGGAGTCGTCTTTCTTCTAGTACATTTTTAGGCATTTGTAGATCTTTGTGGAATTGGGTCTTGCTTGATGGCAGAAACGTCATTGGTGTTGGCACAAACTTAAAGTTTTACCTTGAGAACGGCGGTGCGTATTACGACATCACGCCCCTTCGTGAAACTTCAACAATTAACAACAACCCGTTTGTAGCTACAAATGGCTCTGCCACAATCACAGTAACAGACACAAGTCATGGCGCAATTACGGGTGACTTTGTTACGTTTTCTGGAGCTACGGGACTGGGTGGAAACATTACCGCTGCGGTGTTAAACGCGGAGTATCAAGTTACGGTTGTAACCGCCAACTCATACACATTTACAGCCTCGGCCACAGCCAATGCAACGGATGCCTCTGGTTCACCCGGCGGCGGTGCTTCCGTCGTAGCCGCATATCAGATCAATGTTGGCCCTGCGGTTCAAATCCCGTTGGTCGGTTGGGGTGCGGGGGGCTGGGGACTAGGAACTTGGGGCAATGGTTTAGCTACTGCTCTTGCGCTACGGTTATGGAGTCAAAAAAATTACGGCGAAGATTTAATTTTTGCGCCGCGTAACGGGGGTCTGTATTATTGGGAAGCGCCTACATTAACAGCCCGTGGCGTACTTCTTAACACCCTTGGCGGTAGTGTATCTTTTACCAGTGCTTCCCCAACTGTGGTGACATCGACCATACTTTATACCGAGGGCGCAGCCCTTCAATTTGCAGCCACTACATCTTTACCCACGGGCATCAGTGCGGCAACTACGTACTATGTGTTCCAAGTTAACGGCTTGACCTTTAACCTGCTGGATGGTGCTGGTGCAATAGTCAACACCTCTAGTACGGGCACGGGTGTGTACATCTCTTTAATCGTGGATGTGCCTACAACGCTAAATGCTTTCACTGTATCTGACACATCTCGTTTTGTCTTGACTTTCGGTTGCAACGACTACGGCTCGGCCACACTAGACCCTATGTTGATTCGCTGGTCAGCGCAGGATGATCTTTACAACTGGACACCTGACCCTACAAATCAAGCGGGGTTTATACGTATTTCTAGCGGCTCAGAGATCGTTACAACAATTCAAACTCGCCAAGAAATTTTGGTGTTTACCGACTCGGCTGTGTATTCACTTCAATACCTTGGCCCCCCTTACGTCTGGGCACCGCAGTTACTTGGTGACAACATCTCTATTTATGGCCCCAATGCGGTAGTTATAGCTTCTGGTGTTGTGTACTGGATGGGTATAGACAAGTTCTACGCCTACGATGGCCGGGTGAACACGTTGCCTTGTGCCTTACTTCGGTTTATTTTTACCGATATTAATAGCGATCAAAACTTGCAAGTGTTTGCGGGAACAAACGAGGGCTTCAATGAGGTCTGGTGGTTCTATTGCTCAGCCAATACGTCGGCTGTTGACAAGTACGTTATCTATAACTACGTTGAAAAAATCTGGTACTACGGCACGATGGCGCGAACAGCATGGCTTGATTCAGGATTGCGTGATTTTCCTTTAGCCACAACGTACACACTTAACATTGTTGAGCACGAAAACGGATTAAACGATAACGAAACTGGTACAGCAACGGCTTTGGACGCTTACATATCTTCGTCTGAGTTTGACATTGGCGACGGTCATAACTTTGGGTTTGTGTGGCGCGTCTTGCCGGACTTAACCTTTGGTGATTCTGCAAACACTCCTGCTGGCGCTGTGCCGTCGGTGTCAATGACTCTACAGGGACTGGCTAACTCAGGCTCTGGGGTTACAAGTACAGCTTCGCAGCCCGTGGCTAAAAGTAGCACCTACGTCATTACAGAACAGTTTACAGGGCAGATATTTACACGCATGCGCGGCCGCCAGATGATCTTTAAGATTAGCTCCAACCAAGTTAATACAACATGGCAGTTGGGCGCACCCCGTATTGACATTAGAGCGGACGGTAGACGCTAATGGCTGAACTAAGCGCAACCCCTCCAAGTCTGCCTCTGCCCCCTGACGAGTACGACAGGCGTTACTTCGATCAACTGACCAATATTTTACGTCTGTACTTTAATCAGTTAAATAACCCCGGCGACATGGGCGGGGCAACGCTTAATCTAGACCTTGAGACACTGCCGACTGAGGCGGACTTGCCGACTTTGAGGCTTGGTGATGTCTACAGAGACACGCAAGATGGTGTGCAGGCAACAAGCCAAATGCTTCGCATAAAGACCTCAACATGATATTATCGACCAACCCACATTTTGAGAGGCAGATATGAGCCTTGCTGTACTAGCCGATCACATGGCATCTAAGGGTCGCGGCCCTGACTCGATGCTCATCCACATGTCCCCACGTGAAGTGCAGGGGCTACAAGCGTTGGCCGTAAAAAATGGTGGCTCACTGACTGTCAACCCTAATACGGGTCTTCCTGAAGCTGGCTTCTTGGACAAGCTGCTCCCAGCAATCATTGGCGGCGGCATTAGCTATTTCTCAGGCGGCTCGATTGACCCAATAACCGCCGCTGCTATGGTTGGCGGTGTGGAAACTGTACGTACAGGTGATTTGGGTAAGGGTATTAGCGCAGGTCTTGGTGCTTACGGCGGGGCTGGATTGGCTGCTGGATTTGCTGGTGCGGGGACGGGCGCGTTGTCCTTAGAAGCAGGCAACGCTGCTTTATCTCAAGCGGGGCTTACAGGAGAGGCTGCGGTTACTTTACAAGCAGATCAAGTTGCTTCACAAGCAATAGGCGATAGGCTGGCATCCGCAACTCCGTTTGACAAACTTTCAGCAGGCGCAAAAGCAGTTACATCTAGCCCCAGCGCTCTTGGTAGTTTTGCTAAAGACAATTTCAAATACTTAGCCCTAGGTGCTGCTCCTATTCTTGCAGACCAAGCAATTAAGTCCAATATGCCGACGACAACAACTAGTCCCGGTCAGATGCGCACGTTCTCATACGACCCCTACGGCCAGCGTTACACGCCTACAGGTAACTACCAAGTGCCTAGAAAAGCAGAAGAAAAAGAAGAGACGGCAGCAGATGGCGGCTTGATGGGTATGGATAACGGCGGCTACAGCCCCGGCCAATTAAATTTTGCTGAACGCAGTGAACCTGTTGTTCGCATGGCTGCTGGTGGTACAGGAGGACTAGACTATCAGACGCTTGTATCGTCGCTGCAAAACTCCCCGCTAACAGCAGAACAACGAGCTGCCCCAAGCCCTCAGTATCAGGCAACGATAGATTATTCTTCACCATCTGTCAGTGATGACATGGTGCAACGAGCTTATCAAGACGTATGGGGTCGCGCAGCAGCACCTTGGGAGGTAGAGGCTTGGCAAGGTGTTGCGGGTGATGCTACGGAAACTGCTCTTTCAAAGGCCCCTATACAAGCGCAAGTGGGTGATATATACCGCAACGTACTGGGTCGTGATGCAGATCCGGGTGGCCTTGAAAATTACACAAACCAAATAGCAGCGTTTAATCCAGTGATGCTCAGCGCTGGGCAAAGACCAGACCAAGTGTATGAAAACTTCTTGGCAGACGCACGTACAAGGGGGGAGATATTTAATACCGACCCAACTAGATTCCAAGACTATGCGTCTGCCGTCACGCCTTACACGGGGTATCAGTCAGCAGACCAAACTAACATTGTTGACGAGTGGGTGCGCAATACGCTTGGGCGTGAGGTTACTGCGGCTGATAAAGAGCAGGCGTGGTATAAAGATGCGTTCAAAACAACGCAGACTATTCCGGGTTATCAAGACCTGTACGGCCAATTTCAAAACTACGCTAGAACTGATTCGACTGCTACAAACGCCCAGAAGATTAGAGAAGCCACAGCGTCCTTGGCGGCAAGGGGCATGACCGAAGCAGACGTTCTAAGGCAAACAGGTAAAACCGTTGCCCAACTGGTAGCTTCCGACATTGACGTCAACAAAGACTTATTCACTGCTTCTCAATTGCGGGCTCCCGGCGCTAGAGCTGGGTTTAATTTTAATAGCATACAAAACCCGTATGGAAATGCCACCAACCCCGGCGATAAAACATACAACCCAGATGGCTCAATCACTGTAACGCCAAATATTCCGGGCCGTCCGTCCGGTGGTTTCTCTGGAATGGATGAGGTTAAGAATGCCTATACTGCTGGCGGCGGTAGCTTGGGCTATACGCCTAATGCGCCAAAAACAATGGAAGAGTTTAATAAAAGATTTAACAAGCAGACCGGCGGTTCTAAGCAAGCCTATGACTACTTGATGGGCAAATCAAATTATTCGACTACGCCGTATACACCTACTGGCGAGGTAATGAAACCATATTCCGAATCAGTTTTAGGCGCGCCTGTAAATATTACTTCTAAGAAAGTTTTGTTTGACCCCGTTACTAGGAAGTACAAAGTTAACCCCGACTACATCCCTGTAACTTACACACCCGAGGGCAAAAGAGTTGTTGGTGTATCTGACAGAGAAGTTGCGAATAAATTGACCAGTACAACAGCGGCTACCGGGGGCTTGCTTAGCTTGGCTGGCGGCGGCTCGGCGATGGACACCACATCGGACTACGGGAAGTGGCTAAAAGACAATAACGTCAGCATAGAGCAAGTGGCTAGAGCCCTAGGCATTAGCGTTGCCGAAGCCAGAAAACGGTACGAAACAAAAGGCGGCGCAAAAGATACCGGCATGGATCTTGGTGGGCCTAAGTTGGATAGCGGGACAGGTAGCGATGCCATGCAGCCCCGAGACAAGAAAACCGAAGACTACCTAACTTGGGAGGAGTCGACAGTCGCAGGGAAAGAGGCTCGGGCTGCGCGTATGGGGGAGGTTAATAATCTACTGACACTTGGTATTCCCGGCGCTGCACTTGCAGCAAAGCTTAGTGGGCGTCCTATAAGCATGCCTAATTTTAGCGTGTTATTTGGTACACCGCAGTCCTATCAAGACGCAGTTGCGGCTCAACAAGATGCTCTAGCGCAATCTCAAAATCAGGCGCTAAATGCTATGTCAGGGCGGCAAGAGACCCAGATGAACGCTGAGCCGGGCAGTTTTAGCGGTGTCGCCCCTGCTGCCCCTGCTGGCGTTGAAGGTTTAGGTACTGGCGATGGAGGTTTAGGCGGCGGTGGCGGCAGAAGCGCTGGTGATGGCACTGGGGCTGGCGGCAACCAGTCTGGCAACGAAAGCGGCGAGGGGCTAGGTACTGGTGATGGCGGCATGGGCGGCGGTGGCGGTCGAAGCGCGGGTGATTCTCCGCTTGCACACGGCGGTCTGACTGCTCTAGCCCAAGGCGGTATGTATAACCTTGGCGACTACTCCGATGGCGGCAGGCTTCTGCGCGGCCCCGGCGATGGTGTGTCTGACTCTATCCCTGCGACCATTGGCAAGAAGCGCCCTGCACGTTTGGCTGACGGAGAATTTGTAGTTCCAGCGCGGATTGTTTCTGAGTTGGGTAACGGCTCAACAGAAGCTGGTGCGCGTAAACTGTACGCCATGATGGACAGAATCCAAGCCGCTCGCCGAAGCTCAATCGGCAAAGGCAAAGTGGCTAAAAATAGCCGCGCCGATAAATATCTTCCAGCATAAGGAGCCGATAAATGGCCGCACCAACAGCAATACAGCAATACCAATACGGTTTTGCCCCCGAAGTAGCAGAGTATGCACAGAACATGCTTGGCCAGAGCGCGGCTCTGACTAATCTAGACACGAACCCGTACATGCAGTATCAAGGGGAGCGTAATGCGCAGTTCTCCCCACTGCAAACCCAGTCGTATGAAAACGCGGGCTTGATGCAGACTGCGCCTCAGTTAAAAGATGCAACAGCTTTGGCTGGTACGGCTGGGTTGGGCGCACTCAATACTCAGTACACGTTCAACCCGGCTAGCTTTGACTCTGCAACTGCTCAAAGCATGATGAGTCCTTACATGGACAATGTGGTGGCCCGTCAACAACAGGACGCTACGCGACAAGCGGCTATTTCAGGGCAAGCGCAGCAAGCTCAAGCGGCTCGTTCAGGTGCGTTTGGTGGCAGCGGTGACTATCTTATGCGCGGCCAAGCAGCAGGTAACTTAGCTCGCCAAAAAGGTGACATCCAAGCCACCGGGTTGCAGAACGCCTACAACCAAGCTATGCAGCAATTCAATGCTCAGAACCAGCTTAACGCTCAGCAGCAGCAGTTTGGTGCGGGCCTAGGTCTTCAGGGTCTACAAACTGCGGGTGCAGCCGCTCAGAACTTAGGTAATTTGGGCAATACGCAGTACCAGCAGAACATGGGCATTAATGCAATGCAGAACCAATACGGTTTGCAGCAGCAGCAACAGGTACAAACTGATCTGAGCAACAAGTATCAGGACTACCTGAACTCCCAGAACTACCCGTATAAGCAATTGAGCTTTATGTCTGACATGTTGCGCGGCGTACCTCTATCGCAAACGGGTAGTTCTATTTATCAAGCTCCTCCTTCAACCGCACAAAACATTGCATCGTTGGGTCTTGGCGCGGCTGGTATCAGTAAGATGTTTGCCGAGGGTGGCAGAGTGGAATCAAACGGCGGTGGTATTGGCGCACTTGCTTTGAATCATTTGGTGTAAGGAATAATCATGATTGACATGGCATCTGTCTACGCCGAGCGGTACAAGCAAAACCCTCAAGCTCTGCAAGCTGCGGTGATGGGCCAGAGCCCTGACCCTAAGCTAGACCCCTACACTGCGCTCAATGCACTGAAGTTGGTCAAAGAATCTCAAAGGATGGCTATGGCGGGTCAGGCACAACAGCCGACTTCGTCCCCCTCTATCGTTGCTGAGAACGTGGCCCCTCCTCCTATGATGCAAGGTCTAGGCGCGATGGTGCCCGGTGCAATGGGTCAAGCCCCCCAAGGTATGCCGCAGCGCCCTCCAATGCCACAGCCTACGATGCAAGCCGCTTCCGGTGGTTTGGCTGGTATGTACACACCCGAAGAAGACTACGCTGCTGGCGGCATTGTTGCGTTTAACGGGGAAGATGATAGTGTTGTTAGAGATCCTGATGCTACAGAGTTTGTTTCTGACCCAAACAGCGGGTCATCAATGTACAGGCGTCAATCCGATGCTGTTGACACCGATCCGGAGTTGTTTGCAAACCAGATGGCAGATGAAGTTGGCACCGGCAAACAGGTTAAATCGTCTGACAACACGGACGACGTTCGTCAGATGATTAAAAACGCGCAACGTGGAACCTCCACGCAAGCAGATGATAATGCAGCGCTTACTCAATATATGCAGCAAATTGACAGATACGGCGGCCCCAATATTTACGATCCGGCCAACAAACGACTTACAGAGCGAGAAGCGGCGCGGGCTAAAAGTTCAAGTCGAGGGCAAGGTCTGGCTTTACTGGCTGCTGCGGGAGCTATTCTTGAGGGTAACACTCTGGCCCGAGGCGCATCAAAAGCGTTTCCTGTATTTGCTAAAGAAATGGGTGAAGTGCAACGTGCCGACATATCCGAGCAAAGGTCTATTGAGGGTATGCAATTTGCTTTGGCCGACGCTCAACGTAAAGAACGTATGGGTGATATTCGTGGTGCGTTAGCTGCAAGGGAGACGGCACGCAAAGAAAAGAACGACGCAGCTGAGTTTGAACTCAAGAAAGCTGTTGCGCTAGGCACCTTAGACGCTAAGGTACGGAAGGATCTCAAAGATACCACTAAGACACCCACAGACTTAATTAACTATGTTAATGACTATGTTGCTAAGGCAGTTAAGAATGGTGACAAGAGGAATGTAGAAACCATTCGGGTTGAGGGCTACGACAAGGCTCCGATGCTGCTGATAAAACAAGAAGCTATTGCAGCAAACAAAGCTATTGCTGGCGGAGCCCAAGGCGTGACTACTGCAGGGCAACAAATGCAAGCGCAATCTACGGGCATCAGAGAGTTTAACGACTTGGATAACAGAGATCCAGCCAAGAAAGCCTACAGAGATGCATCAAAATTGGATAAAGCCAATGTTGAAAAGGGCATTAAATCTGATCTGGCAGGCAAAGTCAGACGAGATTGGATTCAGGCAAACACACCCGGCGCTGCACCCGCTCCAGCCGCTCCGCCACCGCCAGCCGCACCCGCTGCAAGTCGAAACGCACTCCCACCGGGTGCGCGTCAAATTGGCACCAGTGGCGGCAAAAAAGTTTACGAGTTACCAAACGGCGATCGTATTGTTGAAAAATAAGGTTTACCCATGGCATTTGAAGAATTCAAGGGCAAACTGGATGAACCGGCTGGTACGGGGTTTGTGCCGTTCTCGGGTAAATTAGACGCACCGGCACGCGGAACAGGCCGTTCTCTTTCTGATGCTGCGCTGGATACTGGCATCACGCTGCTTAAGGGCGCGATTGGACTGCCAGAAGCTTTTGTAGGTTTAGCCGACATTCCAACTATGGGCCGTGTTGGCAAATTTTTAGAAGATTATGGCTTTAAACCTCGCGAAGCTAAAGAAATTTTAGACACCTACTTATCCGAGGCGCAGCAAACGGCCAACCGCAAAGTGCGTGAGGCCAAAGGTTTTTTACCCACCATTCAAGCGGCCTTGGAATACCCCAGCACGATTGCCACTGCCGTTGGAGAGACCCTGCCTCAGATGCTTGGCGGTGCCGCGATTGCGCGCACTATACTAAAAGCGGCTCCTACTGTAGCGCCGTTTATTGCTGGCGCGGTTGGTGAAGGAACGTTAGGCGCGGGTTCTGCGGCTGAACAAATTCGCGGCACCACTGAGGACAAACTGCTCACCCCAAAACAAGCGGTTGCGGCTGCGGGTAGCGGAGCGGGCACCGCTCTTTTTGGTGCGGTCGGAGGCCGGTTGGCGCAAAAGTTTGGCTTTGCAGACATTGACACTTTGCTGGCCTCTGGGGCCACGGGCGGTAAATCAAAATCAGTTGCGGACTTTACCAAGAAAGTGCTGGGTTCTGGTATCTCTGAAGGTGTGTTTGAGGAAATGCCTCAATCAGCCCAAGAAACAATGTGGATAAACTACGCCACAGACAAACCTTTGTTAGAGGGTGTACCCGAAGCTGCGGGCATGGGTGCGGTTACGGGCTTTACTATGGGTGTAGCCGGTGGCGCTACAAGTGCCGCCTTGCAAAGAAAGCCTGCTGCGCCAACAGTAGCCGCGCCGCCACCGGGCAATGCTCCACCTGCTGGTGAGCCTAGCTTCACGGCTGCTCCAGTACCTTTAACTCCTGAACCCGGCGGTCGGGTGGAGCCGCAGCTTGATGGAGCGCCGGCCGTTGTGCCGCCTGTGGTTGAGCCTGTACCGGGCATGATGCAAGATGAAGATCTGGCTCAACCGGAAAATGTCAGCGTAACACCTGTTACTGTGACCGAGCCTGAAGTAACACCTGCTCCCCTACCAGCAGAGCCTGCGGAAACGTCAACCAAAGACAAATGGTTAAAAGCGATCAACGATCAAAACCGCTTGCAACCAGAAGGCGGTGTGCAGTTAACGGTCACGCCCGAAGGCAAACTCAATTTTATGGGCGATCCTGGCGCTACAAAGCAGGGCAGAGCGCTTGAGGCAACCTTAAACGAGGCCATCAAGGCTGGTGCAACGGTTGAAGAAATAGCCGCGTCCATTAACAGAGCCAAGCAGCCTGCTCCACCAGTAACACCTGTTACTCCAGTAGAGCCCCCAGCTCTTGCGGCTCCACCAGCATCACCTGTTATTGTCCCGCCTCCGACCAAAGCTGCCGAGTCTTTGCCTGAAACGCCAACAGTACCACCGGCCACTACGCCAAAGCTGTTTGAGCCAGCCCCAGAGCAGCATGTTTTAGATGGCCTGCCCACTATAGAAGTGCCTCTAAAAGACATTCAACAGTCAAAAGACTTGCCACAATTTAAATCAGGGGCAGACGCAAAAGGCGTTGTTGAGCGTTTGGAAGGGAAGTTTGATCGCACTGGAGTGGCGGCAATCCAGTTGTGGAAGCGACTAGACGGGAGGCTTGAAGTTATTTCTGGCCGACATCGTCTTGATCTTGCAGAGCGCAGTGGCGAAACCACAATTCCTGCACAAATTCATTATGAGTCGCAAGGTTTCGATTTAGACAAAGCTACAACTTTAGATTCCGAGTTAAACATTAGAGACGGCCAAGGAAAGGTCAAAGATTATGTCAATTACTTCAAAGAATCAAAAATCACCCGTGAAGAGGCAGTCGGTAAAGGATTACTGGCAAGGACGCTGGGCAAGCGGTCTTTCGGAATCGCAACTCAGGGAAGCGAGGAGCTCATTGCCGCAATTCGTGCCGATAGGATTACAGAAGAAGCCGCCTACAACATCACGATAAACGCACCGAACGATGCAAGACTTCAGGGCGTAGGGCTCCAAGCCATCATGGACGGCAAGTCTATGCAGGCCGCAACCAACATGATGCAAGCTCTCAAGGCTATAGGAACAGAGACTGACACAACACCCGACATTTTTGACTTTGACGATAGCCTCATTAAAGAGGCAGAAGAGATGGCAAAAATTGCCTCCAAGATGCAGCAGTCTGTTCAAAACCGATTGTCTGCCATCACGGGTGCTGCAAAAAATCCTGCTATGGCAAAGGCAGAGGGGATTGATGTTCGTGACCCAGACGCAATCAAGCGGCGCATCGAGGAGCTAAGAGTCCAGAAGGCTGCGCTTGAGAACTGGTCAACTAACCCGGATTTAGTGGCTCAAATTCGTGCTGCTCGCGGAACGCCCGCCCCCAAAGTTGAACCACTTGATTTAAAAAGTCCAACCATACAAGATATTATTGATCAAGAAGAGCTCAGAAAAAAATCGGAAACACTGAATGAGCAAGAACAGATTCGCAAAGAATCTGAAGCTGGATCAGAACAATTTAAATTGCAACAAGAAGAAGGTCGTCAAGACAGTACCAGCAGTCTGTTTGACCAGCCCGAGGAGG
>Ga0209246_10000909_pt1 | contig 12161 bp, 14 predicted proteins | sample LauGreSpBDMM15SN_2_FD_187560 | JGI IMG/M metagenome (GOLD analysis project Ga0209246, IMG submission 187560) | Freshwater lake microbial communities from Lake Michigan, USA - Sp13.BD.MM15.SN (SPAdes) (version 2) | ecosystem: Environmental > Aquatic > Freshwater > Lake | place: Lake Michigan...
CCTTTCAATCCCTCCCCAACGACCGTCACGCGGGTCCTAAGCGGTCCATTTGCGGGTCAGACTAATCCAGACCAATATTTATCATGACCGAACCGATACCAATCCAAAAGGGGGCTAAGGTCAAACCGCCATTGGTGGGCGCAATAAAGCCCCGGATCATGAGCCCTGAGTTAAAAGGGAATTCATACGGCGATGCCTTCGCTGAATTCTGCCGATCTTGTAACTATGAGCTAATGCCGTGGCAAAAGTATGTGGCCGATGACTTTCTGACCGTTGACAAGGCCGGGAACTTCGTCAGAAAAACCGTAGCCATCCTTGTAGCTCGGCAGAATGGCAAATCGTGGCTTGCTTCGTTTCGGATCCTGTTTGGGCTCTTCGTATTAGGAGAAAAGAGCGTTGTGGCCATGTCATCCAACCGATCCATGGCACTCACTACCTTTAGGCAAGTCATCTCGGTGATTGAGGCAAATGAACACCTGCGGGAACGGGTGAAATTAAATCGGGGCATGGTCGGCCGCTTTGCCAATGGTCAGGAATCCATCGAGCTAAAGAATGGGGCCACCTACAAAGTGGTTGCTGCTACAAGGGATGGCGCACGAGGCTTGACCGCTGACCTTCTGTTTATTGATGAGCTGCGTGAAATCAGCGAAGAGGCTATGAAAGCCGCAAAGCCAACCACCAGAGCAAGGCCCAACTCCCAATCGCTATTTACTTCAAATGCCGGTGATGCTTACAGTTTAGTTTTGAATGATCTCAGGGAAAGAGCCTTATCGTACCCAGCGGCATCTCTGGGTTGGTACGAGTATTCCGCACCGCAGCATTCGGCGGTGGATGACCGGAAAGCGTGGGCAATGGCCAATCCCGCCCTTGGGATAACAATTACCGAGGATGTATTAGCTGAGGCCGTTTCAACCGATAGCGTGGAAACCATCAAAACCGAAATGCTTTGCACTTGGGTTTCATCGCTAACTAGCCCTTGGCCTAACATGGCATTTGAGGATTGCGGCGATAAGACCCTGCAAATGGGGCCGGGGCCATTAACTTACTTTGCCTTCGATAAGGCGCAAAATACCCGCACAGCCAGCCTTGTGGCGGGTCAATTATTGCCTGATGGTCGAATAGGGGTTGGGATCCTGCAACAATGGCGCAGCGAGGTAGCTGTGGATGATTTAAAGATTGCGGCTGACATAAAGGGCTGGGCAGATAAATACAATCCCGCAGGAATTCTCTTTGATCACTATGCCACTCAGTCCATAGCTCAACGCTTGGCCGTAAGTGGCTGCAAAATGGAGGATGTATCGGGTCAGCAGTTTTATCAGGCCTGTGGTGATTTGCTGGATGGAATCGTGGCAAAACGGATCGTTCATTCAGGCCAGCCCGAGTTCGTAGAGTCCATGAATAACTGCGCGGCCAAAACCAATGAAGGATCGTTTCGCATTATCCGCAGACAATCGGCTGGATGTATAGCTGCCGCCATTTCGCTGGCGATGATTGTTCACAAGATGAGCCAACCCGTATCAATCCCGCAAATCATGGCGGTGTAGCCACGCCGATAGTCCATTTTAAGCAATATGTCCGTATTGGGTGCTATATGGCTATTGTGCGCACATGGGTATTTTGTCGCGTTTGCGTGTTGTGCCAAATGAGAGCGTTGAAAATCCCCGCATAGCTGCGCAATATGCGCCGCCAGTAATGAATGGCAATTACTACGGATTTAATGATGGATACAGTTATCAAGATGTAACGATTGATCTAGCAAGTGCTTTAAGTGTGCCAAGTGTCATGAAATGCAGAAATTTGATTTGCGGAATCATTGCGGGCATTCCTTTGGAGCTATACAAGAAATCAACTGGCGAACAATTAGGATCACCAATCTGGTTAGAACAACCAGACGAACGCCAACCGCGCGCTGTTACGATGGCCTACACAATCCAAAGTTTAATTTTTAATTCTGTTGCGTATTGGGAAGTCACGGCCGTTTATTCCGATGATGGCAGGCCAGCGCGCTTTTCGTGGGTGGCTAATGAACGCGTAACGCCTCGTTTTAATAAGCGCAGCACTGAAGTGATCGGTTATGCAGTCGATGGAATTGAAAGACCGATGAACGGCGTTTCAAGTTTGATTACATTTCAAAGTTTAAATCCGGCAGTCCTCGTTTCCGGTGCGCGCACAATTAGGGCTGCCCTCGATGTTCAACGAGCAGCTGCAGTAGCTGCCGCCACTCCAATCGCAAGTGGGCATATTAAGAATTCCGGTGCAGATTTGCCTGAAACAGTAGTGCAGGGATTATTAGCATCATGGAAGGCCGCAAGAACCTCGCGCGCAACCGCGTATCTGACAAGCACTCTTGATTTTATTCCCACATCGTTCTCCCCTAAAGATATGATGTACACGGAAGCCATCCAGTCGCAAAGCACGGAAATCGCGCGTCTAATGAATTGCCCGGCTTATATGTTGAGCTCAGATGCTAACGCCAGCATGACATACCAAAACATTTTAGATGCCAGAAAAGAATTCTTTGCGTACACACTTGCGCCTTATGTTTGCGCGGTAGAGGACAGGCTCAGCATGAATGACATAACCGCCAATGGCAATCTTGTGCGCTTTGCAGTTGATGAAACATTCTTGCGGGTAGATGCAACAACAAGACTTGCGACAATAGAGAAACTGCTATCGCTGCAATTAATTACGCTAGATCAAGCAAAAGAGATGGAAGATCTATCACCGAATGGAGATGCATCATGAAGTTAACATTTAGCAGCGCAATTGAGGCGGCCGATACCGAGCGCAGAATTATTGCTGGTGTGGTTGTACCTTTTGGCGAAATCGGCAACACATCGGTTGGGCCTGTTATGTTTGAGCGCGGGTCAATTGCGATACACGATACAGCTAAGGTGAAACTGCTATTGCAGCACCAGCCAAACGCAATACTTGGCCGCGCTCAATCCTTCAAAACAACGGATCAAGCAATTTATGGATCCTTTAAAATAAGTGCATCAAGTGCCGGGCAAGATGCTTTGGTTATGGCAAGCGAGGATTTAATTTCTGGTTTATCAGTCGGCGTGGATGTTCAAAAGTCCGAACCTAAAGATGGTTATTTACTTGTGACTGCTGCCAAACTGCAAGAAGTGTCATTAGTGGAAACACCAGCATTTGAAAATGCGTTAGTAACTAGAGTTGCCGCAAGCGAAGGCGAAGCGGTAGATGTACCCAACCCAACAACAGAAACAGAAAGTGAGGCTATCGTGGAGAAAGAAACTCCCGCTGCCGTAACCCCTGAGGTGGAAGCTGCTCCTGTAGTAGAAGCCTCACGCTCGATCATTTCGGCCTCTTATCAGGTCGGAGAATTACGCTCCCCAATCAAAACCCAATCTCAATATCTGGAACACACAATCAAAGCCACAATGGGCAATGACGAATCACGCGACTTCATTAGAGCTGCTGATGGACAAGCCCGTAAAATTCAGGCTGCTAATGACAGCTTCACAACTAACCCAGCATTTTCTCCAACAACATTTAGCCCAACCGTTATTGATACTTCATTAATGATTCGGCCAACTATTGATGCGCTTGGCGGTGCTCGCGCACTAGCTGCCACCGGGATGACAATTTCCCATCCCAAAATCACCACAAACGCAACAATTTCGACTGTGGCAGAAGGAGCATCGACTGCTGCAACTCAGATTGTGTCTGCATATGTAAATGCAACTGTCGTCAAACTAGCCGGAACTCAGATCATGAGTACAGAACTTCTGGACAGGTCCGGGCCAAGTTTTTATGCAGCTATGTACGAGAACTGTTTGCGGGCGTACGCAAAAGCGTCAGATGCAGCGGTTATCGCCGAGATAGTTTCAGGCGGAACACTATGCGCCACTACTGTCGCTGCGACTGCCACAGGTATTCAAAACTATGTTGGCGCAGCAGCACCAGCCGTATTTGCCGCAACTGGCGAATTGGCAAATGCTTACATTGCAGGCACTTCGCAATGGTCGCTACTTATTAATGCGCAGGATGGTTCACAACGACCTATCTACTCAGCCGCTTATCCACAGAACACTGCTGGTATGAGCGCACCAACTTCGTTGCGCGGTAATGTGCTTGGCCTTGATCTGTATGTGGATCCTTACATGGTGGCAACAACAATTGATGATTCAGCATTTGTTGTAACACCATCCGCAATCTGCATTTACGAAAGCCCAACACTGACCCTGTCAGTCAATGTCGTGGCGACTGGTGAAATCAGCGTCTTACTTTATGGTTACTTCGCAACCAAAACTTTGGTTTCAGGTGGCCTACAACGCTTTAATTTAACCTGATAACTAACTAAGTCGGCTTGCAGGGTTCAGAGGCCCTGACCCTGCAAGTCCTAGTGCAAAGGAGATGTCATGGCCGCAACTTATGTGACCGAAGCAGAATTGCGCGCAAACTTAGCAATTGGAACTTTATATTCATCAGATGTCGTAGAAACCTGCTGTCAAACAGCTGAGGATTTACTAAATCAATTTTTATGGTTTAACACTGCGCCTGTTGTTGCCACGGGGATAAGTGGCAACATTGCTACGGTTGTTGTTGCTTCGCCGGGCATATTCGTGGTTGGTCAATCCGTCACCATAAGCGCGTCAGGCGCAATTTTTAATGGCACTCGAACTATCACCGGCGTTGGCCCCGCGCCTATTCCAAACAATGCCAACTTTGCAGGTTTCCCATATAACTACCCGCGCGGGTATCAATACCTGCAATTCGCAATTGTGAGCGCGGATATAGCAATGCACCAAGTCCAGCCTTACGGCAAAATGGCAGGCCCGGATGACAAGACTACGAGCTACGCGCTAACAGGCGGAGTCCGTGAGGCGGCCATGATTTTGGCCACATCCATTTTTCAATCAAGACAAACCACTCAATCGGGTGGAATGAGCGTAGATGGCTTCAGCCCTTCGCCATTCAAAATGTCCAACACTTTGATGGCCAGTATTAGAGGCCTGATTGCCCCGTACATGACCCCAAATTCAATGGTGGGTTAAATGACCACAGCTCTCACAACACTTCGATCCACGCTGGCCACGGCCCTCACAAATGCGGGAGTTTGGAATATTTACGCTTACCCACCCAGCGTAATCACCGCAAATTCCGTGATTGTGGTTCCGGCAGATCCCTACATCACGCCCAGCAATAATGTGCAGATCATTCCACCGCTTGCCAATTTTCGTGTGCTCATGACGGTTCCTCTTCTGGACAATCAGGGAAATTTGAATGGCATTGAGGACACCATCGTTGCGGTATTTAATCTGCTGAACACATCGGCCATTGTCATGAATGTAGGCACAGTAAGCGCACCATCAATTTTATCGGCAGCTTCGGGAGATCTACTCACGGCCGATATTTCCGTCTCAATACTAACCAGCTGGTCATAAGGAGATAACCATGAGCGATACCAAAGCAGAGGATTTGGCTTTTCTGATAAAGACCGGTCAAGTCAAAGACACAGAAACCAAAGCACCAACCAACAAGAAGGATGAGGAATAAACAATGGCAATTTACTTAAATAACAATGTTGGCGTTAAACTTGCCACCGCTGCTGCGCCAACAGTGCCAAGCATTGACATTTCAAGTTATGTAACCGCAGTAACTTTAACGCAGATCGTGGATGAAATCGAAGTCACAGCAATGGGAGATTCTGCTCATAAATTTGCGGCTGGGTTACAAGCTGCAACTTTGAGCATCGACTTTCTGAATGATTGGGCCGCGAGCCAAGTCATGACCACACTCAATGCCGCTTTCGGTACAACATTGGCAGTATCAATGATCACCGTTAAAGGCACATTGGTATCGGCAACGAACCCGTCGTATCAATTCTCCATTCTGGTCAATAACTTGACCCCGGTGGGCAATGGCGGCGTGGCTGATGAAGCTACATCGAGTCTGTCATTTACTGTGAACACCGCAGTTACAGTCTCACCTACCGTTTCATTCTAAGGAGTAATGCATGGCAAGGTTAAAGATAACTAGGGCCTCAGGGGAAGTGGTTTTGCACATTTCGCCTGTTGTCGAAGTAGCCTTTGAAAAGTACACAGGAACCGGAATTCATAAGCAGTTCCGCGATCAAGAGCGACAATCGGACATCTACTGGTTAGCTCATAACTGTTTGCAGCGCGTGGAAGTCATCCCGCCATTTGGCGAGGAGTTTTTAAACACGCTGGTTTCAGTCGAGGTATTGGATGACGAGGACCCAAAAGGATAGACCGCAACAGCATGACTTATCTTGTGGCGAGCCTTGCGGTGGAGATGAAAATCGCTCCATCGCAGGTGCTTGAAATGGATGGTCACATGCTGAAGGCGGTGTTGCAGGTGTACAGCGACAGAGCAAAGGAGGCGAGGGTACGCAATGCCACTCGTAGAAATAAGAGGTAACACGGATCTCCTGATGGCCCTGCGCAAATTTACGCCTGATTTACACAAAGCATTAAAATCTGAATTGCGCAGAGCTTTGATGCCAGTGGTCAGTCAGGCTAAAGGATTTGTTACGGCAGAAGCCCCTATGAGTCATTGGGAAGGCCGCAGTTTTAGCGAAGCCAAATTCCCAACTTATAATGCAAGCATCATTAAAAGCGGCATTGTTTTACGCATCGGTGTCGATAAACCCAATCCCTATGGTTTTACTTCTGTGGCTCGAATCATTAACCAATCGAGAGTAGGCGCAATCTATGAAATGGCTGGCAGGAATGGGCCGCAAGACTGGGTTGGACCGGGTGTGAATATGGCTTCAAATAAAGTTAGCCATTCAGTCAATAAAAATGCTGGAGCTCAATTCATTAAAAACTTGGGTCCATTAACATCTAGTCTGCAAGGCCGTGGCCGCTTGATCTATAAAGCGTGGGCTGCCAATAAAGGCAAACCATTGGGTGCTGCAATGAAGGCAATTGACACAGCAACAACTTTATTTTACGCCCGCAACAGCAAGTCTAGATTTGAAAGGGCTGCATAATGGCATTTCCGGATATCAAGATTGGTTCTACCTTTGATGGCAAAGGATTTAAATTAGCGGAAACTGCAAGTGAAAAACTGGGCAGAAAAGTGTCTGGACTGGCAAAAACATTCATTGGATTTTACGGAGCCACCAAATTAGCAGCCTTTGGCAAGTCCTCGTTAAAAGCATTTTTAGCTGACGAAAAGGCCGCCGCTTCATTGGGTCAGACTTTAAAGAATACTGGAAACGCATTTGCCAACATAGATGTGGAACGATTTATTAAAAGCCTGCAAAGGCAAACTGGCGTTTTAGATGATGATTTAAGGCCAGCATTTCAAAGTCTCATTGTTGCCACGGGATCGGTGACAGCAGCTCAAAAAGGTTTAAACACCGCATTAGATGTTGCTGTGGGCACAGGTTCGGATGTCAAGAGCGTGACCAAGGCAATCGCCAAGGCTTATGCAGGCAACACGGCTTCCCTAGCAAAGATGGTTCCGGGCATTAATAAAGCGGTGTTGGCTTCCAAGGATTTGAACGCAATCAATGAAGAGTTAGCCAGATTATTTGGCGGCCAAGCTGCAACTGCCGCTGGTACTTATGCGGGGCAAATGAAAATACTGGCCGCCTCAGCCGCAGATGCTCAAGAAACTATTGGCGGCGGTTTGATGCGCGCCATTGCCGAATTAGGCGGCGGCGGTGGAATGGGCAAGGCTTCTCAAGGCATAACAGATTTTGCAGGAGTTGCCGCAATTGAATTGCAGGGGTTGGCAATTGGCATCAATAAAATATTTAAGAGCATCAGCGAAAATCCTATATTCAAGTTAATAGATAAAAAACTGGGATTGGCAAAAGCCATTGCTCAAGATGTCGCAATATCCCGACAGATGAATATAGCAGCCCCGCCAGTTCTAGAATACGGTGCAAAGCGTGAGGGTAAGATTGCTAAAGATAAAGCAATAGCAGATAAAAAAGCCTTAGATCTAGCCAGAAAAAGTAATGCATTAACAAAGAAAGGCGCGGCAGATGCGCTAGCGTTAAAAAAGCAAGGCAGTACATTTGACCTTGCCCAGATACAAATACAGGCTGCATTAAAATACGGCATAGATGAGGAAACCCGATTGCGATTGCTATTGCAGAAAGCATTATTAGAGGAGGATTCCAAAGAGGCCGCAAGATTAAACGGTTTGCTTAAAGAGAATGAAGCCAAAACAAAAGAGCTAGCGAATCTGCTGGCCACCTTGCCAAAGGCTGATGATCCGTTTGCCGATTGGCCCGGCATCATTGCGAACATAAATCGTTTGATGAAAGACTTAAAAATACCGGGTGGGGCAACCGCCGCATTAGCCACGCAGGGTTTGACCATCAATGCTGCGGGTACAGGCGTGGTTGATACGGGCGCAGCAGCGGCAGCGGCAGCGGCCAAATCAGCCGCAGATGCAAAAAAGATTGCAGAGGATATTGCCAAAATTTGGGCCGATGCTAACGCAGCCGCTGAAATTGAAAGATTAAGATTGGCGGCAGCTACAGATGCACAAGCCGCCCAAGCTGAAACTGATGCTGCAAATGCGGCAGCCTTTGAAGCTGAAAAAGCAGCAGCCGAAGCGCAAGCAGCTTTGGCAGCATTCGAAGCTGCACAAGCCGCTATTGATGCAGCTGCTCAAGCAATCTTTGATGCTTCATTCTTTGGTGCGCCAAATATGGCCACTGGTGGCGAACGCGGGTACGCCCAAGGCGGCGGCGATAACTTCTATGTGACAGTCAATGCCGGCGTAGTAGGCAGCGAGCAAGTGATCGCAAATGAAGTGCAGAAAGTACTGCAAAATCTAAACCGATTTGGCAGCAGCACAAATTATGCAGGGTCAATAGATCAATGACCGCCCCAACCGTACAGGCCTTCATTAATTTTTCAACAGGCCCATCATTTGCGCAAGCCATGATTTTAGATACAGGCATACTTGACACCAACATCCTTGCCGATGCAGCGGCAGTCATTGTGGATGTATCGGATCAAATCAATGCAATCTCAATCCAGCGCGGGCGCAATGCGCAAGCTGACCAATTCCAAGCAGGCACACTCTCGTTGCGCATCCTTGACCAAAATGGCGATTTTAACCCGCAGAATGTCAGCGGCCCTTATTACAATCTGCTGCAACCAATGGTTAAAGTGTCAATTGTTGCAACTAGCCTCAGCGTTACTTACCCGTTATTTTCAGGATTTGTCACAAATTACCTGACTACTCAGCCAAACAATTCTGTTGATACTTTGAACTACACAACTATCCAAGCCGTTGATGCGATGCGCCTAGTCCAGATGGCGCAGATAACTACCGTTGCAGGTAGCAATGCAGGCGATTTGACCTCAACCCGCGTTAGCCAAATCCTTGACCAAATCTCATGGCCTGCCACAATGCGGTCAATTGAAACTGGATTGAGTACAGTGCAGGCCAATCCCAACACTGCAACCACCGCGCTATCAGCTGCGCAAAAGTGCGAGCTAGTAGAATTTGGCGCGTTCTATGTAGATGCCAGCGGCTCATTTGTATTTAAAAACCGCACCACAACATCAACATCCGTATCGGGTACGCCAAAGGTGTTTAACGATAACGGCTCAAACCTGCATTATTTTAATGCGGATTGGGTGCTCAATGATGTGCTGGTGTACAACCAAGCGAGTGTGACCCGTACAGGCGGCACTGCGCAGGTAGTAGTTAATGCAGCTAGTGTCACCAAGTATTTTGCGCACTCCTACAATCAAACCGCAACCATGTTTTCTAGCGATGCCGATGCTTTGCAGTATGCGCAGGCATACATTGCCAGTCGCGCAGAAACCTCAATTAGATGCGATGCGCTAATTCTTGACCTGTACTACCCAGATGCCGCAATGGTGCTGGCAGCTTTGGAGTTAGATTTCTTTGATCCGGTAACGGTCAGCACTACCCAACCGGGCGGGTCAATCCTCACCAAAACCCTGCAAGTCTTTGGCGTTAATTACCAGATTAGCCCGAATTCTTGGCGGCAAGTCCTAACGACACTCGAACCCATTTTGGATTCGTTTATACTAAACTCAACCCTGTACGGGATACTTGATACATCCGTACTCAGTTATTAAGGAGTAAAAAATGGCAGCAGGTTTAGGGTTCAAGACCTTTACCACAGGTGAAGTATTAACAGCAGCCGACACAAACGGTTACTTAATGCAAGGCGTACTGGTGTTCGCATCATCAGCTGCGCGGGCATCTGCCATTACATCACCGCAGGAAGGCCAATACTCGTATCTTAAAGACACCGATGCACTTGAGTATTACTCAGGCAGTGCATGGGTTGGCGCACCAGTCGGCGATATCACCGCAGTCAATACCAATGCGGGATCAGGATTATCAGGTGGCGCAGCTAGTGGAGCAGTTACCCTTTCGCTTTCATCAAGCTACACAGCTAAGACTGCGGCCTATACATTTGTTGCAGGCGATGAATACAACTTATTTTCGATGAACGCTGCAACATCCGTGCAATTTAATATCCCAACAGATGCCACATACAATTTTACAATCGGCACAGAGTTTAATGTGTTTTGGATAACTGGTGTGGGTCAGCCAACTATCGGCGCAGTTACCCCGGGAACAACAACCGTAATTTCAACAGGCGCAACTAGCGCGACTCCAAAACTACGCGTTGCCAACAGCGGCGCAACCTGTAAAAAACTAGCCGCAAACTCTTGGATCGTGTTCGGAGATTTAGCGTAATGAAAATTGGAATTATGGCTAGTCAAATTTCGGGTCACTTGGTAGTTTCGCCTACTTCGGTGGATTATCTTGTTATTGCTGGTGGTGGCGGCGGTGGTGGTAAACGCGGCGGCGGTGGCGGCGCAGGTGGATACCGAACTAGTTCGCTTGCCGTTTCATCTGGAACGCCGTACACCGTAACAATCGGCGCGGGGGGTGCAGGTAATGGAACCGATAGCGTTCCCGCTTCTAGCGGCAGTGATTCCGTATTTTCTAGCATCACTTCATCTGGCGGCGGCGGCGGTGGAACTAACACAGGCCCGGGCGCGGCTTGCCAAGGCGCGACAGGTGGTTCTGGCGGCGGCGCAGGTGGTCAAGGCTCAGGTTCATTTGCAAGCGGTGCGGCAGGTAATACGCCTTCAACTTCTCCAGCGCAAGGCACGGGCGGCGGCGGTAACACTACTTCTCCCACCGATGTCGGCGGCGGCGGCGGTGGTGGTACGGTAGGAAACTCATCACACACAGGCGGCACAGGCGGCACTTCTTCAATAAATGGAAGTTCAACAGAGCGCGCTGGTGGCGGCGGTGGTGGCGGTACTTCCGCGCCTGCTGGTACGGCGACAGGCGGCGGCGGCGCAGGTTCATCATCTGGAAATGGTAGCAACGGAACAGTAAACACAGGCGGCGGCGGCGGCGGCGGTTCAGTAAACACAGGTGGAACTGGTGGTTCAGGAATTGTTATTATCGCTTACCCAGACACTTACTCAGCGGCAACACTTACCAACTTAACTTACACAGAGCCAACCCGAAGCGGTTATAGAGTTTATCAAATCACCGCTTCCGCTAGTGGAACGATAACCTTCTAATGGCACACTTCGCAAAACTTGATGAGAACAATATTGTAACGGGCGTTTACGTCGTAGGCGATGAGTATGAAGCAACTTACGCCGAATGGCGAAAAGAATTTGGCGAAGTGTATGTCCAGACTTCATACAATAACCGCATACGATTTAATTATGCTGGCATTGGTTATTCTTACGATGAAGGCAGAGATGCGTTTATTGCGCCAGAGCCAGAAGGCAATCTTGGATTAGATGAAGCTACTTGCCAATGGATAGTGCCACAGGTAGAGCCACTTGATAACTAGCCAAAACGGGTGGCCAGCATCTAAAGACCCGCATGAGATTGGCGTGAGGCAATACGCCATCGCCGATTCGGGCGTTAAATTACGATGCGCGGAAAAGGTTGCCCCGCTACTTGTCGCCGTTGCATCGCAATTCCATGAGCACATTGAAGCAATAGATGATGGCAATGATGATTGGGGTTACTGTTACCGCGAGATTCGTGGGAGTCAGACAGTGCTTAGCAATCATTCAAGTGGTACGGCCATTGATCTAAACGCTACAAAACACCCACTGGGATCAGCTGGCACATTCTCAACAGTGCAGGTTGCGTTGATTCAAGCGTTATGCAAAAAG
>Ga0209246_10000910_pt1 | contig 12151 bp, 12 predicted proteins | sample LauGreSpBDMM15SN_2_FD_187560 | JGI IMG/M metagenome (GOLD analysis project Ga0209246, IMG submission 187560) | Freshwater lake microbial communities from Lake Michigan, USA - Sp13.BD.MM15.SN (SPAdes) (version 2) | ecosystem: Environmental > Aquatic > Freshwater > Lake | place: Lake Michigan...
CTTACTAATATGATGAAATTAATTCCTTTATTAAAGACTATGAATATAAATGATAATTGGATATCTCAAAACCAGTCATCTAGTCTTGGTAAAATATTATTTTATAATGGTTATTATGATTTTAAAAAAGGATTATTTTATGATAAAAATAAAGACGGATTTAATCCTAAAATTGTTTTTATGGGGCGGATTCATCACGATTTTATTCCGTTTGAAGAAGAAGAGGTTGATTATATAAATTCAATTAAAAAACGGTTCTTTACTGATCCATTAGGTGAAGAAGTTGGAGATTATTTTGCAGTTAACATTGCTAGGGCGTTTGCTGGTGATATGATGAAACGAATTTTGTTTTGTCTTGGGGATACCGATTGTGGTAAAACTACAATTTCAAACGCGATCTTATTATCTTTTGGAGATTATGCTGGTTCATTTAATGCTGAAAATTTAGCGTATCGTAATACTTCTAATGATGAGGCTCAACTTATGCGATGGGCTTTGTTATTATCATTCAAACGAATTATTATCTCAAATGAAATGAAATCTACTGCTGAGTTAAATGGTAATATGATTAAAAAAATCTCATCTGGTGGTGATAAATTAATAGGGCGTAATCATTGTAAATCCGAACAAGAATTTATGACTCATTTTTTAGCAATTTGTTTTGCGAACGATGTTCCGAAAATAAAACCATATGATAATGCTGTAGATAATCGAGTTAGAGTTATTAATAATAATAAACAGTTTGTTGATGGTGAACCTGCAAACGAAAATGAACTTAAAAAAGATTATAATCTTGGCGAAGAAATGAAAACTTTAAAGTTTCAAAGATGTTTTATAGGGTTATTAATAAGGGAGTATTATCATCATAATATTTCGCCTAACGTAATTGAACCTGATGCTGTTAAACAAGCAAAACAAGATTGGTTTCAACCAGAAAATAATATAATTGAAAAATTTAAAACAGACTACGAAATAACTAATAATACAGACGATTATGTTAGAAGTTCTGAATTAGAACAGTGGGTTACTGATACTAAATTAGGGATTAGTATTCGTAAACTAGGAATTGATTTGAAGAAATTTTGTAAAGGTAAAAAATTCGATAATGTTGATAATAAATTGAAAAAGATAAATGGTAAGGGTTGTCAAGTTTGGTTTGGTATTAAACGAATTTGTGAAGTTTTTGAAGTTAATGAAGAATAAATTAATTTAGTTGTTATAAGGGGTGATAAATTTTAATAATTTTTTTATTAAAATTTATTTAAATACTTAATAGTTGGTAAGACTTACTTTTTGGTAGTTCGTGGTAGTTCATTTTGGAGAAATGGTTGGTAAAATAAAAAGGTAAGAGGTAAGAGGTAAGACTTGTTTTTTGAGGGGGTCCTATCTTTCATAGAAATAGGGACTACCTATCTGATTATCTACCATCTGGTAGTTTGTCAGTTTGGTAGTTTGATTTTCGCTATATAATTCTATTGGATCATACAACAAGTCTTACCTCTTACCTCTTACCTCAAGTCTTACTATCCCTTTTAATAACTATTTATCAAAAATGAACTACCAGAACTACCAGAATCCCTCAGTTAAAGTTTATTTGCAAAATAACTTTATAAAAAAAATTGATTATAAAAATATAATATTTAGGAATAATTAAATATTATATTTTGCGTAAATTAACTTAAATAATATCTCACGTAATATTATATAATGAAGAAACACATGACTGCCGAACAATTCCAAACTAAACAACGTCAAGAATCTGCGGGAAGATCACAAACCTATTATGATAAGAATAAACCCCTTATTGCTGAAAGACGCAAAGCCAGACGAGAAGAATTGAAATCAAAAAAGAATAATATTCAATTAAAAATTGAGGAAATCCCTGCATCAAAACAACCAATTATTACAGAGCCTATTGTATTTGATTTTAGCGCCCATATTGTAAATGATGACGATGATGTTAAAAACTTTAATAAACAAATGTCTAATGTTGTAGATAAAACAACAAAATATAATCTTTCACAATCGATTGCTAAACTCGAGCAACTAGGAATGAAAGACCATAATCTAAAGACTTATATCAATAGTATAAAACAACTAATGAGAATTAGTAGTTGTGAAGATTTAGTCGATTGTCTTAAAGACTCTAGTAAGATTATCAACTTGATTGAAAACGGCAAGAAAAAAAACGGATCAGCAGGTTATGCTGTTAATTCCAAAATAGGATTATATCAGGTTATTTTATATATAATCGATTCTTTTAAACTAAATATTGATAAAGAACCCTATAATAAACAAAGGCTATTACTAAAAATAAAAGATGAAGATCGTGTTGAATCAAATAAAGATAAGTTAGTTTCAAACTGGCCAGAGGTGCTTGATAAGGTTAAATCGAAATATGGTGAAGATTCAAAAGAATTCTTAATAATGAGTTTATATCAACGAATCCCGGCAAGGGATGATTTTCAACTATTAGTAACTGACAAGTTAGATAATTATGATGATAAAATTAATTATCTTGTTTTAAGAATGGGTAAACCATCAAAAGTAATATTACATCATTTTAAGACTGCTAATAAATATGGAAATAAAAGTTTTGTATTATCAAAAGATTTAAGTAATTTAGTTAATAAATATCGGATTAAACATAACATTCTATTAAATGATTATTTATTTGGTAATAGACCACAAACTGGTTTTGTAAGCAAGATTTTAAAAAGTATTGGATTTGATGATGAAATGGTTTATAATAAAACCGGAATATCATTTTTACGCAAAATAACAGTATCAAATACTCCAATCGATTCAGCAGAAGAAAAATTAGACCTTGCGAATAAAATGGGACACTCAACAAATACACAAAAAGGTTATAAATCTAAGGTAGATAAAAGAAGTAAATAAATTTATACTATAAAAATAATATGAATTTATTGAATATTTTTTGGTTCTTGAGAACTCAAACCCTTAGTGTTTAACTCATCTTCATTATTTATCATTCGGTTATAATCCGCCTTTACTAGGTTATAATCATTTAAATTAGTTGGTATATAATTTTCTTTTAATTGTTTGAACCCCTCTAAAGTTCCGGGTATTGGTTTTTGTATTCCTCTTTTTTTTAGTGGTAAATTTTGCTGTGGTATTTGGTATTGCTCTTCTTCTACTGGTTCTTGTTCTTGTTGTTGAATTTCTCTTTTTTTTGGTGGTAGATTTTGTTGTGGTATTTGCTGTGGTATTTGAAATTGTTGTTCTTCTTCTGGTTCTTGTGGGATAACATTTTCAACAGGTGGGTTTTTCTGTTTTCTTGGCTTTCTCTCTTTTTTAGGTTTTTTTTCTGTTGTTGGTTCTTGATTTTGTAATGATGAATTTTTAACATTATTAACGGTTTGTTGTAATAAATCAAATGAATTTTTATATTCATCTAGTGGTTGTAGTGCTTCATTTGTTGAGTCTAGTGTTGGGATATCACCGCTAAAATAATATTGGTCTTGTTCTTGTGTTGGATCTTGTATTGGTTCTTGTATTGGCGGAGCTACACCGCTAAAATAATATTGGTCTTGTTCTTGTGTTGGATCTTGTATTGGTTCTTGTATTGGCGGAGCTACACCGCTAAAATAATATTGATTAGCATTATACGGGTTAACTATTGGATTATATGGTTGTTGTGTTTGTTGCATTGGTTGTTGTGTTTGTTGCATTGGTTGCGATGGAATCATAGGTCTGTCTACTAATAACGTATGATATTGTTTAATTGGAATAACATTTTCAATAGGTTCTTTTTTCTCTTTTTTAGGTTTTTTTTCTTTTTTAGGTTTCTTTTCTTTTTTAGGTTTCTTCTCTTTAATAACCTTAGGTTTTTTCTCTTTTTTAGGTTTCTTCTCTTTAATAACCTTAGGTTTTTTCTCTTTCTTAGGTTTGGTTTCCTTTGGTTTTTCAATCTGATTATCCATATAATATAGCATTATACAAAAATTATTTTTCTAGGTGCTTTAACTTTTGGAACTTCTAATTTTAAAGGTTTAACAACTTTTTCAACTTTTTCAGGTAATTCATCAACGATTTCATCTAAAATTGCTAATTCTTTCTTTTTCTTTTTAACAATTGATTTTGCTTTGACTAAAACTTTTTCTTCTAATTCTTTAATAGCAATTAAGCGATCCTCCTCTTTTAGTTGTTTTCGCTTCTCAATATTTTCTTGTCGCTTTGCTAAAACAAGTTTAAACCTATCTCTTTTTGCTTGTAATTGCTCTTCAGTAAAAACCATTTTCTTTCTTGGTTTTTTTGGTTTAATTTCAATTTCTGAATCAGATGATGAATCATCTTTTTCTAAACCTTCCTTCATTTCTTCTATTTGTTCGATTTCTTCTACTTGTTCTTTAGGTGGTTCTTCTACGACTTTTACCTTTCTAACCATTTTAATTATATTGTAGATTTAGAAAAAATTTTTTTCTTTAGTAAATTTATATAATGTCTAAAAGAATTGATGTTAATAAAGTATCTTTTGAAGATGAATATATTAATGAGGATTTGAAAGTATTAGAATTCAATAGTGAAGCAATGAAAAAAGAAGTTGATGAATTATATAAGACCCAAGTTATACCAACACCAGCAACAGAACAAAATTAAATAAATCTATAATATATGACAGACTATATTATGGATTCACGACAATTAAATTTTAATTCCAAAGATGCAATATTATTAAACGGAACTAAAAAATCATCTTTATTATTTGATTTAGCAAACATTTTAAAAATAACACCTGATGTTTTGTATTGTCAAATTTCATTAACACACGCTGAAATACCTGTATCATATTTTCTTATTAATAGTAGCAATAATGTTTTAAAATATTCTATTGGCGCTACAAATTACAGTATTGTTTTAACAAACGGAAATTATAACTCTAATTCATTTATAACCATGCTTACTGGTTTAATGGGTGTTAATTGGTCAATGAGTTTGAACAATATAACTGGAATATTCACATTAAATTATATTGCGTCATTTGCTATTTTAACGGGGTCAACGTGTTATAAATTTTTAGGAATGTCTGAAAATACAACATATAACAGTAGTTCGTTTAAAATAGTTTTTCCATACCCTTGTAATTTTGCGGGTATTAGCGTTTTAAAATTGAAATCTAATATTTTAAATACGAAATCAATAGATAGTAATCAATTAACAAGTCAAATACCAGCAAAAACAATATGTAGCATTCCAGTTAATAATTCGTATGGTGGAATTATATCATTTTTAAACCAGTTCAATTTTAAATCATTCATACAAAACATTAATATTAATAATATTGATTTTACTTTATGTGATGAATATGATAATTTGATTGACCTTAATAATCAAGATTGGAATTTTTGTATAACTTTAGATATAACAAGAAAACCAATTTTTACAAACAATAGTTTAGAAGATTTGTTTAAATCAAAAGTTTAAAACAAAAAAATAAAATGTATTTTGGTATATTATAAAAATGTCTGCTTACGATATCGAAAACCCCGTATCTTTACCATCAGAATGTATGTATCAATTACCCGCCAGTCTTCCACCTGCTAAAAATATTGAAATTAGAAATCAACCCATAAACGGTTCAAGTTTTGGTTCTGGTAATGTAATTCAAATTGATTTAAACGCTGGAAACCGTAGTATGTATCTTGATACAACCACTTCATATATTCGCTATAAAATAACTTATGCTATAACATCAGGTGCTACCGCAGGAACTGATTTTAGTGCTCTTCTTGGTTCAGCATATTCACCATTTTTAAGACAAGAAGTTTATTCCGGTTCAACTCTTTTAGAATCTATTAATGAGGTTGGTGTTTTAGTAAATATGATGGGTAATATGACCTTAAATGATGCCGATAAACGTGGTTTATCTCCTGCGTTTGGATACTCCGATTTAACAACTGCTGCGTATTATTCATCGTCTAATATGGGTCATCACATTAATAAATCTGCTACTAATCAAGCACTTATATTTGAATACGCAATACCTGTTTTTGGAATACTCGGAAATAATACCGACAAGTTTTTTCCTTGTGCTGTCAATGCTTTACGACTTGAATTAACTTGTGATAGTATCGGAAACTTTACAAAACGAATTAGTAGTGGTGCTTATCCTTTAACATCATACGCTATAACTGAATTTGAGTTTGTCGGTAATTATGTTGCTTTTGAATCAGAACCAGCACAACAAATATTAGCACAAGCACAAAACGGAAAACTCCATATCCGCACAAGTTCATATAGACAGGTCGGGGGTGTTTTAACAGCATCTTCTGGTTCTGGTTCGTATGATATTTTAGTTCCTATTCGTGTATCATCTCTAAAATCTATGTTTGTTTCTTGTTCGCCAAGTAATGCTTTTGAGGGAAAATATGCGGGAGTTAATCCAAATCTTGACCAAGGCACCTGTCTTATCGTCTCAGGGACTAATATTCCATCACGCACATTATCACCATCAGCACATCCAGCAGATGCGTTTATGTCATTACAAAAAAGTATTGGTGCTTTATCATTTTCAGTCTTTAACGGGTGTATTTCTCGTGATGCTTGGATGAGAAACTCCACAGCATTCAACCAAACATTAGCGTATAACGCAACTGCTAATGACGAAACAGGATATACCAAACCTTCTATGTTTTATGTCGGTATTGATACCGAAATTGTAGCACGCAAAAATAATTTATTATCAGGCATTAATGTTAATACAATTGCTATGTATTTCAGAGCACAAGTCGGGTCATCATTATCTGCTAATCAACATACTTTAAATTTCTTTGGTTATTATGATTTGATTTTAGAATTAGATATTAATGATGGTTCAATTGTCGCTAAATATTAATTTCTTGATATACTATATGAAATTGAAAATAAATACAAAACCAAATTTAGAAAAAATTGATTTTTTATGTGATGGTGCTATTTCAAAAAAGTTAGAAAAATATGAATTATTCAAAGAATTTTTAAACCGTTATAACACCACCATATTTTTAGGAAAACAAGGGTCAGGTAAGACGAGTTTATTAATCAATTTTGTTAAAATATATAAAAAATGTTTTAATAAGATTTATGTGTTTATGCCTTTATCATCTCGCAATAGTTTAAAGAATAATATTTTTGATAAACTAGATGAAGAACAAATTTACGATGAATTGAATTTAGACAATATTATGGATTTATACGAACGATTAAAAGAAAATTCAGACAACGATCTTAAATCTATGGTAATTTTTGATGATGTTCAAAAAGGATGTAAAGATAACGAAGTTGTTAAATATTTAAAGAACATTGTTGCAAATCAACGCCATTTAAAGGTTGTTAATTTTATTTTATTACAAAATTTTTACGCCTTAGATGCTGGTATTCGTGAGTTAATAAATAATGTTATTATTTTTAAAATGGATAAAAAACAAACCGAAAAAATTTTTAATGAATATATTGAGAAATACAAAGATAAATTTTTAGAAGTTAACCGTTTTGTTTATGATAAACCTTATAATTGGTTGTTCTTAAATTTGAACTCCCAACGATTATTTAAAAATTTTGATGAAATCCTTTTAGATGATATAGAATAAAATATAATATTCAAATATGTTATAATGTCTATCGGTCGTTCATTAAGAAAACTACAAGAAAAAACACAACGGATATTTAGGAAATCTAACGAAGGTGCCGCAAGATTTTTTGGTAAAGTAGGTCAAGGAATAAAGACCGCTGTTAATTCGGCAGCAGCAAGACAATTAGCGGATGCTTTCGGTGTTGGTAATATTCTTGAAAAAGTTAAAGGATTTGCTAACAATAAAAACCCAGCACGTGCTCTAATGCGTGCTGGAACGAATGCTTTAAAAAATGAAATAATCGCCAACGCACCCGCTATTAAATCAATGATTCAAACTCAGACCGCAGGTATTACACCCGCTTCTTTTGTTTAATAAATTATTATTATATGTATTTAGATATATAATAATGAACGCTTACGAATGCTACAATTTATCTATTAATAGTATGTCAATTTCAGGCACAGCATCAACTGGAACTTTAACAGGTGGTATTGCTGTTACAACTGGTATTTTAACAATTAGCGTTGCCTCATCAACTTCTTTATTACCTATTGGTTCTGTTATTACAGGAACAGGGGTACCAGATAACACTCTTATTGTAGGGTATGGCACAGGGTCTAATCTCGGAATTACAGGAACATATCAAACAAACTGCACTATTGCTGTTTCTTCTGTAGCAATAACTTATACATTCACCCCATACCCTAACGGCGGTATTTTAAATAATCAAACATCAGGAACACAAAACCGTAATTCATATAGGTATTTAGTTAATTGGGATTCTATATTGCCTTCAAAATATAAATATAATAAATTTATGGTTATTTTGTCTATGAGAACAACTAACGGTTTTATTAATACGACTACTTCGGCAGATATCGTTCAACCATTACAATTAGTCTGTAATTTTGGTCAAACGCAAATATACGAACCAAATTCACAATCAAATCATTTAGCATTAATTTATCCTTATCAGCAATTAACTACTATTGGTGCTACATCAACAGGAGTAACGACCTATTATCAATGTAGTTATTCAGATAATATACCGTTTAATACTACATACCCTACTAACGCAATATTACAAATTGATTTTCAATACGCAAATTCTCAACTCATCGCAAAAATGCCAGACTATATTATAAATTTTTCATTTATTCCATTAATTTAATTTCTTCTACTATTATATGAGTTTATCGGGTTATTCAAATAATGGATTAAATCAGAGTTTAAGCGGTGTTGTTTCAATTACAGACGGAATATCAACTTTAGAAAATGGAAAATTAATCTGTAATACTGTAACCGTTGATACTATGAGCGTTTCGGGTGCTTTTAGTAGTGGTGATATAACAACACCAATTTTAAATAGTGGAACAATCAATAATTCAGGAATAATAAATAGTGGAACAATCAATAATTCAGGAATAATAAATTCTGGTGGAGTCAATAACACAGGCGACTATACAGGGTCTGTTGTTAATTGTAGTGAAATTAATTCTAGTGAAATAAATAACTCTGATAGATACTCAGGTTTATTAAACATCAACCCAATTGATAGAGGCGACTATGCGATTGGTATTGGACAAGACGCAGGAACAATTAATCAAGCAAAGCAAACGGTTGCTATTGGATTATCATCAGGTCAATTAAACCAAGGAGAATCGTCTATCTCTATAGGTGTATTTAGTGGTCTTGATAATCAAAAACAACAATCAATTGCGATTGGAACATACGCAGGTAATACATATCAATCAGAAAACTCAATTGCGATTGGAAGTCTATCAGGACAATCAACACAAGGAACTCAATCAATCGCGATTGGATATTACGCAGGGAATTATTCTCAAGGTGGTAGTTGTATATCAATTGGAGCAGAGTCAGGTCGTTTTTCTCAAGGTGTAAACGCAATCGCTATTGGAAATCAAGCAGGATTTACTAATCAAGGGCAATATTCAATTTGTATTGGTGACCAAGCAGGGAAAACAAATCAAGGTCAAAACAGTATTGCTATTGGGCGAAATTCAAACGTCCAAGGAATTTCAAGTGTTGCTATAGGTTATAATTCTCAGAGTTTAATAAATAACAATATAAGTATTGGAACGGTATCAGAAACTATTAATTTAAACGGAAACACTACAGTACCGATGATTTCAGCAACAAGTATCGCAAATAGTGGTACGTATGATGGTAGTTATTTAACAATAAATAATACAAAAATATCTGCTGGATATCAAGCAGGATTAACTAATCAGGGTTTAAAATCAAATGCGATTGGTTATTTATGTGGATATCAAAACCAAGGATTAGATGCTTGCGCTTACGGAGATGCGTCTGGTCGGATTGACCAAGGAATATATGCTTGTGCTTACGGTGCTAATTCTGGTGTTTTTTCTCAAGGGTCGTGGTCTAGTGCCTTTGGGAATTACAGTGGATATTATAATCAAGGTCAATATGCTTGTGCTATTTCATACCTAGCAGGATATACGAATCAAGGAGCAAACGCAGTTGCTATTGGTTATGGGGCAGGGAAAACAAACCAAGGGGCAAATTCAGTTTGTATTGGAGCAAATAGTATATCTACTTATGCTAATTCTTGTGCGATTGGTGTTAATGCCGTTTCAAATTCAGACAACAATATTTCCGTGGGAACTATAAATGAAACGATAGATTTATACGGCGATACTTATGTATCTGGTTCTTTAAACACAACAAGTATTATAAACTCGGGTAATATTTCAACTGGTTCATTAAATAATACTGGTATTACTATCACAAATGGTTTAACGACTTCATCAGCAATTACAGGGGGTAATATGTATGCTACAAATATTACAACTGGTTCATTAAATAATAGTGGTTTTTATAGTGGTCAAGTATTAAAATTAACTAGTTCAAAAGTTAGTATAGGTCAGTATGCTGGTTATATTGCTCAAGGCGATTCATCAATAGCAATAGGAAATGTAGTTGGATATGATACGCAACGAGAAAGAAGCATAGCGATAGGATACCAAGCAGGACAAACAAATATGGGGACTAATTCTATTGCTATTGGTTATAACGCCCAATGTACCGCTCAAAATAGTGTTTGTATCGGCGCAAATTCAAGTTGTACATTGATAAACCAAATCTGTTTAGGAACATCTAATGAAACGGTTTATTTAACCCACCCTGTCGTTTCTATGATTGACAACAGATTTTATCTAACTACGATGGATTGTGGGGTTTATATGTGGGACGGTTCGGGAAAATCGTTTAATATATACCCTATTTTCGTGAGTATACCTGATACTAAAAATTTTTTCAATGCTACGAATACATCTGGAAATACTTTTGGTTCTGGGTATTATAACGATATTGACGGCGCAGCGGTCGGCACTTTTTATACAATGAGTTTAGAAGATATTGATGATTTTTATTTAGTAATGCCATACTACGGTATAACGATGTGGGATACTATAAATTATGCTGGTACAATAAGATTAAACTTTTTTAACAATTCGCCAAAACCAATAATGGTTAGACCTTCGGCAGGTAATACAATTTCAAGTTGTAAAATTTATTATAATGGAACTACACTAACATAATAAAATCTCATTATATATAAATGGATTATGTTTTCTTATCATTGGTCGTTAGTTCGTGTAGCACTGTTTGTCTTGCTTGTATTGGTTTTTTATATAAATCTAAATGCGACCAAATTAATATGCCTTGTATAAAAATACACCGTAATGTTGAACTAGAAGAAAAATTTGATGAAATAGAAATAAATAAAAAAACAACTATATAATATGGAGCAGAAACACAAAGAGATATTTAAAGCATCATACAAACCACAACGAGAAGCACAAAAAGATTTGTCAAAATATGGTTATGAGTTAGACCCAACATTATCAAGAATGGATACAAAAGTTTTTATTAATAAAGATTTAGGGCAAAATCCAATTATTGTTAATCGTGGAACATCTAATTTAAAAGATGTTGGAACTGACCTAATGATTGGTTTGGGTTTAGGTAAATACACAAAACGAGTTAAAGACGCACAGCGATTAACTAAAAAGGTTGAAGCAAAGCACGGTAAAGCGGATGTTTATGGTTCTAGTTTAGGCGGTTATGTTTCAGAACACGCAGGTAATAGAGGTGCGATTTATACACACAATAAAGCAACAGCACCAACTGATTTATTAAAAAGAATTAGTTCAAAACAAACCGATTACAAGGTAAGGGGTGATTTAATAAGTATGCCATCATTATTACAAAGAGGGGGTAAAACAAAAATGTTAAAAAATGAACATAAAAATAAGACTTTTTTGAATGCTCATAAAATTTAAAATCTTAATATATTATATGTGTCTTGAATATAATATATCAAATTATTCACTACAAAAAGCGGAAGAATTAAATGTAGTTATAAAGCAATCAATATACCCATCTAAAAAACTTGATGTGTTTAAAAATGATGTGCTTATATGTTCTATTGGTAATAAAAAATTTACAGATTATCCAACCCTGTTAAGTAGTTGCAATGACAAAAATTTTATTTATGAGAAACGGCGTTTATTTAAAAAGCGTAATAA
>Ga0209246_10000913_pt1 | contig 12109 bp, 15 predicted proteins | sample LauGreSpBDMM15SN_2_FD_187560 | JGI IMG/M metagenome (GOLD analysis project Ga0209246, IMG submission 187560) | Freshwater lake microbial communities from Lake Michigan, USA - Sp13.BD.MM15.SN (SPAdes) (version 2) | ecosystem: Environmental > Aquatic > Freshwater > Lake | place: Lake Michigan...
GCAGGTGAGCCAGTATGTATGTCATGCGACGGATTGGCTTATAGTGAATCTTTATTTGGAGAGTTAAATAAATTAGTAATACAATATGAACAAATACATTAAAGTAATTCATGATGGCAATGCAGGGGACGTAATATACTCTCTTTCAAGTCTTTACCAATATTGCAACGATAATAAGTGCAAGGTAGTATTTTACATTAGAATAGGTACACCGAGTGGTTTTACCGATGCAACGCATCCCGTAGGCGATGTAATGTTAAATGATGCAATGGTTGACTTTATTGCACCACTTTTAAAAGCGCAACCTTATATTCATGAGGTCATCAAATTAGCCAAAGGGGAAAACATGATTGTAGACTTTGACTTAAATTCATTCAGAAAGTCTTACGTTAATTTGTCGGCAGGGAATATCCAAAATTGGATTTCAAACACCTTCCATGAATTTAGACCGAACTTATCTAAGCAATGTTTATTCGTACCTGAGAACATCGGTAACAATTACATCATAGTGAATAGGACTACCCGTTACAATAACTTCTTTATTGATTATACCGTCTTATCTAAGTACGAAAATGTTTATTTTGTAGGCACTGAGAAAGAGTTTAAGAGACTTTCTATTCACAATGATAAGATAACTCATTTAAAAGTTTCAAACGCCTTAGAGATGGCAAAGTATATTGCAGGTTGCAAACTATTTATAGGCGGTCAAAGTTTAGCCTTTAGCATAGCAGAACAATTAAAAGTAAAACGAGTATTAGAGCAGTATGTCTACGCACCGAACGTAATTCCTCAAGGTGGCGAATGGTTTACTTTTCACACTGACGAACAATTTAAAACAATATTAAACAAAGTATTATGACACCAAAAGAAAAAGCAATAGAATTAGTAGATAAATGTTATCAATTATTTCCATTACAAAAAGATGTAATAGCTAATGTTGGTGATTTATCTTGGAAATATTATAATTGGAAACAAGCTAAACAATGTGCATTAATAGCAGTAGATGAAATGTTAGAAGTAACTGCACCTTATTGTGATAGATATGAGCCTTATTATTTAGAATTGTGGGCAGAAATGGCACAACAATATTGGCAAGAAGTTAAAAAAGAAATAGAAAAATTATGATAGACGAATACGAAAAAATAGGGAACTCATACAAAAGCAAGGTTTTTGGTAACCCTCAAGACATTTACACCGACAACTACTGGTCAACTCCGATTCGTTCTTCAATAGACGAGCAAGTCGGGAACGTAACCGAAAAGAATAAACTTGTAATTGAAAACTTAACTTTAATTGAACCGAGAAAGAATTTAGAGATAGCTTGTAGTCCTGGCGTTTTGCTTGGTGAAATGTCAAGAAATTTTGAGTGTGTAGGTATTGAAGTCGATTCAAAGTATAAACACGAGATTGAAAAGTATTCCAACGGCTCAGCTTTACACTTCGGGTTCTTCCCTGAGATAAGTAAGGAGTGGGATTCAAACCAATTCAGCAACATAATTGCATTAGATGTCTTTGAACACATTGAAGATAGTAAAGGATTCTTAAGAGAGTGCAATCGTTTAATGGTCAAAGGTGGGCATTTAATAATTCAATCCCCTATAATCTTAACGGACGGGCAAATGGATGACAAGATGTTTAACGGCTTAGAGCATATTTGGATATACGGGATACACGATTTAAAAAACCTATTAATTGAAAACGGGTTTAAGATTCACGATATCCAAAGACACATAGTAGGACACGAACAAATAACAGTAACTAAAATCTAATGGCTGAAACTTCAAAAAGTAAACCACGCAGAGAAGCTAATGGCTTCTTTGATAAATATGTTAAAGGCAAAGTAATCGACATCGGAGTCGGCAGAATAGACACACATGACGGTGCTGATGCCTTAACGGATTGGTGCGACACTTGGGATAAGGACAACGGAGATGCACACTACATGAAAGGGGTAAAGGATGAAACTTATGACCTTGTTTATAATTCACACTTGTTAGAGCATTTAGAGAATCCATGTCTTGCTATTAGCCATTGGTTTAGAATAACAAAGCCAGGAGGGTATTTGATAATGGCAGTACCTCATAGGGATTTGTACGAAAGAAAAAAGATTCTACCGAGCAAATGGAACTTAGACCACAAGTATTTTATCCTTGACGATTGGAGTGAACCACCAAATACATTTAGCTTTAGACATTTAATTGAACAAGGATTGAGATTAGAAAAGTACGAGATTGTTTCCATTGAAGTAAACAACACATGTACAAACCTATCCGATCCCGAAGCGCATGGCGATGGCGAATATCAGATTGAGGCAATAATCAAAAAACTTTAGACAAAAAACAATATATTATAAAAGAGAGGACTATGAAACAAACTCAAACTAACAAACTTACAGAGGATGCAATCTTAAAATTTCCTGAGATGTCTAAGACTTCTATAGCGAGATACTTACACGCCACTCATCCTTTGCACTTCAACACTATTGAGAATGCAAGGGCAATGGTTCGCAAGTTAACTGGTTCGATGGGTAAGGCAACTTTGAAGTATAAAAGATTAGACCATGTCCCTGCAAGGGAAACCCAATTCAACTTACCGAAGTCAGAGGGGAAACAAAGAGTATTCTTTCATTTAGATAAATCGATTAAGAACGCTTTAATTTTGTCAGACATACATTTCCCTAATCACGATGTCGAAGCCTTAAGGAGTGCCTTGATATACGGTAAGGAGAATAACATTGATTGCATAATTCTTAATGGAGATATCTTAGATAACGAACCATTCACTAATCACGATGCACCACCTCAGAAATTGACGGCAGTAGCTGAGTGGTTTCAAATGGCCGAAGACTTTTTGGATATGTTGATTAAAGAGTTCAACGTTCCTATACATTGGACTGAGGGGAATCATGACAATTGGTATAAGAGATGGCTAATGAAAAAAGCCCCTATCTTATTCAATGATGCTTACTATACAATGTCAGCAAGACTTAAGCTGAGAGAAAAGGGAATCAAGTTTCACGATGAAAACATAATATTCATGGCAGGCAAACTACCTATAACACATGGTCACTTATTAGTAAGGGGTGCATTTAGTCCAGTGAATCCATCAAAGGGAATATTCAATAAGCTAAAAGGTTCTATGCTTATAGGCCATTGTCATCAAACAAGCGAACACTCCGAGAGTTTATTAGACGGTTCTTTGATTACAACTTACTCAACAGGATGTCTATGTACTTTAGCCCCAAGCTATGATCCTCATAACATGCGCCATAACTTAGGATTCGCAAGAGTTGAAATAAGAGACGGGGGCAACTACCGAGTACACAATAAAAGAATAGACTATTTTACTAAACAAATTTATTAATATGTGGATAGAAGTATTTGAACTCACCGAGAAGCAAGAGGATGAAGATTACTACACTCTTACTGAATGTCATGTAGCAAGGAGATACTTTCTTACGATGGATAGTTTTGCACCTTATACCGATAGTGATGGATTAGAATATACCTCGTTTTACTCAGGAGGTATGGAATGGATTAGTTGGTTAAGCATAGATGAATTTTTAGAAACGTATATTAAACCAAAAACAACATGAAACCAAGACAAAGAACAGACCACGACTTATTAAGTAAACAAGGGGAATCAACACCAAAGATTAAACGCCCTCAGTTTACGAGTAACTTCACACAAGACAATAGACTATTTTACCTTTACTTAGACATAATAAGAAAATGAACCCAAGAAATGTAGAGACTCCCGAAAAGATGTGGGAGTTATTCTTAGAATACCAAAAACAAACCAAGTCAAACCCAAGATACAAGACTCAATTTGTAGGCAGGGACGGAGACATGGTTAAAGAACCATTAGAGAGACCATTAACATTAGAAGGGTTTGAGAACTATTGCTATGATATTGTGGGAGTTGTAGGTCAGTACTTTGATAATCAAAACGATTTATATGATTCCTACATTGCCATCTGTCGCACGATAAGGAAACATATTAGACAAGACCAAATCGAGGGGGGTATGGTAGGGCAATACAATCCATCCATCACACAAAGACTAAATGGATTGGTAGAAAAACAAGAGATGGCTATCAAAGAACAACCATTATTCCCTGAAGATAACAATATACAAGGTGGATAAGTGGCATAAAAGACATATAAAACTATTGGTATTATTTTTGTATATTTGTAGTATGTCATTAATAATATGGAAAAGAATCCCGAACTTTGAATCATTGTATATGGTTAGTTCGGATGGGATGGTTAAATCTTTGGGCAAAGGTAATTCATCAAACACCGACACCAAGAAAGAAAGACTATTGTCAATCGGAGTATCCAGTAATGGATATACTAAAGTAAAATTAAGCAAGGATGGTAAGAAGTATTGGTTTAGTGTTCATAGGTTAGTTGCCAAGACTTTTCTATTCAACCCCGAAAACAAACCGCAGGTAAATCATAAGGATGGCAATAAGCTAAATAACAATGTAGATAATTTGGAATGGGTAACCTCAAGAGAAAATATCATACATTCAATTGCCAATGGTTTACAAGTAAATGCTAAAGGAGAAAATAGTAAGTGTTCTAAGCAGATAAATCAATATACTATAAGTGGGGAGTTTGTTAAACGATGGGGAAGTATAAATGAAGCTTGTATAGAACTTGGGTTTAATTCATTCGGGATTATCAAATGTTGCAAGAAACAAAAGAAATATAACACAGCGTATAAATTTAAATGGGAGTATGTTTAAAAGAACAACAGCTATAAATAAATTACTAAAGATGTCTAGCCGTAAGCGAGTAGTGCAGGGCGGGACATCTGCGGTATTGCCCCCTTGCTTTATTGTGAGGGGGGATTTGCAGGAAAAACCTTTGGCATATTGCCTATATTAATCGACTATGCGACTAAAAACCCAAGAACGGAGATAAGTGTAGTGAGTGAAACCATCCCACATTTGCGAAGGGGTGCAATGAAAGACTTTCTCAAGCTGATGGATTGGACGGGTAGATACATTGATAGTAATTGGAATCGAACTTTATTAACTTATACATTTGCGAACGGTTCTTTTATTGAGTTCTTTTCAGCAGACCAAGAGGCGAAGTTAAGGGGTGCAAGAAGGAATATACTTTATGTAAACGAGGCGAACAACTTATCATTTGAAGCATACCACCAACTAAGTATAAGAACATCAGATTTGATTTGGTTGGACTTTAACCCAACTGCTGAGTTTTGGGCGCATACCGAAGTATTAAAAGAAGACGATGCCGAGTTAATTGTTTTGACTTACAAAGACAATGAGAGTCTAAGCGAATCCATTATAAGAGATATTGAATCAGCTAAAGAAAAGGCAAAGACATCAACCTATTGGGAGAATTGGTGGAAAGTTTATGGACTCGGTGAGGTCGGTTCAGTTCAAGGGACTATCTTTAGTAACTGGCAAACCATCGACACCATCCCAAACGAAGCAAGACTTTTAGGGATAGGATTAGACTTTGGATATTCAGTCGATCCAACGGCTTGTATTGGGATTTACAAATACAACGATTCATTTATCCTACATGAGTTGATCTACCAAAAGGAACTATCTAACCGAAACATATTTGATTTGATTAAGTCAGAACCTACAATGGTCATTTGCGACTCAGCAGAACCGAAGTCAATAGCAGAACTACAAAGCTACGGGTTAAGATGCTCAGGGGCTTTAAAAGGCAAGGATTCAATATTACATGGCATACAGTTGATTCAGCAACAAAGTCTATTAGTAACTAAGCATTCAACTAATCTAATCAAAGAACTGAGAGGTTATGTTTGGGCAACTGATAGGAACAACCAACCAACGGGCAACCCTATTGACATAAACAACCACTTAATGGATGCCATGCGATACGGATTCACACACATAATACAACAGCCAGGACTTGGCACATACCGAATAAGATGATAACAATAAAAAAATATCAAGAAATATACAACGCCATTAAGTTAGGTGGTGACGATGAAATAAGAACGGCATACAATGCGATGTCGGTTTTAACGGGTAAACCTATTTCAGAATACAAACGAATGAAATGGATGGACTTTGTCAAGGAACAAGAAGGTTTAGAGATTCCTAATATTAGTTCATTCCCTGATGCGTGGGTAACTGAGTTTGAGGTTAAGGGGGAAACATTCTTTGTGAATCAATATGTGACCGATTGGAATACGGAACAATTTATTTCCATGTCATCCTTAACAAAGGAGAAAGAAGCTATCGTAGACAACCTACATTTAATTTTAGCGACCTTATGTTATAAAGACAAAGACGAGGACGTTCAGATGACTGAGTTTAATCGGAGGGCTGAATTATTCAGAGAGCATTTAGACGTTGATGTCGCTTATCCGATAGGGTTTTTTTTTGCACTTCTTTTAGTAAAATTATCGGAGACTATCCCGTCTTATTCAACAAAGAAAAGGAAACCGAAGACGAAGAAACCGAGTCGGATTGGTTCTCTAATAAGTGGAGTTGGTATGCTACAATCGATAAACTCTTTGCTAAAGAGGATAGGTCTCAGTTTGGCTTCTACTTTAAAATGAATGCTTACGACTTCCTTAACCATCTATGTTATTTAAAAGATAAATCCGATAACCAACCAAAGAAATGACACTAAGCGACGAAATATTAGACAAGTGTGCAGATGTCCTACTTGAATGGGGCAACGCAAACGCTGACCAAATGAGAGTCTTGTTAAGGCAAAGACTAAAGGCTAAAGGGACTGAATCAAACCTTGCGCAAAGTATAGTCCTTAAGAATCCAATTATTAAAGGTGGAGTGGTTAATTTGACTTTAGACCTTAATGACTATTGGATGTTTGTGGACTTAGGTGTTAAGGGTTTAGTCAATAAGTCGGCAGTCGGCATCCCAACAAAGACCTACACAAACAAAGACTATCCTAACGGATTCAGCTTTAAAAACATGGCAACCCCTCCACAAATGATTAGTAACTTACAAGACTACATTGCAAGAAAAGGTATTCAAGCCAGAGTAAGCAAGAATGAAAGTGGGGCGCAAGTAATTGAAACAAGTTTCCAAATGGCTCAATCAATGGCCGATGCTATCAAGATGAAAGGTATTGACGGAACAAGGTTCTATTCAGATACTTTTAACGATGAATCATACAATCAATTAACAAACGAACTTTCAAAGGTTATAGGTCAAGAGGTAGAGTTTAGATTGATAACCGAATTTAAAAAGTAAGGTATTTTTACCCTCAATTAATATATTGTAAGTAATGGCAGTTACATTTATCCAACAACCTGACCTTTTTGTTAGTGGATTCGATCCAATTATCTATTTAGCTTCAAGTTCACAAACTACACAAGTAAACTTTAGATACCGAATCCAAGTCTTAGATGCTTCTGCTAATGTCATCACTGAATTAAGGAAGCCACCATACTACGCAGATGGAACGGTAGACCTTGATGCACATAGAATCATTGAAAACTATTTGAGTTATGACATGACCAACTTAATAGCAGGTTCAGTCGGTTTCAAAACGGGTGTAAATGTCTACAAGAAGTTTAAGATAAACATCAGAGAGGAATACGGAACTGTTATTAGTGGTTATGCAAGTGCAGAGAGTACATACATTTACGCTATCAATTCGGCTCAAACGTATTTAAAACAAATCAATAGTCCGATAGACGACTTAGTTTATAAGGGAGTCCCTGCGACTTTTGGAACATTCTTAACCAACCAACCAAGTACAATAGACATAAGAACTGGAGACAGTTATGAATTAGGATTCTTGAATTATGCGACCAACGGAACTGACCACATGAGAGTCAAGACCTACGACTTAGCAGGAACGCTTTTAAAAAGTTCTACCTTTGCTAATACTTGGGTAGCTGATACTACGGATAAAGAACACTTCTTATCAGTCTTAGTAGGTGCTAACAATCTAAATTCATGGACGGTTGCGAGTGGTTCGGCTCAACCTATGATAGCTGATTCGGTTGCTAAGTATGAAATCAGTTTTGAAAACAATACAAATACTTTAGTTTCAAACACCTTAACATTCAGAATAGACCGAGAATGCACACGAGACGGAAATTATAATAGATTGTTTTGGCTCAATCCTTTGGGTCGAATGGATGCGTTTAACTTTACCCAAATAGCTGATGACAATATAAGTGTACAAAGTTCTAACTATAATCGTTTACAAGGGACAAGAACAAGCTCAGGGATAACATACAACACTTACTCACACGAAAGGAGTAACTTTTTTAATTCAAGTAAACAAAAATACACTTTAAACTCAGGGTTTGTGAATACCGAAACGAGTCTATGGCTTAAAGAATTAGTCCAATCCCCTTTAATTTATATGATTATCGGGGGGCAATTCGTAGCGGTCAACATTTTAACAACTGAATATCAGGCGAAATCTACCTATAAAGAAAAACTTTTCAATGTAACTATGGAAGTTGAGTTAAGTGCTGACACTAAAAGACAAAGACTATGAGGAATGAATTGATAATAGGTGGTTACTCAATAGATACGATTGAGGACTTAGACATAAACATAACTAAGGAAGTTTACAACATTGATGATCCGTCCAAAAGACAATCAGACTTTAGTAAGTCAGTCGACATACCTGGCAGCAAGGCAAATGACTTTGTTTTTAAATCTTTATTTGATGTATCCTTTTCAATTAGGAATACCGACCAACTTAACCCTGACTTCAATCCAAGTAAGAAGGCAACTTGTATTTACTATCAAGATACGCTACAACAAATAAGTGGATATTGTCAACTGAATGAGATTAAGATATTAAACAATGACCAAGTAACTTACTCAATAACTATCTACGGGAAGAACATTGATATATTTTCAAAGTTAACTGACAAGACTCTTAACGACCTGACTACTTTAGGAACGGCAACATGGGATGATACTGAGATAGTAAATTCATGGACTGCGACATTTGATCCCGTTATAAAACTAACTTACCCTATGGTTGATGTAGGTTTAGATAAGTACGGATTCAACGGTGATGCTTCTTATGTCATTAGTCATAATTACAATAGCTTTAAACCTTTTATTTATGTAGGTCATATTATTGATGCAATATTTAATGAGGCAGGAGTTCCTTTAGAGGTTGCGACTTTCTTTGGCACTCCACAATTTCAAAAGTTAATCCTGCAATGTGATGTCACTAAGTTTCAACAAGACCAAACTTTAATAGACAATACCTTAGTTACTGCTTCAAGAAATGCAACTCAAACAATAACACCAGTTGCGACAAGTAGCAGTAATGACTTATCGGCAATTTGGGCAAAGCAAATACAATGGAATATAGAAACGTTAGACGTAAGTAATCAATTCGATACCACTACGGGAACTTTCACAATGATTGATTATGCCTTTACTAACTTTGAGGTAAATTTTACGGGCAATATAACAAAGGTAAACGCAACGGCAGGGACTCAGTATTTTTATGCAATTAGGAAACGTGGCTCAGCTTATAAACTAATAGGATATGATAGTACTTTAGTTAGTGGAGCAGGAGTACAAATTTGTGACTTTGTTATTAATGTAGATTCAGCCGATTTAATTACGGGTGATGAGGTTCGTATTTGTATGGGTGGTTTTATGGTAGGGGGGACTTTTGATAATACTCAGGTTACAAATTACATTATAAATAGTTCAGGCAACTCATTTAGACAATACCAAGATGGGCAAATCAACTATGGTCAATCCTTTGACATAGCGAGAACACTCCCTAACATGAAGCAAACTGACTTCTTAATGGGAATTATTAAGATGTTCAATCTTTACATGAGTCCAATTTACGAAACGGGTGTAGTTATTGAACCGAGAGATACCTATTATACTGATGATATAGTTGATTGGACTGACTTGTTAGATACTTCAAAAGACTTTACTATAAAGCCACAAGGACTATTAGAAAATAAAGAATTAGTATTCACCTATACTGAAAACGGGGATGACCTAAATAAAACATTTAAACAATCAACATCTTTTAATTTTGGATATAGGGATTTAATCTTTGATAATGAATTTGTAAAGGATGTTAAGAAAGTTGAAATACCTTTTTGTTTAATACCCTTAGATACGGATGACGATAAGAATACAGTCATGCGCACCATCTTTGATGGGATGACTATGGAGAAAAGTCCTAAACCTATCATTGCTTATTTTGGGGGAATGAAGTCAGGCAAGTTAAGGTATTGGAATTACAACAATACAACGGCTACCGATTATACTACTTATCCGTACGCAGGACACATCGACGATTTAACCGCACCGAACTATGACCTTGCCTTTGATGTTCAAGACTTTTATTTTTATGTAACGCCTCAAAGTTCTGGAGTTACCACAACGGATAACAACCTATACAACCAATTCCACAAATCACAATGGGAACAAATAGGCAATAAGGATTCAAAGTTAGTTGAAGCATGGTTTAAGTTAAGACCAAATGACATTGCTAATTTAGACTTTCGTAAAACATATTGGGTTAAAGATAATGCTTATAGACTTTTAACCGTTCAAGATTACAACCCTAACGGAGATACTACAACCTTATGTAAACTTTTAAAATTCGCTTATCAAGATGCGTTTAGCCCGACTATTGTAACGAGTAACGGAGGCAACGGTCAAGGCGAAAAGGACGGAGGGTATAACACTAATGGCAATGTAATTAAAAAAGGCATCTTAGCAACGGGCGGAACGGTTTTAAACGATAACACAAACGGAATAGTAGTAACGGGTAACGGCAATAATTTAGGAGGGGATAACGCTAATGTTTTAATACAAGGGGATAATAACGTAATACTTCCAGGTATCACTGATGTTGTTTTAATCAATACAAGTGGGCTTACAATAGCTGAGAGTGGAGTTCAATACATTGATAATATCAAATTTGACCTTTCAACTACAACTAATAACCATGTTTTAACTTACAAAAGTGCTGACAATACGGCTAAATGGGTTGCGCCAAGTGGTGGGGGCGGTGGTAGTGGTGGAATAACTTGGAATAATGTAACGGGTACAGCCGATACAATGATTAAAGATAATGCTTACTTAGCTAATAACGCAGGGTTGGTGACTTTAACACTTCCCGTAAGTATAAACATATTAGATACATTTGTTATTAGTGGAGCAGGCGCAGGGGGTTGGAAGATAGCACAAAGGGCAGGACAGCAAATTATTTGGGATGAAGGTGGCGTAAACGGCACTAACAACACAACTTCAGGGGCAACGGGTTATTTAGCAAGTTCGGACGACTATGACCATGTTGAGTTAGTCGCTATTTCATCCACTACTCTTAAGGTCACCAATTCAAAAGGATTAATAACTTTAGTATAATGAATGTTTTAGGATATAATACAATAGGAGGGGCGTTGACGGGGACTTATTCAGCCCCTGCACAATTAGGTTGTAAGTTTACTGCTTCGGCTTCAGATGCGTTTAACTCGGTTAAGGTTTGGTTACAAGGTACGGGAACGGGGAATTTTAAGGTAGCTTTATATTCTGATAGTGCAGGAACTCCCGACGCTTTACTTTACGCATCTTCGGGTTCGGGCGTATTGACAACTACGGGAGCGTGGGTGTCATGTGACTTAGTGGGTTCAATTACAAGTGGGGTGACTTATTGGATAGTTGTAAGTTGTGATGTGAATTTTTTAATGGCCTACGATGGTGGTGGATCTAATCAAACCTTTGACGATTACACCGCTTATCCTACTTTTAATAATCCGTATGGGGTTGGTGATCCCGATAGTTATTACTCGGCGGTAATTTCAATTTACTTAGACAAGGCATTAGCAACAATAAAAGGATTAGCAACGATTAGAGGAATCGCAACATTAAAGATATGACAAAAAATAGTTTAAATTTAGAGATAACAAAGAGTGGAACGCCTAAGACATACACGTTTCAAAACTCGGATGGTACACTTGCACACCTATCCGATATAACGGGGACTAATTCAGGCACTAATACTGGGGATGAAACAACCGCAACAATCAAAAGTAAGTTAAGTATGTCAACTGCAGGGGCATTGTTAGTAACTGAAATTGCACCCGTCCCACTTTATAATCAGTCA
>Ga0209246_10000917_pt1 | contig 12057 bp, 10 predicted proteins | sample LauGreSpBDMM15SN_2_FD_187560 | JGI IMG/M metagenome (GOLD analysis project Ga0209246, IMG submission 187560) | Freshwater lake microbial communities from Lake Michigan, USA - Sp13.BD.MM15.SN (SPAdes) (version 2) | ecosystem: Environmental > Aquatic > Freshwater > Lake | place: Lake Michigan...
GACTTTGTACAAAGCGCTTTACGGCGAGCAAGGCCTGTGGGTCCGGCCCGCTGCCATGTTCAATGAAACGGTGGACATCAAGGGCGTGATTCAACCCCGTTTTACTTGGTTGGGCGAGGAACTGCCCGAGACTTGAAAAAAGCTGCCACAGCGGCAGGAAAAATAAGGTGCTCTTGCGTGAGCACTCTGGCGGCCAGCGTTTCGGCCGTGTCACCCTCAAGAACAGGCACCACGGCTTGGGCCAAAATTTGCCCTTGATCCACCTCGACAGAAACTTGGTGAACTGTGGCGCCAGCAAACTTGGAACCCGCATCAATGGCGCGCTGGTGCGTGTTCAATCCGGCAAATGCGGGCAACAGTGAGGGGTGAATGTTGATCAGACGGCCTTGATAGTGCGCCACGAATGCTGGCGTCAAAATTCGCATGAAACCCGCCAGCACGACCAAAGCGGGATCATGCTCATCAATTTTCGCCATCAGGGATTGGTCAAAAGCCTCCCTAGAGTCAAACAACGTGTGGTCTAGCGTTTGAGTTTTGATGTTGGCAAATTCAGAGCGATCTTGCAACCAAGTGAGGCCTGACGCTTCAGGCTTGTTGCTGATCACAGCGGCCACCTTCACGCCCCATTTCTTGGACCAAGCCTCTTCATGCGCGGTTTTCACAATGGCTGCCATGTTGGACCCAGCGCCAGAAATCAAAATAACAATGTTTTTCACAAATGAACCGTCAAGCAAGACTCCGTATTATCCCTGCAGCGGGTATCTAAATTGCATTTTGTCGCAGCCAAGACACCGGATTTGCGCACGGTCGTGCTAAAAACGCTCTTTCCCTCTTTTTTACTGGCATTGACCGGAGACACACCTCATGGATTTGGCATTCACTCCCGAAGAACTCGCATTTCGCGAAGAAATTCGCGCTTGGGTAAAAGCAAACTTACCTTCCGAAATTTCGCAAAAAGTTCACAGCGCCATGCGTCTCTCGCGTGACGACCTACAGCGTTGGGCCAAAATTTTGGGCAAGAAAGGTTGGCTCGGTTGGGGCTGGCCTGAAGAGTTTGGCGGACCTGGGTGGACAGCTGTGCAAAAGCATTTGTTCGAAGAAGAATGCGCATTGGCCGGTGCCCCGCGCGTGGTGCCTTTCGGCCCCGTCATGGTGGCGCCTGTGATCATGGCTTTTGGCAATGCTGAACAACAAAAGCGTTTCTTACCGGGTATCGCCAGCGGTGACGTGTGGTGGAGCCAAGGCTACAGCGAGCCGGGTTCAGGCTCTGACTTGGCGTCTCTCAAAACCCGTGCTGAACGCGTGGGCAACAAGTACATTGTCAATGGCCAAAAAACCTGGACCACCTTGGGCCAATACGGCGAATGGATTTTCTGCTTGGTGCGCACCAGCAACGAAGGCAAACCACAAACAGGCATCTCCTTTTTGCTGATCGACATGAAGACGCCCGGCATTACGGTACGTCCCATCAAGTTGCTTGATGGCGAATGCGAAGTCAATGAAGTGTGGTTTGACAATGTGGAAGTGCCCGCAGAAAACCTGGTGGGTGAAGAAAACAAAGGTTGGAATTACGCCAAGCATTTGTTGGCACACGAGCGCACCAACATTGCCGACGTGAACCGTGCCAAACGCGAACTCGAGCGTCTCAAGCGCATTGCCAAAACCGAAGGTGTTTACGAAGACATGCGTTTTCGCGATGAAATTTCTAAGCTGGAAGTGGACATCGTTGCTTTGGAGATGTTGGTCTTGCGTGTTTTGTCGGCAGAAAAGTCTGGCAAAAACTCACTCGACATTGCAGGCCTTTTGAAAATCAAGGGCAGCGAAATTCAACAGCGTTACACCGAACTCATGATGCTGGCTGCCGGCCCCTTCAGCCTGCCCTTCATCTTCGAAGCCATGGATGCAGGTTGGCAAGGCGACTTTCCCGGACACGAAGTTTCCAACGCACCGCTTGCAGCCAACTATTTCAACATGCGCAAAACCACGATCTACGGCGGCAGCAATGAAGTGCAGCGCAACATCGTGGCTCAGGTAGTTTTGGGTTAATGACTTAACCCCTAAAGGACACATCATGGATTTCGATTTTTCAGACGATCAAGAACAATTGCGCGACGCTGTTCGCAAATGGGTCGACAAGGGCTACACCTTTGACCGCCGCCGCGAAATTACGCATGCGGGCGGCTTTGACCGCGCCGCCTACACCGAGCTGGCAGAGCTGGGCCTGTGCGGCCTGTATGTCAGCGAAGATCAAGGCGGTATGGGCATGGGCCCCGTTGAAGGCATGGTGGTGATGGAAGAATTGGGCCGCGGCATTGTGCTCGAACCCATACAGCATGCTTTCATTGCTGGCGCCGTTTTAGAAGGCTATGCACCCGATGCTTTGAAGGCCGCATGGCTGCCCAAAATTGCAGGCGGCGAAGCCATTGTGGTGTTGGCTCACCAAGAACGCAAATCACGTTACAACACCCACAAATGCGATGCGCAAGCACAGCAACAAGATGGTCAATGGCACATTACCGGCACCAAAAGCATGGTGGCCGTGGGTGACCATGCAGATGCCTTTTTAGTGCCAGCCATGGCATCCGGCAAGCTGGCTTTGTTCTTGGTGGCCAAAGAAGCCAAGGGCTGCACCACGTCGGGCTACGGTACCCAAGACGGTGGCCGCGCTGCCGAACTCCAACTCAATCAAAGCCCCGCAAGTTTGCTAACCCTCGATGGCCAAACCGCATTGAGCCACGCCGTGGACATTGGCATTGCGTGTGCCTGCGCTGAAGGCGTCGGCGTGATGGACAAAACCATGGCCATCACCGTGGACTACATGAACACCCGCAAGCAGTTCAACACCACCATTGCCACCTTCCAGGCCCTGCGTCACCGCGTGGCCGATATGAAAATGCAATTGGAGTTGGGCCGCTCAATGAGCTATTACGCCAGCTTGAAGCTGAATACACCTGCATCTGAGCGCCACCAAGCCATGGCCCGTGCCAAATACCAATTGGGCAATTCCATGCGCTATGTGGGACAACAATCTGTGCAATTGCATGGTGGTATTGGCGTGACTGACGAGTACATTGTGAGCCACTACTTCAAGAAATTGACGCAGCTTGAAATGACTTTCGGCGACACCCTGCACCACTTGGGGGAAGTGTCTGCCAGTATGCAAGAAACAGCTGGCGTTTTCGCTTAAGGGAAGCTAAAGATCTAATCGATCAATCTGGAATTTTGAGGCACATGTGCCATCAAAAAAGCCATTTGATCGGTCAAGATTCTGCGGTTTCGCAAAATGAAATCTTCCCACAGGCTGGGCACGTAAGGGGCGTAGAGCAATGGCATGCCTGCTTGCTCAGGTGTCCTGCTGCTTTTGCGATGGTTGCATGAGCGACACGCCGTGACCACATTCATCCAATTGTCGATGCCATTTTGTGCAAAGGGCACGATGTGCTCGCGGGTGAGCTCTGTTTCATGAAACCGCTGGCCGCAATAAGCACACACATTGCGATCTCGAATGAACAATTTGCCATTGGTCAGGCCGGGGCGAAGTTCGAAAGGGTTGATGCCATGAACGCCGCGGGTGCCAATGATGCTGTTGACCTTGATGATGGACTGCTCGCCCGTGATGGCATTGTGGCCACCGTGAAAAACAGCAATTTCTTGACCCGCTTCCCAGCGGACATCTTCGGCTGCGTAATAGACCACAGCTTGTTCCAAAGTAATCCAAGACTGCGGAAGCCCTTGGGCAGACAATTTCAAGACCTTCACAAGCGACTCCATTCAACGGTAAAACCATGACATGAAACGAGAACAGGCCAGTCTTTCTGGTCAGTCACAATATACCCTGTAATCAATTCATTTTTATGACGCAAGCAGCATGAAGGTATTTCGCGGATTCAACCACCCAGACAGGGCCCATCAATGCGCCTTGACGATCGGTAACTTTGACGGTGTCCACCGCGGCCACCAAGCCATGCTCGCGCTCTTGAAAAACGAAGCTGCGCACCGCGGGGTACCCAGTTGTGTGATGACCTTCGAGCCTCACCCCAGAGATTTTTTTGCCAAGCTGCACAACAAACCCGAATTAGCACCTGCACGAATTGCAAACCTGCGCGACAAACTGCTAGAACTCGATCGCTGCGGCATTGACCAAGTGGTGGTACTGCCCTTTGACGCACGCTTGGCAAGTCAAACACCAGAGGACTTCATTCAGTCTGTTTTGGTCAAGGGTCTGGGTGTTAAATATTTGCTGGTGGGTGATGATTTTCGCTTTGGCGCCAAGCGGGCCGGCGACTACAGCATGCTGGATGCCGCGGGTCAGCGCCTGGGTTTTGATGTGGCCCGGATGAACAGCTACGAAGTGCATGGCCTCAGAGTTTCAAGCTCTGCCGTCAGAGAAGCCCTAGCCAAAGGCGATATGCACGGCGTCACCCGTCTTTTGGGACGGCCCTACAGCATCAGCGGCCATGTGGTGCATGGCAGGAAGCTAGGGCGCGGCCTAGGCGCCTCTCATGAAGGCGCTCAGGACGGCTTCAGGACCCTCAATTTGCGATTTAGCCACCGGCAACCCGCAGCCAGCGGTATTTTCAATGTGGAAGTTCATGGCTTAGGCCCACAAGCCTTGCCAGGGGTCGCCAATTTGGGCATTCGCCCCTCTTTAGACCCCAACGATGTCAATGGTGGCCGCGTACTTTTAGAGACCCATTGCTTAGACTGGCCAAGCCAGCTTGGGGTTGAAGGTGGCTACAGTAAAATCATCCGAGTTGACTTGCTGCACAAATTACACGACGAACTCAAGTACGACAGCTTGGAAGCCCTTACTTTGGGCATTGCCAAGGACTGTGACGATGCGCGTGCATTTTTCGCCGCTAGAAATGCGACTTTGCAAGTCCCCACACCATGACGCTTTGAACAATGTCCGAACAAAAAACAAATTACCGTGCCACTCTGAACATGCCCGACACCGCGTTTGCAATGCGCGGCGATTTGCCTAAACGTGAGCCTGCTTGGGCCAAAGCTTGGAGCGATCAAGGCCTGTACAAAAAACTGCGTCTTGCCCGCCAAGGCGCCCCCTTGTTTGTTTTGCACGATGGACCGCCGTATGCCAATGGCAAATTGCACATTGGTCACGCCCTGAACAAAGTGCTCAAAGACATGATCGTCAAGTCCAAGCAATTGGCGGGCTTTGACGCGCAATACATTCCCGGCTGGGACTGCCACGGCTTGCCCATTGAAAACGCCATTGAAAAATTGCATGGCCGCAAACTGAGTCGCGACGACATGCAGGCCAAGAGCCGCGCCTTTGCCTCCGAGCAAATTGATCAGCAGCGCGAAGACTTCAAACGCTTGGGCGTGTTGGGAGATTGGGAGCGTCCTTATCGCACCATGGATTTTGCCAACGAAGCCGGCGAAATTCGCGCTTTCAAACGCGTCATTGAACGTGGCTTTGTGTACCGCGGCTTGAAGCCTGTTTACTGGTGTTTCGACTGTGGCTCATCCTTGGCCGAATTTGAAATTGAATACGCCGACAAAAAAAGCGACACCCTGGATGTTGCCTTTGAAGCGGCCGACAACGCAGCACTGGCCAAGGCGTTTGGCCTTAGCGCCCTGCCCGACTCGTCCAAATCGGCCTTCGCGGTCATTTGGACGACCACCGCTTGGACCTTGCCTGCCAACCAAGCATTGAATGTCAACCCCGAATTGGTTTACGCCTTGGTCAACACCGACAAAGGCCTCTTGGTCTTGGCCGAGTCTTTGGTCGAAAAATGTTTGGAGCGCTACAAGTTAGAAGGCCAAGTGGTGGCCACCACCACCGGCGACAAACTGGGCGGCTTGAATTTCAAACACCCCTTGTACGATGTTCACGAAGGCTACAAACGCTTCTCGCCAGTCTATGTGGCCGAGTACGTCAGTGCGCAAGATGGCACGGGCATCGTTCACTCTTCACCCGCTTATGGTGTCGATGACTTTAATTCTTGCGTGGCCAATGGTCTGGCCTATGACGACATCTTGAACCCTGTTCAAGGCAACGGTAGCTATGCAGAAGACTTGCCTTTGTTTGGCGGCATGAACATTTGGAAAGCTTGCCCCCGCATCATTGAAGTGCTGGGCGAAAGCAATCGCCTAATGGCCACCTACGGCATCACGCACAGCTACCCACATTGCTGGCGCCACAAAACACCTGTCATTTACCGAGCGGCAGCGCAGTGGTTTGTGCGCATGGACGAAGGCTCTGGCGTTTTCACCAAAGACAAAGCACCCAAAACCTTGCGTCAGTTGGCACTAGATGCCATCGACCAAACCAATTTCTATCCCGAAAACGGCAAGACCCGTTTGCGCGACATGATTGCCTACCGGCCTGACTGGTGCATTTCGCGTCAGCGCAGTTGGGGCGTTCCCGTGCCCTTCTTCTTGCACAAAGACTCTGGCGAGTTGCATCCCCGCACCATGGAAATTTTGGACCAAGCGGCCGACATCGTTGAAAAAGGCGGCATTGAAGCTTGGAGCCGTGCCACAGCAGAAGAAATTTTAGGTTCGGTCGATGCCCCTAGCTACACCAAGAGCACCGACATCTTAGAAGTGTGGTTTGACTCGGGCTCTACCTTCCAACACGTTCTTCGCGGCAGCCACAAAGCGGCTTACGATCGCGCACCCTTCCACGACGTTGGCCCTGAAGCAGACTTGTACTTAGAAGGCCACGACCAACACCGAGGATGGTTCCACAGCTCTCTGTTGTTGGGCTGTGCGCTCTACGATCGTGCGCCTTACCGCGGTTTGCTCACACACGGTTTTGCCACCGACGGTCAAGGCCGCAAGATGAGCAAGAGCTTGGGCAATGTGATGGCGCCTCAAGAGATCAGCGACAAGATGGGCGCAGAAATTGTGCGCTTGTGGGTGGCCTCTACCGACTATTCCGGCGATCTCAACATCGACGACAAAATTTTGGCGCGCGTGGTCGATGCCTATCGCCGAATTCGCAACACCATGCGCTTCTTGTTGGCCAACGTCAGCGACTTCGATCCTGCCAAAGACGCCGTAGCCGATGCCGATTTGTTGGAAATTGATCGCTTTGCATTGAGCCGCGCAGCTCAATTGCAAGCCGATATTTTGGTGCACTTCAAGGCCTATGAATTCCACCCGGTGGTGTCCAAATTACAAATCTATTGCTCGGAAGATTTGGGCGCATTCTACTTAGACGTGTTGAAAGACCGCCTCTACACCAGTGCTCCGAAATCCTTGGCGCGCCGATCTGCTCAAACAGTCCTGTACCGCATCACACATGCCATGCTGCGCTTGATGGCGCCGTTCTTAAGTTTTACCGCCGAAGAAGCGTGGCAAAGCTTTGGCAGTTCTGAATCGATCTTCATGGAAACCTTCAGCGACTTGGGTACACCCAATGAAGCGCTGCTGGCCAAGTGGTCACGCATTCGCGAAATTCGCGATCAAGTGAACAAAGACATTGAAGCCTTGCGCGCCGATGGCCAAGTGGGCGCTTCATTGCAAGCTTCTGTCAACTTGCAAGTTGGACCTGAAGACCATGCCTTGTTGGCCAGTTTGGGAAATGACTTGAAGTTTGTATTCATCACGTCGCAACTCAACCTGGAAGAAGGTTCCGAATTGGTCGCCAAGGTTTCTGTCAGCCAAGACACCAAGTGCGACCGCTGCTGGCATTACTCGCCCGATGTGGGCGTGAACCCCGCACATCCCACACTGTGCGGACGTTGTGACAGCAACCTGCATGGCTCGGGTGAGAAGCGTTTATTTGCTTAAGCCAGCAGGCGCAAACCTCCAGCAATATGGCTAAAAGTAAAAGCGCATTCAAATCAGGGGCGGGCGTTTGGCTCTGGTTGGGCGTTGCGCTGGTCATTTTTTTGCTGGACCAGCTTACCAAAATTGCCATCGTGGGTGCTTTCCAGTTGGGCGAATCTTTGCCCATCACTTCCTTCTTTAATTTGGTCCGCGTGCACAACGCAGGTGCTGCGTTTTCTTTCTTGGCCGATGCAGGCGGTTGGCAGCGTTGGTTCTTTACAGGACTAGGGACTGTCGCTGCATTGGTCATGGTTTATTTGTTGCGCATGCATGCCGGTCAAACGTTGTTTTGCTTGGCCTTGTCTCTGCTGTTGGGTGGGGCCGTTGGCAATGTGGTCGACCGTGTGCTTTACAGCCACGTCATAGATTTTCTAGACTTCTACTACGGTACTTGGCACTTCCCTGCTTTCAATGTGGCCGACAGTGCCATCACGATGGGTGCATGCCTGCTGATCTTGGACGAACTGCTGCGTGTTCGACGGGCTCGTTGACATTGCTACATCCGCTGAGCTAAGTTACATTGAAAAAGGCACCCGAGGGTGCCTTTGATTTTGCAAAGCTGGTAATTACAAAGTGAGGATGGTGCAACCCGTTGTTTTGCGGGCTTCCAGCGCACGGTGTGCTTCTTGCACTTGTGCCAAAGGGAAGGTTTGATCAATGTGAATTTTCACCTTGCCACTTTGCACCACGGCAAACAAATCGTCGGCCATGGCTTGCGTGCTTTCGCGCGTGGTGATGTGACTGAACAAGGTTTGTCGCGTGACATACAAAGAACCTTTGACACCCAAAACCCCCGGTGCAAATGGCGGCACTGCACCAGAGGCATTGCCGAAAGTCGCCATCAACCCAAAAGGACGCAAGCAATCGAGCGATTTTTCCCAAGTGTCTTTGCCTACAGAGTCGTAAACCACTTTCAAACCTTTTCCACCCGTGATTTCTTTCACGCGCGCCAAGAAGTCTTCAGAGCTGTAATTGATGCAATGCTCAGCGCCATTGGCAATTGCCAATTGGCATTTGGCGTCAGAGCCTGCTGTGCCAATCATGCGAAAACCCAAAGCCTTGCCCCATTGACAAGCAATCAGGCCCACACCACCCGCTGCAGCATGGAACAACACATGATCGCCGGCTTGCAAGCCTTCAACGGGACGTGTTTTCAAAAGCAAGTACTGTGCGGTAAGTCCCTTGAGCATCATGGCGGCGCCAGTTTCAAAAGAAATATCGTCTGGCAATTTACAAACGCACTTGGCGGGCATGACGCGCTCTTCGCAATAACTGCCTGGGGGTTGGCTGGCATAGGCTGCACGGTCGCCCACCTTGAGGTGCGTGACGCCTTCGCCCACGGCCTCAACAATGCCCGAAGCTTCCATGCCCAACTTCAAAGGCATGGGCAAGGCGTACAAACCGCTGCGTTGGTAAACGTCGATGAAGTTCAAGCCAATGGCTTTGTGGCGAATGCGAATTTCGCCAGGGCCGGGTTGGCCGACTTTAACGTCAACCAATTTGAGTTGTTCTGGGCCACCGTTTTGGTCGATTTGGACAGCTAAGCTCATGCGATTCTCCTGATTGAATGAAAATTGTGGTGTGATTTGTGTTGAAGCCAAAATCACTTTGTCCGCTACTTTGCCACGAATCGAATGACCCTGCGTGACAACACAGTCCTTGCGTTGCCGTTAAAGTCACGGGCATGACACAAAAACTCTCTGTTGGCACTGCTCTCATGCTCACCGTTCCGCCACTGCTTTGGGCCGGCAACGCCGTAGTGGGCCGATTGGTAAGCGACTTGGTACCGCCCATCACCCTCAATTTTTTGCGTTGGGCGATTGCTTTTTTCATCCTTCTTCCCCTAGCTTGGCATTTGCTCAAACCCAGCAGCCCGCTCTGGCCGTACTGGCGCAGGTTTGCTCTGCTGAGTTTGTTAGGCGTGGGTTGCTACAACGCGCTGCAGTATTTGGCATTGCAAACCTCCACCCCACTCAACGTGACCTTGGTGGCGGCCAGCACCCCCGTGTTCATGCTGGCCATCGGCGCCTTGTTTTTTAAGACGCCTGTGCGGCGTGCACAGTGGCTGGGCGCAGGGCTCTCCATTGCGGGGGTGTTGGTGGTTTTATCGCGCGGTGATGCAGAGCAACTGCTGCAGGTCAGCTTCGTGGTGGGCGACATTTATATTTTGCTGGCCACTGCCTGCTGGGCCATTTACAGCTGGCTCTTAACACAGCGCAACGAACCCGACGAAATTCGAAACAATTGGGCCGCATTCCTGATGGCACAGGTCATATTTGGCCTAGGGTGGGCGGGCATGTTTTCAGGGGCGGAATGGGCCTTAACAGATGCACACATCACTTGGGGCCTGCCCCTTTATGCAGCGCTTGCTTTTGTAGCCATCGGCCCTGCGGTGTTAGCCTACAGATGCTGGGGTTTGGGTGTGCAAACTGCTGGACCAGCGGTGGCAGGCTTCTTTGCCAACCTCACACCGCTGTTTGCCGCCATCATGTCTTCTGTGTTCTTAGGCGACCTGCCCCAGATCTATCACCTTGCGGCTTTTGGCCTCATTGTGAGTGGCATTCTGGTGTCCTCACGGCGCGCCAATTGACTCCCAATTGAGGCCAGCGTGCGAGGCGCATGCAGCTTGCGAAGCGTCAATAAGTACCTGGGTAGGCACCACCGTCGGTCAAGAAGTTTTGGCCTGTGATGTAAGACGCTTGTTGGCTGCAAATGTACGCACACAGCGATCCAAATTCTTGCGGTGTGCCGTAACGGCCTGCCGGCACCTGAGATTGTTGCAGTGCACGAATTTCTGCCACCGACTTGCCCATTTTTTGCGCAGTGACTTCGACATTGGCACGAATTCGATCGGTGTCAAATTTACCAGGCAAGATGTTATTGATGGTGACGCCTTGCGCTGCAATTTTGGTGCGTGCAACACCGGCCACAAAACCCGTCAAGCCACTTCGTGCACCATTCGACAAGCCCAGAATGTCAATGGGCGATTTGACGGAGCTGGAGGTGATGTTCACAATGCGGCCAAAGCCCCTTGCCGCCATGCCATCCACAGTGGCCTTGATCAGCTCAATGGGCGTCAGCATGTTGGCGTCTAAGGCTTTGATCCAAGCCTCGCGGTCCCAACTGCGAAAATCGCCGGGAGGCGGTCCGCCCGCATTGGTCACCACAATGTCAAAGTCTTTGCCAGGGCCACCAGGCACTGCAAATAAAGCGGCTCGGCCAGCTTCCGTGGTGATGTCAGCCGCCACGGGCAGCAACTTCACGCCAGGCGCTTCTTTTTGCAAATCTGCTACGGCTTGGTTTAAAACATCAGCACCACGCGCCACCATGACAACGTTGACACCCTCTAAGGCCAGTGCACGTGCGCAGCCCCAGCCTAAGCCCTTGCTGGCGCCGCCCACCAAAGCCCACTTGCCTTGAATTCCTAAATCCATGATGACTCCTTCAAAAAAGTTAGACCACTGAGGTCAAATTCATTCAACAACTTTGGGTGCTTTGGTCACCCAGAACACGCCGCCCAGAACCAAAACTGTGCCCATCAAAATCCAAAGATTGAAAGTTTCGTTCAAAAAGAATGCGCCCATGGTCAATGTGGACAAAGGGCCAATCATGCCGATTTGCGAAGTTAAGCCAGGCCCAATGCGTTCAATGGCCATCATGATCAAGAGCACCGGCAAAACAGTACAGACTGTTGCATTCAACATGGACAGCCAAATGACTTCAGGCACCACATTCAATGCAGCCACCGGCTTGAGCAGCGCAAACTGAAGAATGCAAAAAAAACAGGCCACCGTGGTGGCCAAGCCAGCCAAGCGCAATGAACCCAAGCGCTGCACAAGTTCTCCGCTGTACGTGAGGTAAATGGCATAGGTGATGGCGCTGCCAAAAACCAAAATGGCACCTAATCCAATGTTGTCACCCACCAAGGAGACTTCATGGCCAAACACCAACAACACACCGCTGTAACTGACGGCCATGGCCATGCCTTGACGGTACGTGATTTTGCGCTTGTAAAGCACCCAACCCAAAACCAATACCAAGGTGGGATTGAGGTACAAAATTAGGCGTTCAAAGGAAGCGCTGATGTACTGCAAGCCTAAGAAATCGAGAAAGCTCGAAAGGTAGTATCCTAGAAAACCAAGCCCTAAAACACCCAACCAATCAGTGCGCGTCAGCGGTGCTTGGTGGCGGCCTGCCCACCAAGCCATGGCGATGAAAAAAGGCAGCGCGAAAAGCATGCGCAACATCACCAAGGTG
>Ga0209246_10000922_pt1 | contig 12026 bp, 21 predicted proteins | sample LauGreSpBDMM15SN_2_FD_187560 | JGI IMG/M metagenome (GOLD analysis project Ga0209246, IMG submission 187560) | Freshwater lake microbial communities from Lake Michigan, USA - Sp13.BD.MM15.SN (SPAdes) (version 2) | ecosystem: Environmental > Aquatic > Freshwater > Lake | place: Lake Michigan...
ATCAGCTGTTGCTGCAAATGTTGGTGGTAACGTCACTGTTGACAAAATTCCTGATTGGCCTGGTTGCATATTCATGCTTGGTTGCATTTGCATTGCCCCTGAAGCCGTATTTTGACTTTGCGATTGAGAAACAATTTCAAGCACTTTTGGCAGCATCCCCATCAAACTTTCAGGTTCAGAATCTTTTTCTGGTAAAACTTCAGCAGCTGCACCACGTAATTCCTTAATTGCATCAACTACTTCGCCAATGCTTGATTTTTGATGCTGCATCTGATTCATGCCCATAGCCTCGCGCATCATAGTCATCATTGATAACATTTTGGTCATTTCTTCCATTGGATCACGCTGTGGCTGCTGCTTCATTTGAACAATAGCATCTAGCATTTGCTGCTGACCTTGCGAAATTGTTTGTACCATTTGTGACAAACCCGATGGAATACCATTAGATTCAGAATTATTTTTCATGTCTGCCATGCTGATCCTGGTTAATCGACGAACAACAAATTTACCGCTGCCAGGATTAGTTCCATAAAGGCGCAGCTCGTATTCTCCAGACCCAAATGTTTCGCGGATCATGTCAAATGATCCATCTTCAAATTCAGTTGGTTGGTAACGACGACAATATTCGCGCTGACCTTTGTTAATTCGATAAACCGCCACGTATGCGCGATCGTCACCAGCTGCCAGGTCAAGCAATGTTGCTACGCGATCTGAACTGGTTTCTTCAGTTGGTAGTTCTGAATCAATAGGTATTGATTGCAATTGCGGGGTTTCTTCAATTGAATCTAAGTCATCTTCAATAATTTTTCGTGCTGTTCTAGCCATAATTTCTCCAATAAAAAGGGCAACCTACATAGGTTGCCCTCTATTTTGATCTAAATTTATCTAAATCAAGATGCTTTAGATATTTTAGATTCGTCTTGTGATTCATAACCGCCACAAATGTCAGCAGCAGTTACGATTGGCCATAGAGTCATGACTTGGATTGACATGCCTTGTTGGGTTTGAATTGGTATTGCAGCACTTTGTGGTGGAGTTGCCCTGCAAATTAGTTGCCCTGCCTGTTTGCTTTCAGGTGCAAGGCTAACTGCGCTATACAAACATGTTTTACAAGATGCCATTTCAACCTCTCCAAGCTAAAAGTGCGCCAATACCCGCAAATATGATGATTGTCAAAATAACTTCGAAAAGTTCTTGAGCTTTATTAATTTGCTTGGGCGGTGGCGCATAGCCAATTGGAAATTCACAATCAGCAAGATTTCTAGGAGTTTTTAAATTTTTCATAAGATCACCAAAAAAAAGTTGAGGGATTAAAAGTTTAACACTATAATGAATTTTTTTAGTTGCTGTTAAACAACAATCAAAGGTAACGACATGACACTTGTTCAATATTTTTTAACTGAACCGCATGGATCACGTCAACGAATGGCTAATAATTTGGGTGTTACTAAAGCCTGGTTTTCACAAGTAACGCAAGGTAGAGTTAAACCTGGAATTGATTTGTGCAGGCGAATTGAACAACAAACAAATGGCAAGGTCACTCGCAAGGATTTGCGTCCTGATTTATTCGTTTGATAAAATGTTTCAAACCCTGGCTAGATTGGGAGTAGCTACCCAATTGAAAAGCGATCTGACCCTCGCCTGCCATCGGTTTCTTTTGGGTCAGTCTTGGGTCAAAAATGAATTTTTACAGTTTTCATATAGGTGACTATCAAAGTCATACAGCGCATTTGTCGCCAATAGCCGACATTGCCTATCGTCGTATGCTTGATTGGTGCTATTTGCACGAACGTGCTTTGCCACGCGAAATACAACTAATTGCCAAGTTTATACGTATGCCAGAGCATGAAGAATTGATCGAACAAATTTGTCGTGAATTTTTCGAATTGTCACGATTTGGATGGTTGAATAAGCGCACACAGCATGAATTAAATTTTTATCACCAAAAAAGTGCAAAAGCATCTAATTCAGCTAAGTTGCGGTGGCATAAGGAAAAAATTGATGCGAACGCATTGCAAACGCTATGCGAAGGCAATGCTACCATTACCATTACCAATACCATTACCAAAGAAGAAAATATCGATACTTACGTATCTCAGTCGAAACTAAAAGTTCCGACATGCCCACAGCAGCAAATTTTGAACCTTTACGCCAAGCATTTGCCACAGCTGTCACAACCTCGGATTTGGCAAGGATCAAGGGCAGCAAAACTGAAGCAGCGATGGATTCAGGCCAGTCAACCCTCGGAATATTCAGAAAATGGATATTCGACAAAAGAAAATGGATTAAAATGGTGGGATAGTTTTTTTGAATATATTGCAAATAAAACAAAATTAAGTCATGGTTTTGAATCAAATGGAAAAGTTTGGAAACCTGATTTGGAATGGATTGTTTCAGCAACCAATTTTGCAAAAATAATTGATGGGAAATACAACAAATGACATTTAAACCCGCATTAAATAATATTAATAACGATTTATCTGAATCAATGTGTTCAGAAAATGGTTGTCAAAATTTATGGACGATTGATAATGGTTCAAAACTTTGTAAATTTCATGCCTGGTCTGATATTCAAACATTATCAGAATCAGAAAATTTAAATAATCCAAAATTTACAAAAAATCATCGAAAATTTGCTAAACTTACACTTAGCGGAACACCTGACGAAGCAAAAATGTATCTAGAATCGATGAGATCGACACACAAGACTCCAAAAGACCCTAAACAATGGGCATATAGCTTGATGGAAAAAGAACGCCTTGGAGAGCCTTTAACAAGGTTGCAAAAATTAATGTGGCGCAGCGTTTTGAAAGTTGAAATATGAATAAATCAAAAGCAAAAGAAATATTAAATAAATTAAAAGATGGTCAACATTTTGATAAGGATATTGTTGACTTAGCATTAATTATTAATGGTGATATTCACTATGTGCCATCGTTAAAATTGTTCAGATGTTTGCCAGTGATAGATCAATTTAATTTATCTTTAAAGGATGTAAAAATGAATGAAAGTAAAAATGTTGAAAATACAAAAGATGAAAATAAACCAATTGGTTATATTTGTGATGTAAAAGAAAATAAGGCTGCAATTATTGGAGTTGATGAAAATAGGCCATTAAAGATTGGTATGTTTTTGTATGAAATGCCAAAAGATATCGATTCAGTATCAATGATATTGAAATATCAAAGATTAAAAAAAGAACATGAGGGATTATCAAAAGAATTAGATCGCGTCAAAGCTCTTTTGATTGAAGCCTGGGATGATCCATTGTGAAAAACAATTCCAAATTTGAACTGGTTGAAGCTCAAACAATTCCATCTGAATTTGAGCTAACTAAACGTATTGCTAGATTGCAGCAAAATGAGTTTGAATTACAAATTCAACTGCGTCGCGTTAGGCAGCAGCTTGACCAGGCATATGCTGAAAACCAACTTTTTGCAAAAACCAAAAAAAATATTTGAATTGACAACAACTATTTAGGGCATCACAATGCAAACGTGTATTTGTGATTTGCCATAGTTGGGAGTTTAAAGAACCAAGTAACCCTTGGTTCTTTTTTTATTCCCGATGCAGAATTTTATCAATTCGACTTTGTGCAGAATCAGTTGCACGTTCAACATTGGTCATGCGTGCTTTGAGATCGGCTAAGTCAGCCCGAATTGCAACATAAGCACCTAGCGCACCAGCTGCTGCGCCAATAATTGCTTGAATGATTGTTCCAATCTCAAAATTCATATCATGCCTATTGTGTTAACAATGTACTGTCTTGTTTCCAATGGCATTGTGCCACGACCTTGAGTTGCAATACTGCGAAGTAATTTTTTAACATTGCCCTCGCCCCAATTGTAAGCAGCAACAACCAAAGATGGATAAGTAAAAATTTTAAAATAACGTGATAGCAATATTGCAGCAGCTGTTGATGCTGAATATGGATTTGATGGATCAAAATTTATTCCAACGTCGCGTTTTACTTGCTCTAGTGCAATTGGGGTTAGTTGAAAAATTCCACGTGCGCCTGCGGGACTAATTTCATCACGAAATGTTCCCCTGGTTTCCCATGTTGCAATTGCATTTAAAAGTCCGATTGGCAAATCGTAACCCGCCTCAAGCGCAGGCCATACAACAAAGCGCAATCTATCAAGTGTAGAAGCATCAACTATCATAATTTTGGAATTTCGTAACTGTTGACGCTATTTTTAAATTATGCCAATTGAAGAACTTTGCTTGTCGCAGTAATAACTGCTGTGGATGTTTCTTTATCAATTGTTAGATAGCCTTGGCAAATAATATTGTAGTCCTGACCATTTGCATCTTTTTGGCTTTTAATGGGAACATCTATATCCAAATTTTTAAACAAAAACTCTTTACCATTTTCAAAAACGCGCCATACGTGATCCATTGAACCACGCCCTGGTTGCCCGCGACTTTTGTTAAATCTTATTTGATATGTTTTCATACAATTTCTGCTGCGGGTGCAATACATTGATTGAACGACACATTGTTTATTTGACGCAATCCAATGTTGAAATGGATAAATTTTATTGGTGAATCAGCTTCATGCCTGCTAAAACTATGAGGTAGCCAAGCATTTGTAAACATTAATAAACCAGGTTTTGGAGTAAAGTTTATTGCATTGCTTGCAAATGTTACTTGACCCATGTCTTTTTCATTCCATGAAATCATTGGTTTTGCAGTTCTTGGGTCATGAAAAACAACCTTTGAACAATTTTCAGGTGTTTCAAGAAAATAAAAACCTACTATTTGTGACCCTGCACCATGCACGTGCTGTTCCATCCCTGAGTGTTTGAAGTGTTCTTGACAAAACATTTCTGAAAAGTAAACCTCAAAACCTTCTAAGTTATAGCCTTGCTCATTAAGCAAATTTATTGCTGTGCCTCCAACGTAATATTGAAAAGGCAAAATTTCAGGTTTATCAAACAAATTGCCTGTCATGTGGACGGGATAAATTTCGTTTAGTTTTTGACTACGAACTTCAATTAACGCATCTTCCGAAACTTTACCAACCGCTTCTAAAAAGTCTAACTTTTCAATTTGATAAATAATTGTTGGAAAATAAATATTTGCATTTATTAAATCTTGTTTGGGTGTTTCAGCAGCTGCGCACATGGTCAACCTTTATGTAAGTGCTTGAATTTGAGCTGATAGCGCATTAAGTTGAGCAAGCAATTCTTCTTTTGTTGGCTGTGGAGTAGGTTCTAACTCAACTGGTTTTGGTTTTATAAAAATTGAGCCATCATATATACACCCAATTCCACATTCAAGGTTTTCTATGTTGACACAAATCATATTTTCTGGTGGATTCCATTCAGACAAACCATCCCAAGATATGACGTTTTCAACAATGTTTTGATTATTTATAAGTGCAAAATTTGGCATATTAAACTCCCGCATAAACTGTTACAACTACTCTACCATTTCCACCTTTGCCTGATGATTTGCAAGCACCATTGGTTGTTGCACCCCCACCCCCACCTGGTTGTGTCCCTGCTGTTCCACCTGGTGCACAATTTCCAGCTGCACCGCCATTACCACCAAAAGAGCTTGCGCCTCCTGCGCCTCCACCGCAAGGATTCGTGCCACCCCCACCGCCACCACCAAAAACAGAAGCTGCACCTGTTTTCGGAGAACCGCAAGTAGTTCCGCCACCGCCACCACCGCCTTTATAGTAACCACCTGTTGCTGGGTGCCATACAGCAGAGAATACATTAGCACCTGCACCTTCAAAATCTACCCATCTAGATGACGCACCCACATAAAATGCAAGTCCACCAAATGGATTACCTGAAGTTGCAGAACAACCTCTACTTAATTGACCACCACCACCACCACCTCTTGCTGTACTTGCCGCAGCAGTACCTCCCCCTCCACCAAAAGCAGAAATATGAGAACCAAAACTTGTAGTCCCTCCAAAATTACCACTGCAACCACAAGTGGCTGTAATTCCAGCACCACCCGCACCAATTGTTACAGTCACAGTTGACGCCAAACAAGCAATTGACATCCAACGATAGTTAAACCCGCCTCCACCACCACCACCAGCAAATGTTGATTTAGCACCAGAACCGCCACCTCCCCATGCTTGTATATAAACTCTTGCGGTAGTTCCATAACCCGATGGTTTAGTCCAAGTTCCTGACGCATTAAATGTGCAAGTTTTTGCAGCGGGTGCTGCATTAGTTATTGTTTGATTTGGCCATGAACCAGTAATTGTGATGCCACAACCTTGAACAAGTGCGGGAGTTGCTGTTCCAGTACCACCATTGGCAATTGGCAATGCAGTACCTGAATAAGTTACAGCAAGCGTTCCGCTACTTGTAATAGGGCTGCCTGAAACACTTAAAACACTAGGGACAGTCATTGCGACGCTAGAAACACCACCGCTAAATGATACAAATGATGGAGGTGAAGCACCATTACTTTGAAGAACTTGACCTACTGTGCCTGCTGCACTTACTTTTGCACTTGATCCAGTGCCATAAGCAACACCACCCGCTGTCAATGGCGGTTGTATTGTTCCAGGATTAATTACAAAGCTCATTTTTTTATTCCTTCATAAAATTGAATTAATGCGTTTGCTCTTTCAATTGCTTCATCCCCTTGTCTTGCGATGTCGATAAGAGTTGCAGCAGCTGCTGCATCAATTTCGCATCTTGTTGTTTCGACAACTGTGGTGGCAATGGTGGTAGAACTGGGCATATTGTCGCAATAGGTTGCGGGGATTGACAAGCGCAAATTACCAGTGGAAAGAGAATAACGCAAATTTTTAACTTTTTCATTGATTGATTCGATTTGATGTTCATATTGCGAAATAACATTTTCTACTGCTAGATCATTGGCTTTTTCAACTTTTCTAACACGATCCAGTGCTTCAATTTGCAAATTAGCAATATTTTGGGCTGCACGTTTATCTGAATCATGCCACCCCTTTGTGTAACTGCCAAAACATATCAGGCCAATTAAGATCATTAACAAGAAAAGATTGCGCAAATCAAGCATATCTATTGTCCAGGTTCAGTGTCTTTTTTTGCCCATATTGCTGCACCATGCGCACCTGAAATAATGCCAATTGCTTGTGCAAAATCAACTAAATTTACCGCACCAACATGAATTGCGTTATAAATTGCACCAATCATTGTTATTAACGTTGTTGAAATCCATGACCAACGTGCTAAATCATGGGTTTCGTTATCTTTGCCAGTGACAAGATGTTTTAAAAAATTAGGCAAGGGTTAACCCTTCAGAAAAACGATCAAGCGCATAAATTACTGATTTTGGATTTTGCTGCGCCTTTGATCCTGGTAAGCTCGCCCAAGTCCCTGAAGCACGTTGAATTGCACCCTCAATATCCCCATCACGCAATAAATCAATAACACCAAGTTCATTGAGTAATCTAGTAGCTGCTTCATCTTGTGATTGTGGAGAAAAATCGGGTAAACGCGGATTTTGTTCGCGTATACGCTGCCATGTTGGACGAATAAACTGATATGCGCCTGCTGCCGTTGAAACGCAACCCGATCCAAGACCTGAAGCATTACAAATTGAATCAGATAACTTTACTGGACGAAGTTCGCCAGTAATAACTGGATGATCTGAAAAGTCGCTAAACTGATTGCCACCATAAAATATTCTATATGCTCTGTCATTTAATACGTCACGCGGGTAAACGTGTTCAGATGATCGCAACATAAATAAAAATGCTGCAATTCGTTTAGATATTTCATCTGAATCATTTGTTGGCAGTAAATTTGTCATTCTTTGCCCTGAAATAGGATTAATTTCAGGATTTAAATCTGATTCGCGCGGTGCTTCAGAGGTATCCTGATCTGCGACACTAATTTGTGCAGCTTGTGCATTATTAGGTCTTAAAAACAAAAAAGCCCCGACAAGCAGGGCTAAGAGGCCAATACCTCGATTTGGAGAAACCATCTAACCCCCAAATGTTGAATAGGCATAGCAAAGTTGACCATTAGCTAAGTCAGAAATAGCATAAAGATCGTCCTGTGGTACAACTGTATCAAATAAAATTGTTGTACCAGGATTAAGTTGCAACCAAGAATTTACAGTAGCATTTGAAGAAAAGTCTATGTAAATAACTTGATTAGAAGTCGAAGCATTACGAAATCCAAGAAAATTTCGTTTACCAATTGGTTGATCTAAAAACTTTATGGACGTTGTGCCAATTACTTGTGATAACGATGTAACTGAAGCATAACGATAAACTTCTCGAATATCTAAAGTGTCTCCACTTACAGTATTTCGACTTGTTGTTTGTAAGCCAGGTTCAGGTCTAGAGGGTAAATTGTGGGGTGAACCAGGAATAAATGTTGGGGAATCCCAAGGCAACAAGTCGCTTAAATATCGAACTGGTGGAAAGTCATCAGCTGCCATAAGAACCTCTAACAATTATTTTGTATAAGCCCGAACTAATACACCCTCAAAGAAAACATCTATGCCAAGAGTTGCTGAAGCCTCATAACTTGTGACTTGAATAGTCAATGTGCTACGTCCAGAGATAATTCTTGGGTATGGAAATAAATTAATAATATTTCCGTTTGTTGAATAGTTTTCTAAATCAACTGCTGCATTTGTAAACTGTTCGTTTGATCCTGAATCAGTAATTAAAATTCGCGCCAATGGTGCTGTTTTATTAGAAACAGTTTGAGCTGCTGCTGCAACATTTGCACGATGATGCAAACCAACCATGATGAAATCAGCATTAGCTGTAATATTCAATGTTTGTGATTGTGACGAACCCGCTGTTAATGATGAAAACGTCAGGTTATATCCATAAGGGGTCAGCAGCAGTGGGCGACCCTGATAAAACTTTGAAGCATAGGCTTCAATTTCACCTATACCATAGTATTCCGATTGCATTTGATTAGCCCCATAAGGTCAAAAATTTATGCAGGGTTTTGATCGGAATCCCTGCAAACCGAGTGCGCCACAAATGACGCAAATTCGCATTACTGCGATGCACGCATGAAGTAACCATCCAAGATTACACCAACGCGAGCATTAAAACCCGATGGGGTTGCAACTGCTGCGGGGTATCGAATAACAACTTCAAAGTTAACAGCGGGTTGCAATGCAATTGTAGGATCGATGTAGTAAGGACGACCTGAAGCACGCATGTTTGCTGCGCCAACTTCAGCAGTTGTTGCTGAGTTAGAAGCATACCCTGCATCAAGGGCAAAATTAGCCTTGGGCGGGAAAGCAATCATTGGAGTTTCGCGCAGATAGTTTTTGCTGAGAATATTCAGTTCCAACATTCCACTTTGATAGAAACTATTTACATCTGCAAGTTGTGATGAAACTGCTGCTGATGCTGTTGCATTAAACAATGCAGGGCTTGCAATTGTGAAAGTGTTAGAAGTTGAAACAGAACCAGGGAAGAAAATTACTTCAATGCTTTCAATCATAAATGCTTTACCAGATGGCAAAGTATTTGGAAGCTCAAGGTTAGTATCCCACAATGTTTTAGCTGTGCCTGCTGTACCACCCAATGCTGAAGTCAAACCCTGACCAACTGGTGCAGAGAAAAACGTCAATTGGGAAGTGCCTGCTGTGGCATAAAGTTGGTAGTCATAAAATCGTTGACGGACGATTTCAGATTGCGACGGATTCGTTACACGACGCGCATTAAAGTCTGCTGCTGTTGGCAATGCCATGATGATAACCTTTCAACTGATTAATAATAAGTGCTAACGCCTTCACGACGCGATGCCGAGCCGTTTAGGAGGGGAGTTCCGCTAGTGTAAGCAGACAAAAGTGGAGTCGCGCCTGGACGCAAATATGCGTTCATACCCGTTGTTCCGCGAATCGGGCCAATGCGATTAGTGCCTTGTGCAACCATTGCGGGAGACATAAAACCTAAAGGCAATGCTGCGGGAACAAAGCCTTTTAATAGATCATGTGCCTGAACTGTCAATGATGCCATTGCAGCTTTTTTGCTGAAACCGCGAGTTACACCATTAAGTGCTTGACCAACAACAACTGTAATTACAGCGCGAACTGCATCGCCTGCACCAATTTGGCCTGGAGTTACTTGCAATGCTGTTGGTAAAAATCGTTTGATTTGACCATGAACAATGTCAAATACAACCGCGCCTGCGCCTGCCATTAAAGCCTCACGCACGTCGCGCAAATAACCGCTTGCCATCCCTGTACCAATTGGATTGCGACGACGCATAACGCTTCTACGCATCATGCTCATAGGATTACGACGTTTTACGCGACGACGTGTAGTTGTTGCCATCATCATTGGATTTTTGCGAACACGTTTAGTAGTACGACGTTTCGCTGCTGTTTTGCGACGGGTTTTTCTCCGCTGCGGATTAATTAAAAGCATCTCTGCCATTATGTCACCTCATTAGGTTAAAAAGTTGCGATATGTATCGCGCTTATTTGTCAGAAGCATCAACAATTCCACGTTCAGTAAAAGTGTAATTGCCACCAATCAAAAACAGTTGTTTCCCATCTGGAGAAACTATAAACATAGGTCTATCCTTTTTGTGAAACTTGTGAATATATTTCTCAAACTTTCCATCTCGGATTGTGCTGTAAAGAATACCATCAACTTCACCAATTGCAACCCCTACACGCGGGATATTTGGAATATTTATGCGCCCAATAGGTTCAGGATCATGGCCTGAGAATCTTTCATATAAATCTGAAGCCTGGTCAACTAGGCCATTAATCTCGCGGGATGCGCCTGCGCGGGATGATGCGGGAACTGGATTTTTTTTACTTTTTGTTGTTTTTTTAGGACGCACGTTCTTGGAAACGTGCTTTTTATTCAAAAGTTCAGGCATATCGCAATCCCAATCAGCTAGTGCTAGGTTAATGGGTGAAAACGGATCAGCAGCAGCTGCTGCACTTGTAAGTTTAGATCGCATACCGCCCATTCGCGCACAAAATGAATCCCGCCTGGCAGCAGAAACTTCACTGCGCCTTGCTTGTTTTAGGCTAACTGGACGTTTTAAAGCCATTATTTGTACGTTTTGATGCGTAAAGTTACGCTTGGATGGGATTTAAGGATTGCGTTTGCATAGTCTTGTGCTTGGGCTTTTGTCGCAAACATAGCCACTGTTTCAAAAACTGAACCCGCTGCACCCAAAGATCGTTTTGCTTCTACGCAATATTTAAAATTGCTGTAACTATTGGATTTAACTGGTGCTGCCATAGGATTTAGAAAAGTTCGTGATCCTTTGCGACCACTGGCAGGGTTAGCCTTTTTTGCCACTAAGTAGCTTAATGTAGGTATACCTAATTTTTCAGCTACTTTTTGTTTTGCTGCTTTTGCGCCTGATGCTATTACTTGGCCTGCGACATTTGCAGTACCGCGATGCAATACTGTAAATTTTTGCATTGGATTAGCCTTGCTTGCAATTTGCCTTTTGCGATTCAATGCACCTGAACGTGCCATTTCAGCAAATTTTTTGCGTGCTGCAATTTGTGCGGGACTAGGTTTTTTCATAGGATTTTCCTTTACTGATAGTTTTGCAAGCCATTTGCTTATTGGCACTATTTCGTATTTTTCAGTGTTAATTTTGTCAAGTAATTTTGAATCTTTAAAAAGTTCGGTGACAGCTTCACCAGTTTTTTTATTGACTATTACATAGCTGCCTTCATAAGACTTTAAGCCTGGTCTCATGCTTGGATTCCTTGAAGCTGCAATGTTATCTACTAGATTTGGATATTTGCGACCAGCAGTTGCTGCAAGTGCTTTAGCTTTGCGTTTTTGTGCTGCTGTTAGTGGAATAGATTTTCCAAGATTTTTAGGACGCGGACGCGCCCATATAGGTAAAGGATTCATGGCAATGTCATCTTTTTGTATGCCATATTGAAATGGCAATGGTTTATGGGTTAAACCAAATCTTGCCCAATCGTGATTTGCCAATGCAAACTTTGTCATTGACAAAAGCAGATCAGCACGCGAAATATCAAGGTCAGCAGAAATTTTGTCTAATGTATCAACAGTCTTAGATTCTGCCCTTAAACACATT